>Ga0180732_1000332_pt1 | contig 43584 bp, 38 predicted proteins | sample KR11_01MetaG_FD_148674 | JGI IMG/M metagenome (GOLD analysis project Ga0180732, IMG submission 148674) | Groundwater microbial communities from the Olkiluoto Island deep subsurface site, Finland - KR11_0.1 MetaG | ecosystem: Environmental > Aquatic > Deep subsurface > Groundwater | place...
CGTTTCAGTTTGGTCAAGGTCAAGGCGGGTGAAAATTTTAACCGCAGGAATACATGGAGTATTTCGAGGATTAAAATTTTCGCCCAACGCAGAGATCGGCCAAAATGGGACGTTTTGAAACTGGCTCATTAGTATGACGGAGTGACAATGAGCGAAACGGACGATAAAACTAAAAAAGTTTATACCAAAGCAGACAGCGGAGGTGCTAAAACATCGTCTATGAAAGCGGGTAAAAAGAAGCAGAAAGAATCTACAATAGGATCTATTATCCTGTTTTTCATAATCAGTCTTGCAGTAAGTCTTATAATAGGGTGGGTGATTTTCCCTGAACTTCTTTATTCAAAAAAAGAACAACCTGTTGATTTTAACCATTCTATTCATGCACAACAGGTTGATAACGGGTGTGAGAGTTGCCATATCTTTCGTGAAGATGGCAGTTTTGCAGGAGTTCCTAAGCTTGCACAGTGCTCTGATTGTCACCAGGAAGTGCAGGGTGACAGCCCGAACGAGAAAGTATTTGTTGAAGAATATGTTTTGAAGGGAAAGGAAGTTCCGTGGCTTATTTATTCAAAACAGCCGGACTGTGTTTTCTTTTCTCATACAGCACATGTTAAAAAAGCTAAAATGGAGTGTGCTGTCTGTCATGGGCCTATGGGACAATCAAAAAGTTTAAAGACATATGAACAAAACAGGATAACGGGTTATAGCCGTGATATATGGGGAAAGAGCATTGCCGGAAACAAGGAGAATTCCTGGGACAGGATGAAGATGGATGATTGCGCAAAATGTCATGAAAAGGAAACCGGCAGAAAATCGAGTGTTCAAACCGGTAAGGATGCATGTTTTATGTGCCATAAATAACGATGGCCTTTTTACAAGTCTATCATCAGGCAGAGGGCATATAAGCCCTGGCTTGGAGTGTATAAAAAGTCTCATAAGAGCGAGAGCTTTGAAAATCGATCAATGCATAATAGTGCGTGAGACATCGTTATTCGATGTTCACTATTCGCTATTCGATTTGTAAGAGGAAAAACTTATGAAAATAGGCAGAAGATCTTTCTTGTCGCTTGGAATCGGCGGTATCGCAGGTATTATGCTTTCACCATTGCCATGGAAACTGATGGATGACAGCGCAATATGGACGCAGGCATGGCCATGGACGCCTGTGCCGCCCAAAGGTGAAGCAACTTATGTAAATTCGGCATGTACCCTTTGTCCGGGTGGCTGCGGTATTTCTGTCAGAAAAATTAATGGCCGGGCTGTCAAAATAGAAGGAATAGAAGGCCATCCTGTAAATGACGGCGGAATTTGTGTTTTGGGACTTTCGGGCTTGCAGCTTCTCTATGGTCCTACCCGTATAAGATTTCCGTTTAAAAGAGTTGGGGAAAGAGGTGCCGGAAAATGGAGTGAGATATCCTGGGAAGAGGCGATTTCCGAAGTTGCGCAAAAGCTTGGGGATTTGAGAAAAAACGGACAATCTGAGTCGGTTGCTTGTCTTTCCGGTAACGATAAGGGCACTGTGCCAGCGCTTTTTAAAAGATTTTTTTCGGCGTATGGTTCTTCCAATTTTATGCGGATACCGTCTGTTTCCGATTCTTATGAACTTGCCGTTTTACGTTCTTCAGGGCAAAAAGCTCAGCTTGCCTTTGATATCGAAAACTCTGATTTTATTTTAAGTTTTGGAAGCGGCATAATTGAAGGCTGGGGATCACCGGTTCACATGATTCGGGCAAACAGCATTGTCCGTAAAGCCGGTGGCAAGATTATACAGATTGAACCGCGTCTATCAAATACTGCTGCAAAATCCGATAAATGGATTCCGATTAATCCGGGAACCGAATACGCCCTTGCACTTGGTATTGCCAATGTTATTATTTTAAAATCACTTTTTAACAAAAATTTTGTAGATAGCAATACCTCAGAGTTTAACAAATTTGCTGCATTTGTTAAGTCTGTCTATTCGATAGATAATGTTGAAAAGATAACGGGCATTAAGAAAGAAACTATAGAAGCCCTTGCGCTTGAATTTGCAGGTGCAGCAAAACCGGTTGCAGTCTGCGGAAGAGGGCAGGGTAAGGTGCAGGGTTCGCTGGGTGAGGTAATGGCGGTGCAGGCGTTAAATGCACTTGTTGGAAATATAAATAAAAAAGGAGGCGTTTTCACAGTTTCCGATCATAGATATTTTACATTGCCTGGTTCTGTGCCTGATGCAACAAAGCTTGCCAATCATTTTACAGATGAGGTTAAATCGGGAAAATACACTGCTGCTGTTCTTTTTGTTTATGAATCAAACCCGCTTTATTCGCTGTCCGATTCAAAGTCTGTCAGGGAAGCTTTTGCTAAAATTCCTTTTATTGTAAGTTTTTCATCTTTTATGGATGAGACTGCAACAAATTCGGATCTTATTTTACCAAACCATGTTTACCTTGAGCGTTATGAGGATGTTTATGCCGCATCACTTCCAATACCTGTTATCAGTCTTTCAAGCCCGGTTGTAAGTCCACAGTTTGATACAAAACATGCAGGAGATGTTATCCTAAAGATCGCAAAGAAAATGGGTTCACCTGTTGCAGACAGTTTTGCCTGGAACAGTTATGATTCATATTTGGAAGAAGCTTTTGGTGATAATTGGAAAGTACTTTCGGAACAAGGGTTTTTGGAAGACAGAACAGTTGCGCTTGCGGCGCTTATAACAGCATCAAAAAAATTCGATTTTACAGCAGGATTTACCGATATCAAAAGTTTATATACTCCTCTTGTTACTGAGGGTGATCCTGATAAATATCCGCTTTTTCTTATACCCTATGATTCTATGAGAATTGCAAGCGGCTATATAGGTGATCCGCCTTTTGCCGTAAAAACAGTGGAAGATACGGTGCTAAAAGGTAATGATATCCTTGTGGAGGTAAATCCGGTAACCGCAAAAGCTTTAGGGCTTTTGGAGGGAAACAGTGCAATAGTCGAAACTGCCAGAGGAAAGGCAAAAGTTAAAATTCATCTGTTTGAAGGAATAATGCCAGGTCTTGTAGCTATGCCGAGGGGGCTTGGCCACAGCGCATATGATAATTATCTTGCCGGCAAGGGTGTTAACATAAATGAACTTATCGGAAGTCTGGAAGATCCGGCTTCCGGCCTTGATGCGGCCTGGGGAATAAGGGCCGCTCTGATCAAAGCCTGATTGAGCATGAGGTTTGGATGAAAGAAGAGAAGAGCGATAAGAGTGCTAAAAAATTTGGAATGGTAATTGATCTGGACAAATGTACCGGTTGCGGGTCCTGCATGGTTGCCTGTATGGCTGAAAATAATGTGCCCTTCAAGGAAGATGAATCTAAAAAGTTAGTCAGCATTACCTGGATGAGGGTTTACAGGCTTACAAATGGCAAATCATTCCCGGATACCGAAATCTGTTATCTTCCAAAACCCTGCCAGCACTGCGGAGGAAAAGGAGAGCACGGCCATTCGCCCTGTGTTTCAGTTTGCCCTGCAACAGCGACCGATTACAACAAGGAAACCGGAATTGTAAGCCAGATTTATACAAGATGCTTCGGCTGCCGCTACTGCATGGCTGCATGTCCTTATCATGCAAGGTATTTTAACTGGTGGGACCCGGTCTGGCCCAAAGGGATGGAAGAATACTTAAGCCCGAATGTTTCCGTTCGCATGAGAGGAGTTGTTGAAAAATGCAGCTTCTGTTTTCACAGGTATCAGCTTGCTAAAGACAAGGCTTATTACGAAGGCCGGAGTGATATAGGAGAAAATGAATACCAGACTGCTTGCGCGCAGGCCTGCCCTGCCGGCGCAATTACTTTCGGGGATCTTAATGATTCCGGTCATGCTGTTTACGAACTTAAAAAAAATAAAAACGCCTTCCGGCTTCTTGAAAGACTCCAGACAAATCCAAAGATTTATTATCTTTCAAGCAGACAATGGATTAGACGCGCAGGCGATAATTATCTTAAAAATGAAAAGTGATGGATTTGAAATAAGTTATAATTGGTAACATTCCAGATATTAAGGATATTGAGTTTATGGATTCAAAGATTATATCCGGGGAACTTAAGCGCTGTTCAACATGGCAGTTTGCTCTGTGGATAAGTGCGGCAGGCGCTGTACTGTTATGGGGTGTTTATGCCATGCTGCTTTGCTGGTTTAAGGGGCTTAACCAGACTAATATGAATGACTCATATGGATTTGCATTATGGATCTGGGCAGATCTTGCTATTATAGCGCTTGGCGGCGGAGCCTTTTTTACCGGTTTTTTAAGATATATAATCGGCAAAGATGAACTTAAAAATATTGTAAACTATGCGGTTATTATCGGTTTTATCTGCTACAGTTCAGCACTTATTATACTGGGTATTGATGTCGGGCAGCCAATAAGAGGCTGGTTTATTTTCTGGCACGCCAATGTACATTCAATGCTTACCGAAGTGGCATTTTGTCTTACCTGCTATCTTTTTGTTTTGATTATAGAATATATCCCTATTATACTTGAAAACCGTCGTATAGATAATATACCCTTTTTTCACAATCTTGGCCATAACATGCATTCAATAATGGCCGTATTTGCCGCAACCGGAGTTTTTCTGTCATTTTTTCATCAGGGATCTTTGGGCGGCGTATCCGGCGTTTTATTCGGGCGTCCGTTTGCATATAGAGAAGGAGTGCTTATCTGGCCCTGGACATTCTTCCTTTTTACATGGTCGGCCGCAGCCTGCGGGCCTTGTTTTACAATTCTTATCACGAAGATTACAGAAAAAATAACAGGGAAAAGACTTGTAAAGGATAATGTGATAGAACTTCTTGCTAAGATTTCGGGCTGGATGATAGGAACTTATATAATAGCGAAAATAATAGATACCGTGTATTGGATAAAGGTTACCCTTCCAGCCACAGGATTTGGCCTTATGGATTTTTATTCAAACAATCCATTCTATGGTATCTGGATACTTGTGCTTGAAATAGTAATTTGCGGAATTCTTCCTGCGCTTATACTGATATCTGAAAAGGGACGAAAAAACAGGTATGGACTTATAATTGCAGCAATTCTTGCTGTGTTGGGGGTTTGCATTAACCGTTGGGTGCTGGTTCTTCAGGTAATGGCTGCTCCGGTATTAACATTTGAAACCTGGCAAATGTATTTCCCAAGCTGGCAGGAAATTGCAACTACAATTTTGCCGCTTGCCTATGGCATAATTATTATATCTTTTTCATACCGGTATCTGCCGGTTTTCCCTCAGGAAAAGGAACTTAACCCTTGGACGATAAATGGAGGTAAATAATGTTTCCGTTCTGTTTCGAATGGATATGGGATATGTCCCATATAGTCTTTATGGGCGGGTTATGGTTTGCTCTTATAATTATTGGTTTGGGAATGACTTATTGTATTGGCCGCACTTTTTATGATACATATATTTTTAAGGGCAAAGACGGCCATAATTAATATAAGGATTCAAGGGGCCAAGTTTTAAATCTAAATCTTGACTCCTTTTGGCTAAAAACGATACTGAGCTAAAGTCTTCGCCTGAAGGCGAGATTTTTTCTTTCATTCCCCGAATGATAAAATGTAAATCGCTTGCCTGTCAGTTTTAAATGGGCAAGCGATTTTTTTATTTGTATAGAATCGTGCGTTAAATATGCACATAATACATCTAACATCGAATAGAATAGAAATTGTGAGAAGAGGAAAATGGATAAGATAATAGTGGAAGGCGGGTGTCCTTTAAGTGGTGAGGTAAAGATAAGCGGCGCAAAAAATGCAGCTCTTCCTATCCTTATTTCTTCATTGCTTGTTGACGGGTCTTGTGCCTATTCGAATGTTCCTGATTTAATGGATATTGAAAGCACAATAAATCTTCTGATAAATCTTGGAGTCAGAGTGGCAAAGGAGGGGAATACAGTAAAAATAGATGCCGGCGGACTTAATAATTATGAAGCACCGTATGAGCTTGTCAGAAAGATGAGAGCATCAATACTGGTGCTTGGGCCTCTTGTTGCAAGGCTTAAAAAAGCAAGGGTTTCGCTTCCGGGGGGTTGCTCCATTGGGGCACGTCCGATAAACCTGCATCTGAAAGGTCTTGCCGCTCTCGGGGCAAAAGTTGATCTGATTCACGGATATGTTGAAGCAAGTGCAGACACATTAAAGGGAGCGGAAATATATTTTGACACAGTTACTGTAACCGGCACCGAAAACCTCATGATGGCAGCTGTTCTTGCCCAAGGGACCAGTCTTTTACGTAATGCGGCAAGAGAGCCTGAGGTTGTTGCTCTTGCGGATGTTCTTAATAAAATGGGAGCAAAGATAGAAGGTATTGGTACATCAGTATTAAAAATAACAGGAGTTGAGTCTTTAAAGCCTGTTTCAGTGTCGATTATACCCGACAGGATAGAAGCAGGTACTTTTATGGTTTCTGCAGCACTTACCGGTAGTGATATTAAGATTATAAATTGTGAACCCACTCATCTGGAATCTGTTATTCACAAGCTTAGATTGACCGGTTCGGATATCACAATTGAGGGTAATACTGTAAGAGTTAAGGGTGGGGAAAAAATCTCAAGTATTGATATAAAGACGATGCCCTATCCCGGGTTTCCCACCGATATGCAGGCGCAGTTTATGGTGCTGATGTCAGTTGCAAAAGGTTTTTCCGTAATTTCGGAAACAATATTTGAGAACAGGTTTATCCATGTGAGCGAATTAAAAAGAATGGGTGCCGATATCAAGATTTCCGGAGATACGGCTATGATAACAGGGGTTGCGAAGCTAATGGGTGCTCCCGTGATGGCGACAGATCTCAGGGCAAGCGCATCCCTGATTCTGGCCGGTCTTGTAGCCTCAGGTAAAACGGAAGTTAACCGGGTATATCATCTTGACCGTGGATACGAAGCAATTGAGAAGAAATTTTCTAATCTCGGAGCCAAGATAAAAAGAGTAAAAGCCTGACGTTCTTCAAAGGTCTCAACATATGACCGGTAATATATATTATCGCCCTATTATCCCGCTATTGCTGTCTATGATAACGGGCGTATTATTCGGTCTTTACTTTCCAGGTTACTGCCTTTGGGCATATGTCTTTGCATCATTTTGCTTTTTGGCTCTCTTCATAAAGATTATTAAAAAAAAATCAGCTGTTCTTCTTCCGATAGTCCTTTTTGTTTCTCTTGGATACCTTTCAATCCAGCCATGGCTTTATGAGAAAGTTTCTGCTTCTCATATATCTTACTATGCCGACGGTGTTCCTTTATATATATCAGGCCAGATAATTGAGAGTCCTGAAATCAAAAATAACAGGCTGTCGTTTGTGCTTCTTGTCCAACAAGTTGAAGATAAAGAAAAATTTGTCTCCGTTTCAGGAAAGATAAACGTTAAGGTGCTGAAAAATATTCCTGATATATCTATAGGTGATAAAGTTCGGTTTAAAAGCAAAATAAGATCTGTAAGAAACTTCAACAATCCCGGAGGATTTGATTATAAAAGATACTTGCGCTTTAAAGGCATATGCGGGACGGCTTATGTTGCCGGAGATGAGCTCGGAATCGAAAAAAAGGATAATAACATAAAAGGGAAATGGCTGATTGAAAGTGCACGCAATAAATTTTCATCTTTAATCAACGAATCCCTACCTGCCACTGAGTCCAGTGTTCTGAAGGCCCTTATTGTAGGAGATCGGAATTCTATTTCCCAACAAATACGTGAGAATTTTAACCGCACAGGAACAAGCCATGTTCTGGCTATTTCAGGGCTTCATATAGGTATTGTTGCGGCCGTATCCTTCCTGTTTTTCAAATTAATCTTTTCCTGTTTTAGCTTCTTTTTGTGGAATGCATGGACTAAGAAAGCAGCGGCAATATTATCTCTTTTTCCGGTAATAATTTACGGGCTGCTTGCAGGAATGTCACCTTCAACGCAAAGAGCCGTTGTTATGGTTTCGGTTTTTCTTATAAGCTTTTTTATTGAAAAGGATCAGGATGCAATAAATACTCTTGCCGTTGCAGCTTTACTGATTCTATCAATTCATCCCCCCTCTCTTTTTATGATATCTTTTCAGCTTTCTTTTATATCGGTTTTTTTCATTATCCTTGGAATGAATTATACACTTTACAGAAAAAATATAAAAATTGAACAAGATAAGGGATTGCTTTCCGGGCTGCGAAGAAAGGGCGCTGCTTTTTTTCTTGTTTCATTTTTTGCAACGATAGGAACATATCCGCTTGTAATGTATTATTTCAATCAGATTTCATTAGTCGGGCTTGCTGCAAATTGCATTGCCGTGCCTTTGATCGGATTTGTGGTTGTATCAGGAGGCCTGCTCTCTTTTTTTATTTATCCTTTAAGCAGTGTTCTTTCTATATGGCTCATGAAGTCAACCTCAGTAGTATTAGGAATTGCACTTGAATTAATAAAGTATTTTGCAAATATGCCTTTTGCAGCTGTTAAAACCATAACTCCGTCTGTTTTTGAAATAGTATTGTACTATTTATTTTTGTTTACTGTTTTTGAGATTTTGAAAAGAATCATAATAAAAAAAGAAACGAAAAAAAACGGCAGCGTTTTTGAATCGATAATGTTAAGAGCTCCTTTTTTTGCATTAATTATTTTGATAATTGCGGGCTATGCTGATTTATGGCATTGGCTTGATAAGAGAATTTTACATGAAGACTTAAGGGTTACGGTTGTTGATGTGGGGCAGGGTACTTCCTCTCTTCTCGAGCTTCCGGGCGGCTATAATGTTCTTGTCGATGGAGGAGGATTTTCAGATAATGATGTGTTCGATGTCGGGCGAAATATAATAGCCCCTTTTTTGTGGAATAAGAAAATCAATACTGTAGATGTTCTTGTCCTTTCACATACAAACAGCGACCATTTAAACGGGCTATTATACATAGCAGATAATTTTAATGTAAAAGAAATATGGTCAAACGGTGAGGCTGCTGATAGTCTCGGATACAAAAACTTTCTTGAGATCATAAAAAAGAAAAATATAAAGATGCAAAGTTTTGAATATATAAAAAGAGGTAAAACCATAAACGGAGTTATGTTTAAAATCCTTTATCCCGAAGCAGATTTTATGGAAAAAAAAGAGAAATGGAGAAAAGGCGATAATAGTTCGCTTGTTTTAAAAACAGTGTTTGGAACAAAATCGTTTCTTTTTACAGGAGATATAAAGGCAAGGGGAGAAGCTGATATCACAAAAATTGCCGGACGTTTATTGAAAAGCACTGTTATCATTGTGCCCCACCACGGAAGTAAAACTTCCAGTACGGAAGAGTTTATCGATAAAGTTAACCCTGAAATAGCTATTATTTCCGCCGGGTGGAAGAACAGATATAAATTCCCAAGCCCGCTTGTGCTTGACAGATATAAAAAAAGGATGTGCAATATATACCGCACAGATGAAAATGGAGCTATAGAAATGTCAACTGATGGGAAAGAGCTGGTGGTAACGCCCACGGTTATTAATTCAAGGTCATGAAAGAGACAAAGAAATTGAGCAATATAAAAGACATTCTTGATAACCTTTATTGCAGTTATAACAAAAGAGAATATGTCCATCCTGATCCTCTTGAATTTCTTTATAATTACAAGGAAATAAGAGATAGGGAAATTGCTGGATTTCTTGCTTCATCGCTTGCATATGGCAGGGTTGCACAGATCTTGAAAAGCGTTTCGTCTGTTCTTGATAAAATGGGTTCTTCACCTTACATGTTTTTGATGAATTCGAAACCATCAGTAATTAAAAATACTTTTAAAGGTTTTAAACACAGGTTTGCTGATGAAAAAAATCTTTATGCAGTATTGACCGGCCTAAGATGTATTCTTACGGAGTACGGATCGTTGTACGAATGCTTTTTAAAAGGTTTAGACGGAAAAGATGAAACTGTACTTGGCTGTATGAAATTTTTTACGAAAACAATTGCTTCTGTTTGCAATGGCAGCCCCGGACATCTTGTTCCGGTAGTGGAAAAGGGAAGTGCCTGTAAGAGACTTCATCTTTTTTTGCGCTGGATGGTTCGAAAAGATGATGTTGATCCGGGAGGATGGGACAAAATCCCATCTTGCATGCTTATTGTCCCGCTTGATGTCCATATGCATAAAATCGGACGTTTACTTGGATTTACAAACAGAAAGCAGGCGGATATTGTAACGGCTCTTGAAATTACTTCCGGTTTCAGAAATCTTATACCGGATGATCCCGTAAAATACGATTTTACGTTAACACGCTTTGGTATCAGGGCTGATATGGATATTGACAATTTATCTCGAATGTATAAACTTTAAGAAAAAGGAGGCTGATATGACAATAGATCGCATGGTTTTAGCATTTGCCGGAAGTTTTATTTTGATCAGTTTGCTTTTATACTATCTTTTCAGCCCTTATTGGCTCTGGTTTACCGCATTTGTTGGCGCTAATCTTCTGCAATCGGCTTTTACCGGTTTTTGCCCCATGGCCAAAATATTAAAACTTTTTGGCGTAAAGACCGGAATCGCTTTTAAGTAAAAGCCGTATATTTTTTTAAGTTTATTTATTCTGCCTGCCGATCAAGGGTCTCTCTTACTGCCTTTGCAATTTCTTTTATGCGATACGGCTTTTTCACATATCCGCAAGCTCCAAGTTTTAAGGCTTGCTTTACCATCGCTGTTTCAGAATATCCGCTGCAGATTATGATCTTTTGCTTTGGGTTGTTTCCAAGAATTCTATCACAGGTCTCCATACCGTCAATTCCCGGCTCCATGATCATATCCAGCAATATTATATCGGCTGTTTTGTTTTGAAGATACTCTATAGCCATTTCTCCGCTTGGAACAGTATTTATCGTGTAGCCAAGATATCCAAGAAGATTAGAGGCAACATCGCGCTGTTCTTTGACATCATCAACTACTAGTATATTTTCTGAGCCATAATAAGATGCGTATGAACTCTCCTTGTTTTCGACTTTTGTGGACTCTCTTGTTACAGGAAAATAAATATCGAATCGGGTTCCACCATCTTTTCTGCTTATAATGTCTATGAAAGCCTTGTGGTCTTCAACGGTACCCCTGACCACTGTCATACCAAGGCCTGTTCCGCTTCTTCCCATCTTCTTTTTTGTATAAAAAGGTTCAAAGATCTTTGACCTGTCTTCAATGGAAATTCCAATCCCTGTATCAGAAATACTTAGAACCGCATAATCGCCTTCCGGGATATTTTGAAAACCTTCATAAAGCCTGTCTATATGAAGGTTTTGAGTGCCTATAAGCACTTCCCCTTTCCCTTTAATTGATTCACAACCGTTTGACATAAGATTCATAATGACCTTTGTTATATGAAAAAATGAACCTCGGATATTAAGAAGATCCGGTTCGATGGTCAGCTTAAATTGAACATCCGAATGATATTGGATCATTTTTTCATATTCAGGAGCTTTTAGATATTCATTTATTATGTCATTGAGATTAACCACTTCTTCCACTGCAACCCCCCTCCTCGCAAGCGTTAGAAGATCCTGTACGATTGCTGCGGCCTTTTCCCCTGACTTCAATATCTGCACAAGAGGTTCTACCATGGGACTTTCCGGGGGCATATCAATGAGAAGTAGTTCAGGGTACCCAACAAGCCCTCCAAGAATATTATTCAGATCATGCGCCACTCCGCCGACAAGAGTGCCGATTGCCTCCATTTTTTGAGCCTGCTGGAGCTGTGCCTCTATACGTTTCCTGTTGGTGACATCTCTTAAAAAAGCGCAACAGTATTCCTTGCCTTTAAACCGGACGTAATTAAAATTTGTTTCAACAGGGAAGGTATCTCCTGTTTTAGTGATGAGTATGGTTTCCATGGTTACGGCTTGTTTATCTGTAAGATCATTCCAGTGGGCGCGCCATGCATCCGGATTTGAATTTGGATTAACTATGCTCGCACTTTTTGATACAAGTTCTTCACTCGTATATCCCAAAGATATACATGCCGCATTATTAACATAAATAATTAGTTCTTCGGAATCTATCCAGAAAGCCATATCTCCCATATGGTCAACCGCATAATGTGTGAAGAGCAGCGCGTTGTCTCTTTCCTGAATTTGCGCAAGCATATTATTGAACCCCTCAAAGAGTATGCCCAGTTCATCGGGATAGCGGGGCTCTACACGGACGGAGTAGTCTTTATCTGAAGAAACCCTTCCCATTATCTGAGAAAGTTCCAGAACAGGATCTGATATGGTTTTTTGGAGTTTAATAGAGATAAAATAGGCCAATACAGCACAAGCAGATAGAATCCCAGTGCAAAAAATAATATTCCACAGTATGCTTGAATAAAGGGTTTCCAGATTTGTGCACAGATAGATTCCGCCCTGATACTCTTCTTCAAATATAATAGAGACAAACATATACAGATGCTTTTTGTGAAACATATATGAAGCACCCATGTAGTTAGACCATTTTGAATCAAGCTTTAAAAACTTATTGAATTTTAAATATTGCTCGGAGTCGGTTTTCCCCTTTCCCTGATTATTAGAAACATATTCTGCAAACAGATTTCCGTTTATATCACTGATACAGGCATAGATTATGTCAGGCTCTGAGCTAAGCGCAGATAAGGTCTCTGCGGCAGACTTCTGGTCTTTAAAAATGATTGCCGCTTTGCTGTTTATGCCGATTGTGCTTGCCAGAGTTGAAATCTTACGGATAATGGAGCGTTTGGATGAGATGATATTTATGGATATAAACCCAACAGAAGCTACTGAAAGTGAAATTATACTTGTAAGCATAATAATGCCGATGAGTTTTTGCTTTATCGACAGGTTGTTCAGTAATTGCATATATGTTTATTGCCTTTAAATCAATTTTTGATACATTAGCAAAAGGTCGGAAAGTGCCATTATTCTATTCAGTCGGAGGCCGGAATTCAGATTTATTCCGTTATTCACGGATTGACGGCTTGTTTAAAGTCCGTCAATTTTTTATTTTTCTTGCCAATGTTAAAAGGTCCGACCTGATTTTCAGATGTGAATCTTCGGCTGTTTTTAAATTTATATCAAATCGTATTTTGTTTTCGACTCTTACAAACCCAATTATACCACCATTTTCTACAAAATCATTCATATCGCTGATTGTAAGAATTTCTTTATTTTTTACAGCATTCAAAATATGAATAAGATTGTTTTTCTCTGAGGCGCTTATAAAAACAACCTTACAGTCATTGATTTCTTTAATGTTTGACAGTGGCTTTAGAATCAGATTTCTGCCCTTTATGGGTTTTCCTTCAATAGCCATAAGTTCTTTAACTATGGGATCTGTCCCCAGTATACCTATTACAAACGGTTGGGATGAATTATTATTACTGTCTATGGGTGTCCATTCGACAAATTTGGCAAAGTTATAAATGAATGCGGCTTTCAGCTTAGGTTCCATATCTGAAGATTCAGATCCATAACTACATGGTACCGAAGTCGATACAGAAACCATCGCAACAAAGATAATGCAAGAAATATATTTTGTTATCCGATGTGCCATATTAAGAGCTGTTTTTGCCTTATAATATAAAACATTTGATGTTTACATCCTTAGAATACATTACTTATGCTGCTAAAAACGCCAGGTTGCCTTAAGGTAAAATGAGCGTTCCACCTCGGTTTTTGCAAATTGTACAAAATCATTACTGAATTCCGGGTGCTGTTTGTCAGAAAGATTCTGTCCTACAAGAGATATCTCAAGGTTTTTAGTTGACTTCCATCCCAGACGAGCATCCAGCATACAATACCTATCCAGTTTTGTAGCCGAAAGTTCGTCTACATAACGAAGCCACAGGTCCAGCTCAAAATCCTTGGGAAGATCCATGGAAGATCTAAGAGAAAATTGATGACTTGGAATATCGGTATCGGAAGACCCATTAGAATCACTTCCTGAAGAATCTGCTGTCAGATTCATATGTAAATAAGTGTAAGCCGGTTTGATTTTCCACCATACAAGCGGTTTCCATTCCCCGGATACTTCTATTCCATAAGTATGTCCGTCCATACCATTATTAGTGATAAAAGATGATACAATGTGAAGCGGAAGGGGTGAAGATTCGATATAAGATGATTGGTAAGCATTCGATCTTAATTTGTCATATTTATTGTAAAAAGCAGCGATATCTATAGAAAGTGATTCGGTTGTCTGATTACGGTATCCTATTTCATAGGCAAAAAGTACCTCGGAGTCGAAATCGGAGTTTGGAGCATATGATACAAGCATAGGCAAAGGGTAGGGGTTAGGTGGTGTGTTCGCAGGTATAGCAGCAAGATTTGCGCGTATATCACGTTCCGCAATTGAAGGTGTTCTTACGGCTCTTGCAAATGAAGCCCATATTGAGTTGTTTTTATCCGGAGTCCAGAGCGTTCGAATATTTGGCTGAAATTCAAATCCGGTATAGTCATTATATTCAATTTTGGCACCAAGTGTTACCCTGAGATAATCTTCAACTATTGTGATATCGTCCTGGACAAATGCGCTTAAAAGGTTATCTGTGCTGCTTTTGGGATCAACAGAAATTGCGAAGGAAGATTTTGTATCGTTGCTTGTAAGCCGGAAACCCAATCCCCATACGACTTCGTGTATTTCCCATGGGAAAAAGCGGTGCTGAAAATCAAAATCATATGTATCTCTTGTTTCACTGAGCACCGTCTGCTGTTGTTTTGCCCTGTCGTAATATAACTGCAGAGTCATATCCGATTTGTCCGATAATGTTCTGTCCCATCGGAAAAGAAAGTTTATTCCATCGGCTTTGGCGTCTTCATTAAAAGTGGTTGAATACGGTGCCGACAAAGTTGGAACAGTCATTGTCTGGCCATCATCCGAACGATAGTGATTCCCCTGAAACATCACAGAATCTGTTGTTGTTGGATTCCAGTCAGTTCGAAATCCGAATGTATAAATATCCCAGCCATCTGCAGCATCATGTCCTGATGCAAGTTTGGCTTCATCTCTGTCATAATATTTGCCAAAGAACCTGTATGATGCATTTTCGCCAAGCGAATCGCCGAAACGAAAATTCCCGGAATATTTTTCTTCCGTTCCGACTCCCCCGCTTATAAGACCTCCTTTAGTATCATGGGAATTTTTAGTTATGATGTTTATAACTCCGTTTACTGCATTTGCCCCCCACAAAGCGGCACCTGGCCCGCGGATTACTTCTATTCTGTCAATGTCTTCAAGAAGTGTGTCCTGAATATCCCAGAAAACACCGGAAAAAAGAGGCGAGTAAACTGAACGTCCGTCCATCAATACAAGCAGTTTATTAGCATAACGGCCGTTAAAGCCGCGCGACGATATAGCCCATTTGTTTGCATCTATCCGGGCCACCTGTAATCCGGGAACCATACGCAAAGCTTCGGCAATACTGGTTACCCCGGAGCGCCTGATATCTTCCTGCGTGATAACAAAAGCAGCAGCGGCAGTATTTGCCAATTTCTGGCTTTTTTTTGAGACTGTGGTAATTTCAATTTCCATCAGGTCCCGGATGCTTAGCTCGGTAAGGTCGGTGGAAGATGTTTTTTCAGCATAGCATGTTTGGACCAATGTTGTGCCGGGCAATGAAACTGAAAAAACAAATAGCAGAACCAATATGATTTCGGCAATCAGGGAAATTTTTATATGATCCGCCATTTTACTTAATAGAAGGCTATCTTCTCGCATATCCCGTCCTTTTTGATTCCAAAATAATAAGTGAAATTGAGATAGATAATATCTGTTTATTATTTGTAATTTATTATGATTATATTAAAAAGAAAAGATTAGCAAATAATATACCATCATTATAGGTTGTCGGAATATATCTCAAAATTTATTGGAATTTGCAATAAAATATAATTTACAGGTATTATGGGTATGAATTATGGCGAAATAAACGTCAACTGATTGACGCTTAACGGTGACTTTTGGCGTTTAATGCCAAGAAATCAGGAGATAGATGTCAGGAGCCGAAAAGCACAAGGGGGCTGAATCTATCGAAATTGTAAAATGTCGTTTATTTATTTTTTATAAAAACATAAATATAAAAGTTGAGATTAACAACATTATGAAAAATAATCATGAAACATTCTTTTCAATAAGAGTATTTATTTGTTGATATATGACTTGTTTTTGAGTATCAATTAAATAGGAAATTAAATATTTAAAATATATACAAAAGGATAATGGGAAAAATATTATTGCGGTGAAATGAGTTGGTAAATTAATGCTCATTATCTACTATTACTCCTCAAAAATAATTTTCTGATATTTTGTCGATATTATTTTCAAAAGTGATAGTGGCTTTTTACTATTTATTATCACTGTTCCCGGGATAATATACACAAGTGTTTTATGTCGCTACAAATTGAGTTTGTTCGACTTCCATGAATCCAACTTGTATTCAAACGTAAAAGGTATTGTTTCTTTGAGGTGGCCGTTTCCTCTTTATATGGCAGAGGGTTCTTATTGTATTGGCAGGGAAATTATCAAATTTTATAATAATTATTTGCTGTGATTATATATAGTTAATAAATTATAACGGTCAATACTATGATTGGATTTCTGTTTATTCGGATAATTTCAAGGAAGGGGAAGTCATGAAAACGAGTAAAATGAAATTTGGTGGAAAAGATCAGATTGTTGACGATATTTTGAATGGTATAAATCGTGAGGTGCTTTATTCTCTATCTTTTGAACAACTGGCAGAGATTAAAAAGGCGATAGAAGATAATTTACCGAATAAGAAAAAACATTCCATCGATGTACATTTCACTCTCCCACTTTTATTTAAGCGTTTATATTTTGTTTTTTCTTCAGGAACAGATATTCGTGGAAATAAAAAAGTTGCTAAAGAAATAATGAATCAGCGAGTTAAGACCCAGCCAAGGGATATAGCAATTGTATTTGTTGGTTTATTTTGTTTGTCCTCTTTCATAGGTTCGATAATCTATAAAATCATCCAGGTTATAGGTGCTCGTTTATAAGGTGATTGTTACCTTAATCGTTAATATTATAAACGGTCGTTTTAGCGAGATCTTTGAAGAACATTCAATTTTGGTCAGATTTAAGGAAGGTATGCTTTGCTTGGATATGCTCTTGCGAAGCTGTTTTAAAAAATAAATCCGGAAAGGCTAAAACCTCTCCGGATTTATTTTGCTAAAAATCAAGCTGCCGACATTTCTCTTCTTGTTGCCATATCGACTAGTACTCGCTCTTTTCCTTTATCAAGGCCAAGGGCTTTTCTTTTCTTGTCGATATGGGCTATCATCATTTTTGCCATTTCATAAGGATCTGCCGTATATCCCCATTTTCCGAATCCCTGCTGTTCAAGTCCTTCAAAAAGAAGCTTGTAAAACTTTGTATCTTCTATTATCGGGAAAGTAACACCAAAGACCGTATATACACCTGATGCCACAAAATACTGTCCGATGCAGATGGCCTTTTCACTCATCCATTCCGGAGCAGCGCCTGCTACAGGAAGATCGGCTATGCTGGTTCCTAATCCGCCTTCTTTAACCATCTGTGATGCGGCAATCAGAATGCGGCTGTTATCAACGCATGATCCCATTCCAAGAACAGGTGGCATACCAACCGCTTCGCAAACTTCTCTTAATCCCGGGCCTGCAAGGCAAGCGGCTTCAGGCGTATAGAGTCCGGCTTTAGCAAGAGCAATCTGTGCGCATCCGGTCTGAAGCACAAGCACATCGTTTTTAATTAGTTCTTTTACAAGCTCAACATGAACCCAGTCCTGCTTTACCCTTGGATTTGTACAGCCGACAACACCTGCCACGCCACGAATTCTTCCATTAATTATATTGTCATTTAATGGTGTATAGCTTCCTCTGAATGTTCCGCCCAGCATGTAGTTGATATACTCATGCGAAAAACCGTGTATGCCGATATTTTTAATTTTTGGAATTTCTATTGGGAGACTACGGTTCTTAAACCTGGTTATAGCTTTAATTACGATTTCATCTGTGCATGATCTTGGATCATGTTCATTAAATTCAATATGCTTAGCACCTTCAATATGGCAACGGGGATTTGTAGTAAACAGATGTGTTTTATAACACTCGGCAACCTTGACCAGTCCCTGTTTAATGCATTGAATGTCAACTGCCATAGCATCTACCGCACCGGTTACAAGGATAGCTTCGGTTGACATAAAGTTGCCGGCATGGGGAACGCCGTGGCGAGACATCATTTCAGCACCTGAGCAACACATACCTACAAGATTTATTCCTTTAGCTCCTGCATCTTTTGCTGCCTGTATAAGTGAGGGCTCGTTTACCGATAACAGCATTGATTCAAAAAGATTCGGCTCATGACCGTGAATAATTATATTAACCTCGTTTTCCTTTAATACACCCATATTTACTTCGGCGCTTACAGGTGTTGGGGTGCCGAACAGTATATCGCATATTTCTGTTGCAACCATTGATCCGCCCCATCCGTCCGCAAGGGCTGTTCTGCTGCACTGTTTTGTGATGTTTTCGTAATGCTGGTCAACTCCCATGTGTGTTCTGTTCATAAGTTCCATGATTTCGCGCATTGCGCCTCTGGGCACTATGCCGTGTTTCCGCCATGTTTCTAATGTTTTTTCAGGAACTCTTTTGGCAAAAGGAATTTCGCCCTCAACCTGGGTATAGGTTTTTTCCAGTTCATGATACAGATCTAATGCAATGTCTTTTATATCACGGCCATCAACTTCTATTCCTATTGAACGGGCGACATCTTCCAGCTTATTTGGATCTTTAATTTTATACTCTTGATTCTTTCCGGTTACTACTTCCCTGAAAAGCTCAAGCATTGCCATTCCGTGATCGTTATGACATGCTGAGCCTGCGGCAACCATACGTGCAAAATTTCTTGCCATTATTGTGTCGATAGTAGCTCCGCATACTCCAACTTTTCCGTAAGGATCCCTTGAATTAAGTCTGCATGGTCCCATTGCGCAATGTTTGCAACAAGCAGAATCTGCACCTATCGGACATGCCTTCATGTTTAAAGCCCTGTCAAACGCAGTTTCAACGCCATCCCTTTTAGCTTTTTCAAGCATCTGGGCTGTTGCTTCACAAATTGTAAGATCTTTAATGTTCACTGATTTTTTTGAACCGGTTTCTTCCTTTTCCATTTGTTCCTCCCTTCGTGGAAAGATTATTTATTATATTTCATTGAAATAAATTGGACATAATTAATAATAGGAATTATTATTATTAAGAATAAGATATTTAATAATATTGTCAAGTAAGTTTTAATTCATATAAAAATAATGGAGGATACGTTGTGGATAATAATAAATTAACAAATAACTCCAACAGGTTGATAAATGAAAAAAGCCCGTATCTTTTACAGCATGCACATAATCCTGTTGATTGGTATCCATGGGGTGACGAGGCTATTGAAAGAGCTGTAAAAGAGAATAAACCAATTATATTATCTATAGGTTATTCTACATGCCATTGGTGCCATGTAATGGAAAACGAATCATTCATTGATCATAGCATTGCAAAAATTATGAATGATAATTTTATATGTATAAAAGTTGACAGAGAAGAAAGGCCGGATCTGGATCGTATTTATATTAGTGCTGTAACAGCACTTACAGGTTCCGCTGGTTGGCCTTTAAATGTTTTTTTAACACCCAAACTCAAGCCCTTTTTTGGAGGCACATATTTTCCTGCTAAATCAAATTTCGGCATTATATCCTGGATCGATCTTTTAAACAGGATTACATCTGTATGGAACGATCCTGTTATACATGAGGATCTTGTTGCTTCAGCAGATAAAATTACAGATATTTTAATAAAAAATCTTACTTATGACAAGGTGTTTTCAGCTAATGAGAAAAATAAAGAGAGTTATATTGATGATGCTTTCAAATATTATTCATCCTCTTTTGATAAAAAATATGGAGGATTCGGAAAAGCTCCAAAGTTTCCTTCACCATCTACACTAAAATTTCTGCTCGCCTATTATACCTATGCAAAAACAATCGAAGAGCCGGCTATCGCCAAGAGGGCTCTTGATATGGTTCATTATACACTAAAAGCAATGGCGAGAGGCGGTATTTATGATCAAACGGGAGGAGGCTTTCACAGATATTCAACCGATGAAAGATGGCATATACCGCATTTTGAAAAAATGCTTTACGATAATGCTCAGCTTGTTGATACATATCTTGAAGCATATCAGATGACAACCGATAAATTTTTCGCAAAAATTGCAAAAGAAACGTGCGATTATATTCTTTCCGATATGACAAGTCCTCTCGGAGGTTTTTACTCAGCTGAAGATGCGGACAGTTATCCGGGCCAGATCTCTCAATATAAAGATAAGAATAATAAAGTTGAAGGCGCTTTTTATGTATGGGATAAAAAAGAGTTAAATGAAATTCTGGGAGAAGATACAGCACAAATATTTTCATACCATTTCGGAGTAATGGAAGAAGGAAATGCAACGCATGATCCTCACGGATATTTTAAGAAGAAAAATATTCTTTATGTTAAACATTCAATTGATGAGACTGCAAGAAAATATAATTTGTTGCCGGATAAGGTGGAGCAAATATTAAATGATGCAAGATATAAACTTCTTAAGGAACGTGCAAATAGAGAAAGGCCGCATCTTGATGACAAGATACTTACTTCATGGAATGGCCTTATGATATCGGCTTTTTCAAAAGCATATAAAGTTCTTGGCAGTGAAAAATACTTAAAGGCAGCAAAAGACGCCGCCGGATTCATAATGTCTAATCTTTATGATCAAATAACAGGAAAACTATACAGAAGATGGCGGGAAGGAGAAAGAGCCGTTTTAGGAATGGGAAGTGATTATGCATTTTTTATTAGTGGACTTATAGATCTTTATGAATCGGATTCCGATAAAAAGTATCTTGAAACGGCAGTCTTGCTTTCCGAAGAATATCTAAGATTGTTTTATGATGAAAAATATGCCGGTTTTTATATGACAAGCCAGGAGCATGATAAAAATCTTATTATACGTGCAAAAGAAGATTCAGACAGCGTTATTCCGTCGCATGGTTCTGTAGCAATAAAAAATCTGTTGCGTTTGTCGAAGATAACCGGAAGGGCTGATTTTGGCGAAATTGCTCAAAAAGCAATAGAAGCGGCTTTATCGGCAAGTACTTTTCACCCAGCCTTGTTTCCGTATATGCTTGCTGTAATATGTGATATGGAAATTGAAAGTGCAGGATCATAACTCAATAGCCAAAAGATAAAGCCCGATACCCAAACAGAACGGATTTGTGATAATTGCTATAGTATTTTATATTTTATCTATCGATTGATTTTCTCTATGCAAAACAAAGTGTTGAAATTCACGCTCAAACGATTTGCTCTGAATGCAGACAGAGATATACAGCATATTGTTGCAGGCTGGCGCTAACCGACCGGCAACAATATGGTTATAGCAGAAAGTATAGGATAGTGCTTACAGTATTTCACGCTTAGCTTTCCAACCGTAGCACAATCCGAAGATACCGAAAATGATCGACAGACCCATAATTATCTTTTCTGCATGTGTCATTCCTGAAAAGAAAGTCTGTGACTTAGTGCCTATGGGCTTTGGATCGATAGTGTCAGCGTTAACATCAGTATTGACAGCTATGCGGTGTCCCATTCCATCTGTGATTGTGATTTGCCATTGGGTTTGCTTATCGGGAAAAAACATAAAATGACCGTTAATATCGGTATGACCGGTTTGAAACGCAATATTCGAATCGGGCGATTTGATCTCAACAGTTGCATAACTCATGGGTTCTCCATCGTCATATTCCGAAGTTATAAGATATCCTACGCATCGGGTGACATGACTCAACGTCCCGTGTGAGAGCCCCGATGTTACAAACAGGAACTGAACGGTTATAAAGACCGCAACAAAAATATAAGATTTCATTTTTCTAAGCCTTATTATATGATGTTACACTCAAGCTATTCAACGGCAAATGTCAGCGTAGCTACATAGGATTCCACATCGCACTGAGCTGTATCGGAATAAGGAACTTCATGGGTTACCTTGATCAGCCATATTCCGGGCTGAAGAATACGTATTCGGGCATGTCCTTTTTTGTCTGTAGAAGTAGCATAGGCAAAAGTATTTGGTTCTGTTGAGAATCCGGTATAGGTTGCAAAAACGTTCCCGCTGTAAGGTTTTCCATTAACCAAAATCTTAATGGGAAGATAATCACCGGCACGAAGTTTGGCAGGATTTTCCATTGCAATAATTTCTATGGGATGGCCCACAACTATATCAGCTCTTCCTTCCTTTCCTACATTGGCTATAGCTTTCATGCACATATGGGAATAAGAACAGCGAATGACGTTTTTCAATCCGGTTTTGGGTGCTGCAACTCCTCCCTGTGCGGTCTTTGTATAATATCCGGCCTTTCGGGTGGCTGCCACAATATAAGCTCCGTCAAGATTAAGAGTACTTCCTGATTGCAGTTCTACTTCACCTGTGTATTCCGCTGTTTGTTTTTTCTGATTCGGACTTATGATAGTTAGATTTTCGATATCATCTTTTTTAAGAAATCCGTCTATCGGATAATGATGTCCCCAACTTAGAGTAAACTTAAGATTTTAGCTTTTTTCAGGATTATAGTCCGTTAAACTAACCCATGGGAAATGTGCATGGGCGGAAAAGGCTGTCAGCAGTAAGGCGGCCAGGAATGTACATAAAACGGTAAATCCCATTATAACTTTTTGTTTTTTCATTTATTCACCTCATTATTTTTATTGGTTTAAAATTCAAGACCCATCTTAACTATAAAGGTGCGTCCGGCGTAATAACTGTTTATACTGCTTTTCCTGGAATCAAAGATGTCATCCGCTTCAAAGGATATTTTGCAGGTTTTGGAAAGATGTTTATATATTTTTGCATCCACAGTAGTATAGTCGCCAATTTCCTTAGTATTGTCCGTATTCGTATATTGGCGGCCTGTATAGGTAACTCCCATTCTGACACCAAGACCCAAAGCGTCCCATTCATAGCCGGGGCGCAATGAAATGCTGTGTTTAGGGATATAAGTCAGTTCCTTTCCGGTTTCTTTGTTTTCCGTTTTTGTATATGTATAGGAAAGGGATACATCAAATGCCCGTCCGATATAAGCGTTTCCCATTAATTCTATGCCCTGGGTCCAGGCTTCATCCACGTTTTCATATTGTACCAAAGGCAGCCCGTTATAAAGAGTTCCCGTATCCACGGAAACAACCATATCCTTTACGTCATTACGAAAGTATCCCAGGTTGAAAATAAGGTTGTCTTCTAATAGTCGTTGTTCCAGACCGATAGTATAGCCGATGGCCTTTTCCGGCTTGAGATCGGGGTTTGACTGAGCATACCAGCTTCCGTGCCGATATGGTGCGCTATAGTATAATTGCCGTATGGTGGGTGACTTGAAGGATCGCCCAACGGAGCCGCGAAGGACGGAAGACTCCAGAAGGCGTATCATGAAACTGAACTTCGGATTTATTTCATCTCCGAATACGGAATGATCATCATAGCGGGCGCCGCCGATAAGTGTAACACGATCCCAAAAAGTCAACTCATCCTGTATAAAACAGCTTTTTGTGCGGACGTTTTCATCCACGTTAACCATGGAACCGTCCTGATTCTCTATCGTAAAATCAATTTTTTGGGTTTGGTACTCTCCACCTGCGGAAAGTATATTGTTTTTTGCCATATGCCAGGTATATAAGAGTTCCCCCTGATCAAAGGTGACATACCCGTCTTTGTATCCGTGTTCGTAACCCGGATAGCCATGAACAAAATCCCATTTATAAGTATAGCCTTTTGCCGTCAGAATATGATCTTTAGTTAGCCGCCATTCTCCTCCCACGGAAACACGATGACTGTTTTCATCCCTGTTATCGGTTTTATCGTAGTCGCTTAATTCAAGCTTGGTAAACAGATCAATATTTTCCGTAAACTTTGTATCAAGTTTTCCCAAAAAAGAATGACGGTCGGAGGCAAGAGGATCTTCGGTAATATCATCCGCCCCTTCATAGTTATACGAAATAAGGTAGGAAGTGGAATCGGTGATACGGTCGCCAAAACCTATATATGCCTGGGACATGTTTCGCTTTCCACCTGCTGCTTTCTCTTCTGAACCGCCTGAAACTTTTCGTTTGACCTCATACCATCCGTAAGAACCGCCTGCCCAGCCGGTCGGTTTATCCGGGGTTTTTTTTGTGATGATATTGATAACCCCGGCCATTGCATCACTTCCGTAAAGAGCGGAACCGGGTCCTTTAACAACTTCAATACGCTCAATCATATTAACCGGTATCTGGTTCAGCCCTATACCATATTCGCCCATACCGCCGCTTTGACCACAGCCCATGGCCCGCTGTCCGTCAATCAGAACAAGACCGTAACCGCTGTCAAAATCAAGTCCCCGCATTGTGGAATGCCATGTATATGTACCGAAAACATCGCTGTGGTTGGCAACATTTATTCCCGGTACTTCTTTTAAGACATCCATGACATTCTGGGCATTGCTTTTTTCTATTTCTGCGCTTGTGATAACAACGGTTTCTACCGGTACATCTTTTAGCGTATGAGGAGTTTTTGTTGCGGTTACTACAATTTCTTTAAGCTTTGTGGCACTTCTGCCATCCTCGTTTTGTATTTTATAATCGTTGTCAGTATCCGTTTGAAGAGATTCGGCACGGACGAATGGAATATAAGTCATAAACAATATAGCTAACAACACAACAGTAAAGTGTGGTTTGATTTTTATTATCATCTTTATCCCTTATTTTTAAACTTTTGATAAACAGCTTTTTTCAAAATGAAGTTCTTATTGAGGATAGTTCGAATTGTCTTTAGAACACCGATAAACTCTTTAATGAAAAATGCTTATTAAATACCTTATAGGATCAATTTGTTGATTCTATAACTGCCTTATCAGGAACATTTGACTCTCGGGATTTTCAGTGGTAATATTAAACCTGAACTCCGAATGTTCCTTTTTGGGGTTCACCTCCAAAGGCAGCCGCCACTTCCTTAGCCGGGAAACGGCTGCCTTTTAATATTTATAATTTTAATATTGAGTTAGCTAAAGCATCTTGTCCACCTCCTTATTATGATCATTTAGTTATTGTCTGTTTTGTCTTTTTATCTCAGCCATGGCAAGCAGCGCAGCCTTTCGCTGTCCGTTGTAATTTACGGTCTTTTTAAATGTTTGGCGGCCGGTATCGAAGCCTTTTATTCTACACGCCGCATATCCGGCAATTACCATGTCAGGTCTACTTTCCGCGAATCGGCTTTTTCTACCCTGCAATAGTATCGTTTGCTTCATCGAAGCATTTCTCCGAGGTTTTGATTAAATAAAGCAATTCTGTCCAGCCTTAAGATATTGACAAGCATTTCATTTCCGTCTTATTAAAAAAAAAGCCACGAATTCAGAGGCAATGCATGCCCTCAGCCTTCGTGGCTTTATACTAAACTTAATTATTTAGAGCCAGTTCCAAAACGTCCCATTTTGGCTAATCTTTGCGTTGGGTGAAAATTTTGCACTTTAGTGAAGCTTTAGCGCTATCCTCGAAATACTGCATGTATTCCTGCGGTTAAAATTTTCACCCGCCTTAACCTTGACCAAACTGAAACGTTTTGAAAGTGGCTCTTTAGATTTTAATTATAACTCTTTCAGCTAAACCCTGTCAGTATTTTCAGCCCCGCTTCGAATTTAATTGCAATTATCCAGGAGCTGCAGATCGATATGAAAGATTTTGCTCAAATGAATATACTCATTTCGTGTCGTTTACTCATTCTCATAAACTTCAAACTTTTTGGGATTTGGCGGTTTCTACCACCTCAATTAAGTTATCCCATATCTATGATAAAAAAATATGTCAAACTATTTTTATAAAAAAATATATCAATCTGTTTATTCGTTAAGTCGTCCTCAGGTTCATGGCCTATGGGCGCTCATAACCGGATGGTTGCTATAAATAATGCAGTATAATCAATTTTGATAGATTCCTGCAAGAAGCGCGATTCGTTTGCTATGATCGTTTTTAATAAAGGCCGGGCAGAAATTGTACTTGAGCCAGTTAGAGAATAAATACGGTAAGTATCCTTTGTGTCTTGACAATTTACTTTAAGCCGGGATAATCAAACTCAACAAGACGTTGTTATTTTTATTCTGAACATTCATTTCGAATTGGAGGCATTTATATGGCCGAAAACGATCAACTTTATATTCATGATGGGCGATATTATGGTAGAATATTAGCCGGTGATTATTCTCCTAAACTCAAGGAAAAAATTGCTGGATACATTATGTCTTTCAAGACATTTGAAGATTCAGGTGCTCCGGTAATTCCATACATTGCTGCATGGAATGAAAATGAAAAAATTATCTGGTATGAATTTGCTGGAGCAGAATTTATTAAACTGCTCGAATGTAATTTCACCGAAATAGCAGAGGTTTTCCGCAAACGTATAATTGACCGAAGGGTATATAAATATTTGGATTTGGATATGGAGATTCAGGAGGAAATTATACCAGGGAAGGAATTGTTTGGCTGGCAGGAGGGTTTGCGGGAAGAAAGTAAACAGACAGGCTTTGTTGAAGCAGTTTATAAGGTGGCCATAAAAGATAATAATATTTTATGGTTAAAAGATAGGGCTAATATCGAAACTTTTTCAAAGGACAATATCTGCATTTCACTTGGATGTCTTACTGATGTGACAAAGGAAATGGAGCAAAAGGATTTGCTTGAAAAGATCGGGTATATTGATGAGCTGACAAAACTTCCAAATAGAAAAATCCTTCAGAGAATTACTGAAATTAATATTGGTCAGGTTAATAGAAAACATTTGAATGATTTTATTTTTTCAATGATTGATATAGACCATTTTAAATTGGTCAATGACACTTATGGCCATCAGGCAGGTGATTATGTTCTTGCTAATATCGCGGAAGTCATGACATCTATGAAACGCGTTGAAGATGAAATCGGCAGATATGGAGGTGAAGAGTTTTATACCATATCACATGGAAATATCCATAGCGGCCGGGTGCTTGCGGAACGATTGCGAAAAAAAGTTGAAAATACGGATTTTATATATAACGGCCAACATATTAAAGTAACAATATCCATCGGTCTTGCGTCGGCCGTAGAGCTGGAAATACTGGAGGCCCACAATCTTATTGAACTGGCTGATAAAAGACTGTATATGGCAAAGCAAAGTGGTCGTAATTGTTTAGTATGGCAGGGATGAATAAAAAGCAATGAAGAATAAATTCAGTCTTCGCGTCAGAATATATATGATTTTAGCCGCCCTTGTTATATTAACACTTATGGGCGGTGTTGTTATGCTGTGGTATACTTTCAGAATTGAAAGCGCTATGACAAACTTGATTGAAAAGGATGTCGCAGCTTTAGGGACTGCTGAATCGCTTGAAATGGCTATTGTCAATCAGAAGGGTCTTGTAAGCTATTATTTTCTTGACAAAGATCCGAACTGGCTGAAACAATTAGGTGAATACCGACAGATGTTCAAAGAAAAGCTTGAAGAAGCAAAGCTTTTAACAGAAAACGAGCCCCAGAAAAAAATTATAGCCAATATTGATCAGGAGTATAACCTTTACGTTGAATCAAAAGATCGTGTTATAGCTTTCTACCAGGCAGGTGAACTTGAGGCCGGGGAAAAACTTCATAAGCAAGTGCGTAATCGTTTTTTTAAAATTATCGAACTTTGTGATGAATATAAAAACATTCACAGAAACAAAGTTATACTTGCAAAAAATGTGAGCCATAATGAAGCTGTACAATTAAGGTTTTTTGCTATAACCGCTCTTCTTCTTATTACTTTTCTTATTATATCAATTGGATTTATTTTAATTAACAGGATACTTCGCCCGATTTACCGATTGGCAGTGGAGGCAGGGCGGGAAGCAAACTTAGGTAGTTCACAGGATGAAATTGCAGTTCTTGCCAAGAATGTAAGAGAATTAATAAATAATTTTGATCATACCCATATTGAACTTGAAAAAAGCAGAGAACATCTTCTGCAGACGGAAAAGATGGCGCTTGTAGGACAACTTGCTGCCGGGATGGCGCACAGCATCAGAAATCCCTTTACTTCTGTTAAGATGCGGCTTTTTTCTCTTGAACGATCTCAAAACATTACTGAAACTCAACATGATGATATTAATGTGATTTCTGATGAGATACGTCATATGGATACCATTGTTCAGAATTTTCTTGAATTTTCAAGACCACCCAGGCTCAAGATGCAAAAAATCAGCCCTTCGCATATTATAGATCTTGCTATTCAGCTGCTCGAACATCGCATTAAATCATATGATGTTACGGTAAATGTTGCCAGGGGGAAACCTCTCTCCGAAATAAACGGTGATCCTGAACAGCTGAAGGAAGTAATAGTTAATCTTATTGTAAATGCATGTGAGGCGATGGATAGAGGCGGTCTGATAACTATTTATGAAAATGAGATTTTTGATGCTTCTATCGGTAAATCTGCAGTTTTAAAAATAAGTGATAATGGTCCTGGAATTCCTGAAGCTATTGTTGGTAAGATAATGGAACCCTTTTTTACCACAAAGGAAGAGGGGACAGGACTTGGGCTAAGTATTGTTTCCCGGATTATCAAAGAACATGCAGGTCGTATTGATATTGAATCAAAAGAAGGGGAAGGCACGACATTTAAAATAACTCTTCCAATTAAAGATAGAAATAAAGGTAAAAGGTTTTGAACTCCATTCTTATCATAGACGATGATGATCAGCTTAGAAACAGCTTTATAAAACTGCTTGTCGAAGAAGGCTATAATGTTGATCAGGCAGCATCAGGTGAGGCTGGTGTTAATATTGTTAAAATTAAAGCGCCGGATATTGTAATTCTTGATATGCGTCTACCGGGCATGAACGGATTTGAGACATTTCGGGCTATACATGAAGTCGAACCCAGACTCCCGGTAATAATTATGACAGCTTTCGGAACAACGGATACTGCTATCGAAGCAACAAAGCTTGGAGCATTTGACTATATACTTAAACCCTTTGATATACCCGGAATGCTCTCGCTTATTAAACAGGCCCTAAGCGCAAGCCGTTTTATGCGTTCTCCTATTGATATGGATACAATACCTGATAAAGCATCAAGAGATGCAATCATAGGCCGCAGTGCTGTAATGCAGGAAGTTTACAAAGCAATAGGAAGGGTATCTCCTACTGATGCAACTGTTTTAATACGTGGTGAATCCGGAACAGGAAAGGAACTGGTTGTAAGGGCGATATATCAGCACAGCCTGCGGGCCGATAAACCGTTTCTTGTAATAAACTGTGTGGCAATTCCTGAAACATTGCTTGAAAGTGAACTTTTTGGTTATGAAAAAGGTGCTTTTACAGGTGCCGCTCATCGCAGAGTCGGAAAGATTGAGCAGGCTGATGGCGGAACAATCCTTCTGGATGAAATAGGCGATATGCCCTTAAATCTTCAGGCAAAAATGTTAAGACTTTTGCAGGAAAAAAGCATAGAAAGGGTCGGAGGGAGAGAGAATATTGCAACAGATGTTCGTATCATTGCAGCTACAAACAGAGATCTCGAAACTGCTATTTCAGATGGGAGATTTCGGGAAGATCTTTATTATCGACTTAAAGTTGTAACTATTGAGCTTCCCCCCTTAAGAGAAAGAGAAAATGATATACCTATTTTAACCGACTACTTCCTTAATAAATATTCACAGGAAAAAGGAATTAAAAATCCGGGAATAAGCGATGAAGCAAAAGCTTTACTTTCCGGGTATTCATGGCCCGGCAATATCAGAGAACTTGAAAATACTATCCAAAAAGCCCTGATATTTAATCGCGGCGCGCCTTTATCGCCTGATGATATAGCACAGGTTATAAATGAAAAAATACATTCGGGTGATTCAAAGACAGAAAATATTGATGATGTATTGAGACAATGGATTAGAAAAGAATTAACAAAACGGAGCGTTGAAAACCTTTTTGACTCCTGCATGGATGATATAGCAAATGCTGTAATATCTGAAGCCCTGAATTTATGCGATGGGAACCGTTCAAAGGCTGCCAAACTTCTTGGACTTTCACGCCCGACACTTCATTCAAAAATTGAAAAATATCATATCAGATTAGAGACATTGGTGAAGGAAGACGGTTAATACTTAAACCGATGCCTCTATTTCACTGTCAAAGCCCAGATCATCTATCATGACTTTTGCTTCCCTGGCAGTTTGTCCTGAAGTAGTAAGATATCCTGCAACAAATATTGAATTGGCTGCATATAAAGCAAGTGGCTGTAATGTGCGAAGGTGGTATTCACGCCCGCCTGCTGCACGTATTTCCTTATCCGGGTTAAGAAATCTGGCAAGACATAAGATTTTAAGGCAGCGTTGGGGAGTAAGATTTTGAGTGTGATCTTCAAAAGGTGTTCCTTTTATTGGAACAAGAAAATTAATGGGAATAGATTCGGCATTTATTTCACGTAAGGTTAAAAGCAAATCTATAATATCTTCATCTGTTTCTCCCTGACCCACAATACCTCCTGAGCACACTTCCAGTCCTGCTTTACGGCATATTGCTATTGTATTCAGCCTGTCCTGATATGAATGGGTTGTACACATTTGCGGATGGAAGCGCTTGCTGGTGTTAAGATTATGATTTACACGGTCAAGCCCCGCCTCTTTCAGCTTTTTCGCCTTTTCTATGTTTAAAAACCCTGTGGAGCAGCAAAGTGATATATCGGATTGTTTCTTAACAGTGCTGATAATGTCACACAGAGCATCAATTTCACTATCGGATGGTCCTGTCCCGCTAAGTGCCATGCAATAACGTTTCGCATTTAATTTTGTTGCTTTTAATGCTTCATCCACAAGTTTGTCTTTTGCCATTAAAGGATATTTTGTAATATCCGCTTCCGAAACCCTTGACTGAGAGCAGTAATGGCAATCTTCTTTGCACAATCCGCTTTTTGCGTTTGTCAGTAACTGAACATGTACAATATTTTTAAAATAATGGAATCGAACGGTATAGGCCGAATCAAGAAGCGCCAGTATTTTTGTGTCAGGACAGTTTAATACCTGGCGGCATTGCTCCCGGGAAAGTATTTTTCCTGAAAGAGAAATTTTGGAAAATTCGTCAAAGTCAGTGTTGGGTGTGTTCATAAATTGTCTCCATTTTGCTTTATACTTTTACTGTTTGAAAAATTGCCGGCTATCTTATTAATAACCACTGCTTTCTTTTCAATAAACTCTTCCGGGGTCTCTTCTTTGGGATTATACATGGGAATATGGCCCAGATAAGGAACCTGGCTCAAAGCGGTTATAATTTGAGGACTTGTGGCAGCCGCCTCATCGTTTTCTTCTTTATAGCCATTAGTCAGAAACCCTGCTATGGGTATACCTCTGTTTTTTAAAACACTGATTGTCAGCATTGTATGATTGATGGTTCCAAGTGATGGTCTGCTGACAATAAGGGCAGGAAGTTTGAATTCGGCAATAAGATCAAGTACAAGATAATTGTTGCTTAAAGGGACCATCACACCGCCAATACCTTCTACTATCAGTGCAAAATACTCTTGTTTTAAAAGTTCAAAAGCTTTTTTGATTTTTACCAGATTTACAGGCTTTTTCTCAAGCTCTGCGGCAATAACAGGAGCTAAAGGTTTTTGATAGCGAACCGGACAATGAAGATCATGCTCCATTTTAATCCCTGTGAATTTTTCCACATACAAGAGATCTTCAGAGACCAGAAAACCCTTTTCAGCTTGGCATCCGCTTGCTACCGGCTTAAAATAGCCGGCCTTAATATTTTGTTTAAGCAAAGCCTTTAATAAAAGAGCTGAAACAAAAGTTTTGCCTACTTCTGTATCGGTTGCCGTTATAAAAACACCTTTTTCAAACTGTTTCATCTGTATTTTCTAACTTCCTTTTTTATAATATGCTTTAATAGCCCATAACAGTCTATCAATATCTTCTGTAGTATTTAAAGCACTAAGACTTATTCTAAGACAACTTTCTCCCGGCATCACTGTAGGCGGTCTTATTGGCGGAACGAAAAATCCTTTATCCCAGAGATACTGAGCGACAGAAAGTGTTTCCGAAACATCACCTATAACTATGGGTATAATCGGCATAGGGACGGGAAAAACCGGAAATCCTAAGGACACAAGGCCGTCTCTCAGTTGATTTATCAGTTCAAAAAGCTTTATCCTTAAAGATGAGTCTTCTGATATAATTCTGATTCCTTCACAATTTGATGCAAGAACTGAAGGGGGAAGAGCTGTTGAGTAGATAATTGATCTTGCGTGATTTATAATAAAATCGATAAGCAGGTTTGAGCCGGCAACAAAACCTCCAAGGCCACCTAATGCCTTGCTGAAGGTGCCGACTTGAACTATTCCCGGCTCATTTAAATTATAATAATCAAGAGTTCCCCTGCCTTCGGGCCCTGTTACCCCTGTTCCATGCGCATCATCAACCATAAGAAGTGCCCCATATTGTTTGCAGATTTTGCAGAGTTGCGGAATCGGGGCAAGTTCTCCTGTCATGCTGAATACGCCATCTGTAACAACTAGTACTTTTTTTGGCTTTTGTGAGTTATCCAGATAATCTTTAACAAAATCGACATCGCAATGGGGATATGTAACAACTTTGGCTTTTGTAAGTTTGCATGCATCAATAATGCTTGCGTGGTTTAAGGCATCGCTTAATATTAAATCACCTTCTTGTGCAAGACTTGAAATAACACCTGCATTGGCGCTATAACCGCTTGGAAAAACAAGAGCGGATTCACTTTTTTTAAAGCGGGCAACCGCTTCTTCAAGCTTTGTATATAGTGTTGTATTTCCGGAAATAAGCCGTGATGCCCCGGAGCCTGTTCCCCAAGACAAAACAGCCTTGGCGGAAGCTTCTTTCATGCGTAAATCATTTGCAAGTCCTAAGTAGTCATTGGAGGAAAAAAGCACAACAGTCCGATTGTTGATCTTAACCCTTGTGGAAACAGAATTATCTAAGACCCGAAGTTTTCTGAAAAGACCCTTTGCTTTAATATCGTTTAGTGACTCCGACATAAAGCTTGCCCATGAATCAGGGTAAATATTTTTATCTGAAAAGTTCATTTGCAGATTTTACGGATGGATTTTTCAACCGATTCGATCATATGTGTGATTTCATCGCAGGTTATTGATAATGGCGGCATAAAAACGATTACGTCCCCAAGATTTCTTAAGATAAGACCATGATTTCTTACATCCAAACAGATATTATGCCCTGTTCTTCTTTTTAACGGGAATGGGGTTTGCCTGCTTTTATCTTCAAAAATTTCCACCCCGGCCATAAGACCGCACTGGCGCACATCGCCCACAAAATCAAGTTTAAAAAGCGCATCCAGCCCTTCTTTCAGTGTATTTATTTTAGCCGGTAAATTTTTTAGGGTTTGATCTTTTTTAAAAAGATCAAGACTTGCTAGTGCTGCGGCACAGGCCAGAGGATTTCCGGTGAATGTGTGACCATGGAAAAAGCTGTTAAGCTGATCATAATCACTCCAGAAAGCATTGAATATTTTATCGGAAGCAAGTGTGGCTGAAAGAGGAAGATATCCTCCGGTTAATCCTTTTCCAAGACAAAGAATATCAGGTTCTACATTTTCCTTTTCACAGGCAAACATTGTGCCTGTATGTCCGAAGCCAACCGCTACTTCATCTGCAATAAGCAGTACACCATATTGACTACAATATTGTCTTACTTTTTTAAGGTAACCGGGAGGGAAAGGGAGCATGCCGCCTGCGCCCTGAATGAGCGGTTCTATGATAAATGCAGCAATATTTTCATGATATTTTTCAAGTAGTTTTTTTACTTCATCCGCACAAAACTCTGCGCCGTTATCAAGCGGGATATTGTGCTTTTTACAGTATAAATACGGAGATGGCACTTTATAGGATTTAAAAAGCAACGGTGAATAAATGTTGTGAAAAAGATCAATTCCTCCGACACTGACTGCACCTATAGTATCGCCATGATATCCTTCTCCGAGACAAACAAACCCGTTTTTTTTAATTTTTCCTGAATTTTGCCAATATTGAAAAGCCATTTTCAGGGCAATTTCAACTGCGGTTGAACCACTTTCCGAATAAAACACCCATTTGAGATTACCGGGTGCGATCTGTGAAATATTTTGCGCCAGAGTAATTGCATTGGGATGTGTAAGCCCCAGAAGTGTTGTGTGAGAAATTTTTTGAAGCTGATCGGAAATAGCCTGATTGATTTCTTTGCGCTTATGCCCATGAATATTAGCCCAGAGAGAAGACACCCCATCTAAATATCGGTTTCCGTCTATGTCGATTAAATAATTTCCTTCACCTTCAACTATTATGAGAGGTTCGGTTTGCGCCCATTCTTTCATCTGAGTAAAGGGATGCCAAAGATGATTCTTATCATTTTCAAGCAGTTCTGATTTGTTTAATAAATTTATATTATTCATTATAAATCACCATATTATTGAAAGCAGTCTCCGCACACCACCTTTTGTAACGTGCCGTTTTCAAGTTTTAATATCAAAGCTCCGTTTTCATCAACATCCACGGCAATTCCTTCGTAGGTATCACGGGTTGTTACGATTTTAACAGGCTGATTCAAAGTCATTGTATATTGTTTCCACTTTGAGATAACATCATCAAAAGATTTTGTATCCAGCCGTTTTTCAAATTCATCCAGAAATACAGAAAGCAGTTCTTTTCGCAAAAATTCCTTACCTTTCAATTTTTTCAGCGAAGTGGCTCCCGGTTCTTTAGCTGTAGGATCATTGTTTAGATTAATGCCTATACCGATGTTTATAAAAGAAACCATATCTGCTTCTGCTTCCATTTCGGAAAGCATACCCGAAATTTTTTTCCCTCCAACAAGTATATCATTTGGCCATTTAACTTTGGCATCAATGTTATATAATTTTCGTATTGTCTCTGCCAGCACCACAGATGCAAGAAAGGTTATACGGGAAGCATGTGCCGACGGGATATCAGGCCTGAGAACTAATGTGAAATAAAGACCGCCTTCTGAAGAAAGCCATACGCGGCTTAAGCGTCCACGCCCTTTTTTCTGGCGCCCGGCAATTACTATGGTATAGTGCGGACAACCTTTACGCGCCAGATCTCTTGCTGCATCCATGGTTGAAGATGTTTCGGTAAAATAGTGGATGCTGGATTCTCTTTCCGGAAACTCCCAGGCAAAAAGAGCATCGGGAGAGTTATCAAGCCTGTAGCCTTTGGGGCCTGCAACAATACTGTATCCTGATCCCTGAAGTGATTGAATGTGTTTCCAGACAGAAACCCTTGATACTTTCAGTGCTGCACTTAACTCTTCACCGGAGACAATTTTATTATCTGAACGTAAAATATTTAATATCTGGCTTTTCATTTTAAATACTCAAATAATAAAATATCTGGTTTGAATAGCGAATAACTTAAATCGATATATGTTTTAAACGGTAGTTACGGTTCAAAGCCGCTTATATTTTTAACCGCTTTAATCACTTGAGCCAGTTTCAAAACGTCCCAGTTTGGCCAATCTCTGCGTTGGGCGAAAATTTTAATCCTCGAAATACTCCATGTATTCCTGCGGTTAAAATTTTCACCCGCCTTGACCTTGACCAAACTGAAACGTTTTGAAAGTGGCTCACTTAAATAATCCAAGCGGTTCAAAACGTTGTTCTGACAAATTCCCGATCCCTGATCCCCGAATCCTGACTCTCTATGTACGTTTTTCGTTAACCTATAGCATTCGGCAAGCTAACGAAATCGTGCCCGTATGTCAAATATAAAGATATTTATTTTTCAAATATTAATGGTTGTTAAGATATGTTCTTTCCAAGCATGAAGTTTTATGGTAGAAAGCTAATCTATTATGGCACATACTATATGCATCGCTAATCAGAAAGGCGGAGTCGGCAAAACTACAACTGCAGTTAATCTTGCGGCATCGCTTGCTATTTCGGAGAAAAGGACGCTTATTGTTGATTGTGACCCTCAGGGTAATGCTACAACAGGGTTAGGTATCGACAAAACCGCTAATAAAAGCAATCTATATCATGGTATGCTTGGAGAATCGGATTTAGAAAGTATACTTGCTGATACGGAAATTGAATATTTAAAAGCCATTCCATCTAATATCGAACTTATTGGTTTCGAGGTGGAAATGATGTCGCATGACGGCCGGGAATTGGCTTTGAAAAATCTTCTTTCTAAAGCATTTGATATGTTTGAATATATAATTCTTGATTGCCCTCCATCATTGAGTCTTTTAACGGTTAATGCTCTTACGGCTTCAAATTATCTTCTTATTCCGCTCCAATGTGAATTTTATGCTCTGGAAGGTTTGGGCCAGCTTTTGCAGACAGTAAAACATATAAGGCGAAGTTTAAACCCTGAACTTAAAATTGCGGGGATACTTCTTACCATGTATGACAAGAGGACAAATCTGTCTGTTCAGGTTGCTGAAGATGCAGCAAAATATTTTAATAACCTTTTATTTAAAACTATAGTTCCAAGAAATGTCCGGCTTGGAGAAGCGCCGAGTTTCGGAAAGCCTATAATGCTTTATGATGCCGCTTCTATTGGCGCAAAAAGCTATATCAGCCTCGCAATGGAGATAATCAGCATGGCAGGAAAAGGTTTCCCCGCTTCTACCATTTGAATATCGGGAGATAAAGATGAGTAAGGATCCTGAATCAAAATTTAAGAAAAAAATTGCTCTTGGAAAGGGCCTTGGTGCTCTTATACCCGGCATTGATACCGATGAACAAGAGTCAGGCAAGCACATAATTTGTGATATTGGACTTATAATACCCAACCAATACCAGCCCAGGATCCATTTTTCTGAAAACGAGCTTGAAGAGCTTTCCCAATCAATTAAAGAAAAAGGAATTATTCAGCCTCTTCTTGCCCGAAAAAGCTCCGGGGGTTTTGAGTTAATAGCCGGGGAAAGAAGGCTCAGAGCGGCAAGAATGGCCGGGTTAGCTCAGGTTCCGCTTATTGTTAAAAATGTTTCCGATGCTGAGATGCTCGAAATTTCCATAATTGAAAATATTCAACGCGAAAATCTAAACCCGATAGAAGAAGCCGAGGCCTACCACCGCCTGATGACCGAATTTGATTTAACCCAGGAAGAGGCTTCAAGGCGTGTTGGAAAAAGCAGGCCTGCCGTAGCAAACATCCTGAGGCTTCGTCAATTACCTTATCAGATTAAAGAGAGTTTATCGGACGGAAAAATCAGCATGGGACATGCAAGAGCTCTGCTTGGAGCCGATACGCCTGCCCAGCAGAATGCCGCATGGCGATATGTTGTATCGAAAGGATTGTCTGTCAGGGAAACCGAAAATCTTATAAAGCGTTTGAAGACTGATAAAAGCAAAAAGAAAACTACTGAAAAATCTTCTGAGGATATCTATTATTTGAGTCTTGAAGATGAACTTTCCAGCCATTTTGGAACAAAAATTGCAATTAAACGTCAGGGTAAAAGAGGAAAAATAGAGATCGAATTTTACAGTAACGAAGATCTTGATAACCTGATAAGCCGTCTCAGACAAAAACAATAATATTCTTGATATGTCTCTTCATATAATTATTGACGGATACAATTTGATTCGCCAATCATCTCCGTTGAGTTCTATTGAACACAAGGATATCCGGCTTGGCAGAAATGCACTTATAGATCTGCTTGCTGCATACAAAAGAATAAAACCTCATAAAATTACTGTGGTATTTGATGGTGCGAATGCGCCACAATTCTTATCCGAAAGAGAAAGGGTGAAAGGAATTAATGTCATTTATTCACATTATCCCGATTCAGCAGATACACTCATAAAAAAGTTGGCATTAGACTACAGGGAAAGAGCGCTGATAGTAAGCTCTGATATGGATATTATCAGATTTGCCGAATCAAAAGGGGCGGCAACTATAAGCTCCCCTTTATTCGAAAACAAAATAAATCTGGCTTCAGTCTATAGCATTACGGATAATGATGAAGGCGAAGACAGGCAATGGCAACCTACCACTAAAAAGAAGGGGCCCGGCAAAAGGCTTTCCAAAAGAAAGAGACGTAATGATATTAAATCAAGTAAGCTTTGATGTCCAGAAGGTGAATTTGTATGTTTAGTTTTCTTTTTAAAAAGGAACGGCAGGTAGAACTTTTAATTTATGAATATCTTGATACTTTCAAACTAACTTATGAGAGTTTTTCTAATGCGATGAATTTTTGTTTTTTAAATGAGATAAGCTGTGAAAATTTTGAGTTTTATATAAAGCAGACACATAAGTATGAGAATAAAATAACCGATATCAGTGACGAGATAAACAGCGTAATGTATACCAAGGCCCTTATCCCCGATTCCAGAGGAGATATAATGACTCTTCTTTCCGAATTTGATATTATTTCAAGGCTATTTAAGGATATTCTACATATGATGCAAGTCCAAAAGCTCGTTGTCCCGGGTTTTATTATTCAGGAAACCAAAGAGCTCGTCAGAATAAGTGTTGAGTGTTGTGAACTTCTTACAAAGCAATCCATAGCTTTATTTACAAATACCAGTGGAATAAGAGAGCTTCTGAGTTTAATCGATACTTATGAAAGTCATTGCGATAACCTTGAACGAAGGATAATTTCAATGATCATTGATTCTGATATCGATTGGTTCGGAAAACTTCAATTAAAGGAGCTTATTGAAAGAATAGGCAATATATCCGATGGAGCCGAACGCGTGTCTAAGCGTATAAACATATTCAGTCTCAAGAGGCGTGTATAGATGTTTTCACTTCTTGGCGGAGTGTTTATGGGTTGGGCGCTTGGGGCAAATGATGCTGCCAATGTGTTTGGAACGGCTGTTTCCTCTAAAATGCTTAAATTCCGGACGGCGGCAATCCTTGCTGCGATATTTGTCATTTTAGGTGCTGTATTCTCAGGGCGTGCCGGAATTGAAACGATTCAAAATCTTACAAATTTTGATTTGCACCAGGCTGTGATATCTTCTGTGGCAGCAGCTATTACGGTAACTATCATGACTGCTTTTAGTCTGCCCATTTCCACATCTCAATCCGTTGTAGGATCAATTATAGGTATAAGCATTATAAACAGACAGGTTAATTTTGACGGAATGGGCAAGGTAGTTGCCTGCTGGTTTGGAACTCCTGTAGGGTGTGCAATTATTGCAATTATTCTCTACAAGTTGTTGTCGGTTATTTACAACAGATTTAAGCCGAATATGTTTGAATCCGATTCAATAATACGTGCCGGGATGATTGTTGCCGGTTCATTTGGCGCATATGCGCTGGGTGCTAATAATGTTGCAAATGTAACTGCTGTTTTTGTAGGTTCCGGCACACTCAGTGTTTTTAACGCTGCCCTGATAGGAGGGTTAAGCATTGCTTTCGGTATAATTACTAACGGCAGACATCTTATGGAAAATATAGGTAAAAAACTTGTAAAACTTGATCCTTTTTCGGCTCTGGTAGTGCTTCTTGCTGTTGGAATAACCATCCATATTTATTCTATAATTGGAGTGCCGGTTTCATCATCTCAGGCTATTATTGGCGGAGTGCTTGGCGTTGGTATTATAAGGGGTGTGAATACTATAAAAATTAAAATGCTTTTTAATATTTTAATTGGATGGTTTTTAACACCTTTTGTTGCATGCTTTTTTGCATTGGCAATTGAATTTATTGTTCATCTTCATTATATTCCTCACCAATAAGAAGGATGCCTTTTTCTTTGTACCAACAAATTTTCCAGCGCCACTATTGTGAAAGAGGGGCGCTGGAATTTTATGCAATATATCCGAGCCAATTGCAAAACGCCCCATTTTGGCCGATCTCTGCGTTGGGCTCAGATTTTGCACTTTAGTAAAGCTTTAGCGCTATCCTCGAAATACTTGATGTATTCCTGCGGTTAAAATTTTCGCCCGCCTTGAGCTTGACCAAAATGAAACGTTTTGAAACTGGCTCATCCGCTAAATATTTATGCAACCTCGGCTAATTGCACAACATCATCAACCTGAAGTATTTTATCAATATCCAGAAGCATAGTAATTCCTTCTTTCGTTTTTGCGATTCCAAGGATGTAATTGGTGTTAATGCTTGAACCGAAATGGGGACAGTCTTCCGTTTCCTCTTCCTTGATATCCGAAACTTCCCAGACAGTATCTACAACCAGGCCCATGAGAGTAGAGCCTGAAAGCCCTGAGACTTCCACCACTATTATGCAGGTTCGGTCATTATAATCTAGTGGTTCCATTCCGAATTTCAATCGCATATCTATGACGGGAATAATTTTTCCTCTTAAATTGACAACCCCTTTTATAAATTCAGGCATTTGTAGCATTGGACGAATAGGTATCATTCCTATAATTTCCCTGACATCAAGTATTCCCAAACCATATTTTTCATCCGATATACCAAAACTTAAGTATTTGCCTTCACGGGATGCCCTTACATTAATATCGACAGCAGTTTGTGTTTTGCCTTTTATTTTCCCAGGTTCATTGCCGGCATCACTTGATTCGTTTACGCTTTTTATTTGTTTTACAGGAGATGCCGAACGTATGCTGTCGGGAGCATCTTTATAGGATATATCAGCAAATCTCTTGTCGACAAAAGCGTTAAGGTCTATCATGCGTCCTATATTCATGTTATTGGTCATATAAGTCTGAATGGTTTCAAGATCTTCTACGACCGGATAAAGATTATCGGTTTTTATCCCTTTCGGATCAGTTAATACACTCCTTAAAAGGTGTTGCTGTAAACCCAGTTGCCCTTCAGGGTCTAGAAAGGAAACAGCTATTTTTGATGCTTCATCAGGGTTTTCTCCAATAAATCGGCCCGCTTCGGTAAGTATATTGCAGAATTCCTGAACAGCATCAGGGTGTTTGTCTATGAACTCATTTCTGAATACAGCAACACAGCAGGGATGGTTTTCCCAGATTTCGCTGGAAACAAATTGCTTTTCAGCTATGCCGGCGGAAATGGCTCTGGATCCGATTGGTTCGGCAACCATAAAGCCGCAACTTTCAGGGTTTTCTCCTAAAAATTCAGGCATTTTTACAGGAGGCACAACATCAAACAAAACATTAACCGCTTCTTTGCCCGGAATCCCTGGCTTTAAGCCCATCTGTGTAAAATATATATGGGATAACATATTATGAACAGACATTTTATGAGGGATGAAAAACGTTTTATGCTTAAAAAACTGTTGATACGGTTTGCGGTAATTTTTTGATTTGCTGCGTACAAATATACTGCCATTGCGATGGGCGAACATGACAAGCTTGATTGGTATTCCATAGTTAAACAAATCCATTGCTATCGGCGCAAGAATAAAAGCAGCATCAACATCATCATTTTCAAGTGCCGCCTGAACAGGGTTCCAGCCGGGCATACACAAAGTTTCAAGCTTGAAATGATCAGCATTTTTTTTACCTGTTTCCAGCATATGTTTCATAACGCCAAGAGTAAGGTGGTCGGTTATCTGAATGTGAGCGATTTTTAATAGAACCTTTCCTTCTTTATCTACCTTTATCCCGCTGTCGGCCTTTTTAGGCTTTTTCTGATCAATTCCAAAGGCTTTATCGATCTGAGCTTTAAGATCTTCAGGCGTGAAAGGCTTTGCCACTACTCCGTTAGCACCACCCTGGATTGCTTTTTCAACATATTCCTTATCACCCTGTCCGGTTGCCATGATCATGGGAATATTATTATAGCTCTCATGTTCTCTTAACCATCTAAGCAGCTCATAACCATCTTTATTAGGCATTGCCCAGTCACTGATAATTAGTTGAATATTTTTCTCCGACTCGATTTTATGAATAGCATCATCACCATCTACTGCTTCAAGTATATTTTCAAAACTTAATTGTTTAAGTATTTTGACTTCCATTTTACGCATAGTGGCCGCATCTTCCACGAGCAAAATCTTTATCTTCGGATCAACTGCCATTTATTATTCCTCCTAATATTTAACTATAAATATTTGAAATGGGGTTATACAAAGGGGGTGCTAATGCTTCTCAAGCATGATAAATAAGCAAAAAATGGACCACATTATAATATTTATTAATTTCTTTTAGCTAATATTCTGCACTGGCATATTATTTAGCCTATATATATAAATTACAGCTTATTACGACTCTCAATGCCAATTTCCTGTTATATTCTAAAAAGGATAAGTGCCATTTATTTGACATAAGATTAGCTGTTGTCATGACGCCAAGAAATTTTGCATGCTTGACTTTTTGCTGTTTAAGCTGGAAAGACAGGCTGATATTCCGGATAACTTTTAGGGTGCAAGATATACCTTCTCCCAGCATCCGTTATTCAGTAAATACTTTTCTCTATGGTGAAGCCAGTCAAATCTTCCTTCCCAGAATTCTATTTTATAGGGTACCAGGCGGTAGCCTCCCCAGGAATCGGGACAGGGTATGGGTTTTCCCCTGTAAAGGAGTTTGGCATAGTTCGCCTTTTCAACAAGTTCATCTCTTCCCCTTATTATACTGCTTTGCCTTAAGGCTAAGGATGCTGTCTGGTTTTCCCTTGTTCGCGATTTCCAGTCATTTTCTGCTGCTTTTCGTGAAAGCTTGCAGACTTTTCCATCGATTCTGACCTGGCGTGGGGGGAAGTGCCAATAAAAAACCATGACGGCTGATGGGTTTATTTCAAGTTCCTTGCCTTTATCGCTCTCATAATCCGTATAAAAGGAAAATCCGCCCTCAACAAGCCCCTTAAATAAAACGGATCTTGCGGATGGTCTGCTTTCAGGAGATATTGTAGCGAGGGTGGCAATATCGGGCCTGAACAGGTTAGCCCAGGGAGAAACGGCTGAAAGCATCCTTCTTAACAGATGGGTGCCTGTTGAAATCACGCGGTTTTTGGTGAATCGGCTGCCCATTCCTGTTTGAGCTTCTAAATACCAATCAAGAAATATCTTTATTGGATCATCGTCCGTAGAATTGTTTTTGCTCATCCCTTTTTCTTTGCCATTTCGCTTGAACTATTAACCGGACTATGGTCATGCTCGTTTTCTATTTTATTAATGAAACTGGCTCCCTTATTAAATCTGTCTCTATTTGCTTTAGGCTGTCAACTTGTCTTTCCAATTCCTGAATCCTGTGTTCCAATTCATCTTTGGTTAGATTGTTTGCCATTGAACCCAATCTCCTTGAGATATAGTCAAAAATTGTGTTAAGAGAGATAGGTGGTGCATCCATCGGTTGATTGTTACCAGGCAATTAACCGACCACAAAAGAGTAAAGTATACACACCCATGAGAAACGATACTGTAATTTCAATTAAAAATCCAGAGTCTTTTATTGATGACCCATTACTGAAATCTTGCGTAATTGAGGTATGTTGAAAAAAGTGTACACCAATGTTAAGGCAAAATATAGAAATGTAGGCACAATAGGAAGAATACCATATGGTAAATACAATAAGGAATTCAGAGAAGAGGCATTTCGGGACATAACAGAATATATAGAGATTTTTTATAATCGGCAAAGGCGGCAGGCCAGACTTGGCTATCTGTCTCCGGTTGTCTTTGATAAGCAATTTTACGCATTGAAACAAGCG
>Ga0180732_1000333_pt1 | contig 43574 bp, 29 predicted proteins | sample KR11_01MetaG_FD_148674 | JGI IMG/M metagenome (GOLD analysis project Ga0180732, IMG submission 148674) | Groundwater microbial communities from the Olkiluoto Island deep subsurface site, Finland - KR11_0.1 MetaG | ecosystem: Environmental > Aquatic > Deep subsurface > Groundwater | place...
TTATTAATTGATAATTTGTACTGTTTTGATTCCGTTTATTCGGGAAAGGAGGTTTTATGAGCGCTCTTTCTCAGGTAGAAAAAATATCCGAAAAATATTCTGTATCTGCTGAAGAATTTATTCGTTCGAGCGTAATTACAAATCTTAGGGAAAAACAACGATTGCTTCAGATAGAACGTTTTGAAATTTTAGCCAGATATCAGGCTTCAAATGTAGAAGAATTAAATCATAAGATCACAGAAGGCACTGCGCCGGAACATCCTGCATGGGAAGATTTAATTGAAGTTAAGAATATTGAACAGGAAATTAGCGAGATAGAAAATGATATCGGAGCATTATAAACGAATAAAAGGAAATGTTGAGCGCAAGTTTTCTGATATTTTGAAGTCTGCTGAATTAATCCATGGAACAGCCGGGCAAATTCGCAAGCTGCGACTTTATTTAATTGACAATACTTTTGTAGATATCTGGTATTCGCCTGATGGCAGCTATTCATACCACTGGGAGCAACGAAATGTCAGAGATGCTATCTACCGTCATGACAACGCTCCTCATAATAAATGGCGAAATGTTTCAACATTTCCCAAACATTGTTATGACGGTAGCCAGCTAAATGTTACTGAAAGTTTCCTGTCGGATGATTCTGAAAATGCAGTCGAAGAATTTCTTCGACTGGTCAGGGAGCGAATGGTTGCTGAGCAGATAGCTGCAAAAAAGACAGATAAAACCAGATGATTAAATGGAAATTCCTTTTGATACCTCGCAGCTCTGCTGCGGGGTAGTTCATTAAAAGCTATTAAATACACTGCTTATTTTAGCCTAAAATTCACCCGGCTCATTTTTAAGTTTTTATCTCCAATGGCAGATTTCAGACTTGGTTCTAAAATAAAGATACGCTCCGGCTCAAACATTTAATCAAAGAACATATCAGTATATGGATATGGTAAAAGAAGAAGGATATAATTTTGGTTTTGATCCCAGAGCCTGCGAGAACTGCTCTGGCTACTGCTGTACCGGTGAATCCGGCAATATCTGGGTCAATAAAGAAGAAATCAAAAAAATTGCCGGTTTTTTGGATTTATCTTCTGAGGACCTTGTCAAATATTATCTAACAAAAATTCACTATAAGTATTCTCTAAAAGAACTCAAAATCAGCGGTGATTTCCAATGTGTATTTTTTGATGATAAAAATAAGAATTGTTCAATCTATGAAGTCAGGCCTAACCAGTGCAGAACATTTCCTTTCTGGGATTATTTTAAAAATAACATTGAAAAAATAGCAAAAGAATGCCCTGGTATTAAAATTTGTTGCATTTTATAAAATGCGATATATTATACTTTAAAAATAATAGGCCGATAACGTTACGTTCTTATTAAGAATAATCTTAAAAGTTACAAAAAAACGAGAAAAAAATGCAAATAATCACTGGCCGTTTTATCAAGGTTTTTTTTGTATTATCCATCACGCTTTTCTTAAGCTTTCCTTCCCAGGTTCTATCCCAGACTAAAGACCAAAATACTGCGCCCCAAGAAACAGAGCAAACTTCACCCTTAGTCCAAAGTATAATTATAGATACTCCCGTTCCAGGGAAAAAAATTGATGAAGCTGGAGAAAAAATAGGAACGGGAATTGAAAAATTTGGAGAAAATGCCTCGTCACATATTGGTGAATGGATAAATGCAAAGGCTTTTGCCGGCATAACATGGCTAAAGCTGGTTGTTTGTCTATTTTTGCTGTTTCTTGTAGTCCTTATTGAACGTATCCTTAAATTCATAATTCAGAAAAAGAAACGTAGCATACCCCAGGAAGAAGATATTATATCCTGGACCAAATTTCTTCTTGAGGCAATTGAGAAACCGCTTTCACTTGTCATCTGGATTTATGGAATCTATATAGCGCTGTCTCCCCTTTTAGCTCATTTTAAAGCCTCAGATGGTACCAACCTTGTTCATAGTGTAGCTCAAAGAATTGCCGATATAGGCGGAATACTTGCAATTATCTGGCTTGCCTTCCGTCTGGTTCAAATCGTTGATATAAAGTTGAAAAAATGGACTGCTTCCACTGAAAGCGCCATCGACGACATGCTTGGTTCCCTTGTAGGAAAGACATTAAGAATATTTATCATAATTATCGGCGGTATGATAGTTATTCAAAACCTTACAGGCCTTCAACTGGGGCCATTAATTGCTTCACTTGGAATAGGTGGTTTAGCTGTAGCTCTGGCAGCCAAAGAATCTATTGCCAACTTTTTTGGAACCCTTACTATTCTATTTGACAAGCCCTTTCAGGTCGGAGAACGCATAGTTATCGACAACTGTGACGGGGTTGTTGAATCAGTGGGATTCAGAAGCACACGTATCAGGACTCTGAAAGGCCATCTGGTCACTATCCCAAATGAAAAAGTTGTAAACTCAGCACTTGAAAATATAGGACGCAGGCCCCATATCAGATGGCTCACAAATATTACCATAACTTATGATACGCCCCCGGATAAAGTTGAAAAAGCAGTAAAAATTATAGAGAATATTCTTGATAACCATGAGGGAATGAACAAAGATTTTCCACCAAGGGTATATTTCAACAATTTCAATGATTGCAGCCTGAATATTATGGTTATTGTATGGTATCATCCTCCCGACTACTGGGATTGCCAGGCATGGATACAGAAAACATGTCTTGAAATTATGAGGGAGTTCGAAAAAGAAGAAATCGAATTTGCTTTTCCAACCCAGACTGTTTATCTCGCAAACGACGAAAAACGCCAGCTTAAACTTCAATTATTATCAGGTGAAAACATACAGAAAGTTTAAATTAAAAATATTAATATTTTTAATTTATATAGTATCTTGAGACTCCAAAGTTCTGCCGTCATGCCGGTCCCGGATCGGGGTCCGGGATGACGGATCCGGCATCCAGCTTCATTATGCTCTTGGAATTATTCTGGATTCCGGCTTTCGCCGGAATGACGTCACGAATGAATCAAAACCATGAATATCAACGCGTTAAAAGAACGTTGGACTAAATAATAGGATGTTTAAAAGAACTATATAAGGAGAAATCAAATGAAATCAAAAACATTTCTCTCTATAATAATGTTAATACTTCTTGCTTTGTTTTCATATTCTTCTGGACAAAACACCGGCTCTGAAAATATAGTATTAGAAGGAGGTAGGATGGGAAAAGTTTCTTTTCCCCACCATATTCATCAGAACATACTTGGCGACTGCAATTACTGTCATAACTTATTTCCGAAAGCTTCAAACAGCATAAAAAAACTGAAAGCTGAAGGAAAACTGAAAAAGAAAGAAATTATGAATTATTGCAGGGATTGTCACCAGTCAAAAGAAAAAAACAAAGAAAAAGCCGGACCAACAAGCTGTAAAGAGTGTCATCATAAATAATTCAGGTTTATACGCGAAAGAATTTTGTTAATGGATATAAAAGAAATTCCCCATCTTCCTGAACGTTTATCAGGGTTGAAAGAACTTGCTTCAAATCTTTGGTGGAGCTGGCATCCTGGAGCCAGAATGCTTTTCAAAATGCTTGATCGGCAGGTGTGGAAAGAAAGCGGTCACAATCCCGTCAAGGTTCTTAAAGAGCTTCCAAAAAAAGTTTTTGAATCAGCGGCCTCAGATAAAGGTTATCTGCGACACTATGACATAGTTCTTTCAAGATTTAATAAAGAAATCAAAGAAGATAAATGTTTGCTGCTTGAGGGAATAAATGAAAGAAAGATTCACTCGATTGCATATTTTTCTGCTGAATACGGCCTTCATCATTCCCTGCCTTTTTATGCCGGCGGATTAGGATTTTTAGCTGGAGACTTTATAAAGGAATGCAGTGAATTAAAGGTCCCCTTGATAGCATTGGGATTCATGTATCCGGAAGGTTATTTCAAGCAAAAAATCCGTGAAGATGGCTGGCAGGAAAATATAAAACAATTACTTGACAGGGATGTTGCATCAATTTTCAGAGTTCTTGATAAAAACGGAAACCAGATTATAGTAAAAGTACCTTTAATTGAGCCACCTATTCATATTGCTGTATGGAAAATAGCCGTAGGTCGTGTACCTCTTTATCTAATGGATACAGATATTGAGATCAATGATCCATGGAACCGAGGGATATCAGCACGACTTTATACTGGTGACCTGGAACAACGGCTGCGGCAGGAAATAGTACTAGGCATAGGCGGATCAGAAGTCTTAGAAAAACTTGGGATTAAACATTCTTTAATGCATTTAAATGAAGGGCATGCCGCCTTTGCTCTGTTAGAACGCATAAGGGATAAAGTGCAGGAAGGAATGAATTACAGTGAAGCATCTCAATATGTCAAACAAACTACTGTTTTTACTACCCATACACCTGTTACCGCCGGGCATGACATATTTCCCTTTCAAATGATCGAAAAATACTTTAATTCCTACTGGCCTTCCCTTGGACTTGATCGCGAGTCATTCCTTCAGCTTGGTGTTCATCCTGAAAATCCCAATGCCGGTTTTAATATGACGGCCTTTGCTTTAAGGATGTCTGAATTTCGTAATGGGGTCAGTAAAAAACATGGGGAAGTTGCCCGAAAGATGTGGCATTGTCTATGGCCGGAATCATCTGGAGACGAAGTACCTATTGATTATATAACCAATGGGATACATATACCGACATGGATCGAACCTAAAATGAAGCTTCTTTTCAACAAATATTTGGGACCTGACTGGGTCGAGGATTGCGATAGCCCTCTAATCTGGGAATTGATAGACGAAATTCCGGATGATGAGCTATGGAAAACCCACTTCTGGTTAAAAATAAAGTTAATCGATTCTATAAGAGAAAGAGCTCGTCAGCGCTGGGTAAACAATCGAGTAAGTCCTTCAAATATTTTAGGTATAGGCACGCTGCTTGATCCATCGGTATTGACAATTGGTTTTGCCCGCAGATTTACGACTTATAAGCGTGCTGATCTGATTTTTTATGATCTTGAAAGATTGAAAAAGCTCGTAAATGACAGGTGGCGACCAATCCAGATAATATTCGCAGGCAAAGCTCATCCGGCAGATGACCCGGGGAAAAGAATACTCCAAAAGATATGTAATTTTGCGCGCGATCCTGGGCTGGGCGGAAGAATTGCTTTTGTTGAAGACTATGAGGAACAATTTGCACAATACTTGGTTCACGGTGTGGATGTCTGGCTGAACAACCCCCTGCCGCCAATGGAAGCCAGCGGAACCAGCGGCATGAAAGCAGCCCTAAATGGGGTGCCTCATCTTAGCATCATGGATGGTTGGTGGCTTGAAGGTTACAACGGAGAAAACGGATGGGCATTTAATCATGAAGAATCCGAAGGCAATGAAGATCAAAAGGATGCGGAAGCCATTTATAAGATTCTGGAAGATAATATCATTCCACTTTACTATAAGTTCTCAGATGATGGAATCCAGAACGACTGGGTTAGAATAATGAAAAATTCCATTAAAAGTAATGCTGCAAAATTTTCCACACGCAGAATGGTTAAAGAATATATTAATAAATTCTACATCAAAGAATTGAAGGTGGTACAAAAGGCTTAATACCTGAATCATGCAAAATTCATGGAACACAATAGAAATAACTTGTATTTAAAGTTGTCTTGTGACAAATTATTTAATAATAAAATATTAATAAAGGAGGTTTTACATGGCTAAAACAGCAAAAGAAAAAATTCAGAAAAAAAGAATCACATTTACATTGAATAATCCAAATGCAGAAGAAGTCATCTTAATAGGAAATTTTAACAATTGGAACGACAAAACTTATCAAATGAAAAAATATGAAGGAGGTATATGGAAAACAATGGTTATGCTTTCTCCTGGGAGATGTGAATACAAATTCCTGGTTGACGGGCAGTGGATACTTGATCCCAATAACGACCAGAAGTGTTCAAACTGCTTTGGCACCTTTAACAGTATAATAGAGGTTCCCTAAAAATAGTATAATGGATGAGACCTTTGAAAAATGTTCAATTTTGTTCAAGTTCAAGGAAGGCGAAAATTTTAAATGCAGGAATACATTGAGTATTTCGAGGCTTAAAATTTGAGTCTGACGCCGGAATTGGGCAAAAGGGGGCGTTTTGCAAATGTCTCTGGATAGAAAAGGCGGGGTGTTCCAGCCTCCAGATTCTTGGATAAAATTATACAGGCATGCTGCTGGGGAAATATGCAAAAATATGGTATTTTAAGAAGCAAATTTCTAATCATAAGGTAACGACTAATATTATTCTGTATAAAATCTTCCATCTTCAGGGCCACGCATATAGGATACAGCCACACCTATTCCAGCTAAAACACCTCCTGCAAGCATAGCATAATGGAATGCTTCCATAAAAACCGCTTCAAGCTGCGGTCTATATACCTTTAGACTCAATCCGCCGCTTAATGTATGGAATGCGCTGTTAAATATAGCTCCAGCTATAGCAACTCCCAATACCATGCCTAAATTACGCGCTGTAGCCACGGTTGCAGCCGCAATCCCTCTGCGGTTTGGAGGTACTGAACTCATAGCAGCAGAGCTATTTGGAGGAAGGAATATGGCTGTACCAATTCCTGCAAGTGCAAGCCGCCATATGATAGGGAAACTGGAAAAAGCCGGGGAAAGTTCGGCAATTGAAAAAAGAGAATATGCCAGCACAATCATTCCGATAGTACAAAGCAAACGTGAGCCGATTCTATCAGATATAGCGCCGGAAACAGGAGAAACAAAAAAAAGAAAAACAAACAGTGTAACCAGAATATATCCGGCCTTATCTACTGAAAAACCGCAAGGATATATGAGATAAAAAGGCATCAGAAAAACCAGTGTAAAAAGGCTTGCAAAAAGAAGTATGGCTGCAAGAACCGGCAAGGTAAACAGGCGAACTGTCAAAAGTGATGTTTCAATTATTGGATGTGTAACACGGGTCTCTACTACAATCAGACCCATAATAGACATTATGGAAATACACAGCAGTAAAATAATGGGCATTGAGGTGTATCCCCAGTTGTATCCATGAGTAACAGCAACAAGAAAAGGCCCAAAACAAAATGCAAGAAGTAAAGCGCCTGCCCAATCAAATGACTCCTTTCTGGTAATATCTGCCCTTCCTCCCCTTAGAAGAACTGATGCCGCTGCTGCAGTAAAAAGACCTATTGGAATATTGATGTAGAATATAGCCCTCCACGAAAAAAAATGCAGTAGAACTCCTCCCAGCGCCGGGCCAATAGTCAATCCTGAAGCTACCACCGCCCCTACCATTCCCAAAGCCTTTCCCCTTTCTGCTTCAGGGAAAATATCTACCACAAGGGCAGGTGTGCATGACATTATCATAGCAGCCCCTATACCCTGAAAAGAGCGGGATGCAATCAGTAATATTGCATTACCAGCAATGCTGCAGAACAGGGAGCCAATTGAAAAAACAATCAGTCCCCACACATATATCCTTCTTCTTCCTGCAATATCGCTCAGGCGTCCAAAACTCAAAAGAAGAGAAGAAACTGTAAGAAGATAGATCATAACAACCCACTCTATGTAAGCAAATGAAGCGGAAAGATCTTTCATTATTGTCGGAAGTGCTATGTTTACTATGCTTCCATCAAGAGTTGACATGAAAACGCCGATAGCCACAAACGAAAAAACCAGCCATTTATTATCTGATGTCTTTGATATATTCTTCATAAGCAAAAAATATTTTACAAAAAAATCAATTTCTCTACGTCCTCTGCTTTGCGATGAGTATTGCTTTGCGATGAAAATTATAAGTATCAAATCATACAGGAATGGTTATATCGGAATCGTTAAAGAAGATGACAAATACATATTATTCAATCGTAACTATTCAGCCACCGATCTACGCTGATCATCACTGATCTTTTTTTATAAAAACTAAGAATAATTCTTTGTATTTAAACCTATCTGCGTTCATCTGTGTAAATCTGTGGCTGAATAGTTACATTCGATCTTTCTAAAAAAGGAAAATTAAAAAAACAAACGAATACAATAAAGAAGAATTTGTAGATTATGATCATTTTGTGGGGATAATAAGCAAGTTCATACCTTATAGTTCTTTTCTTAAAGAACCGGTTAAAATAGAATCAATAACTATCGATGGACCTGACAGGATACTTTTGAATCTAAAATGACTACAGGCTTAAAACACCCTCTTTTACCTGATCTCTGCAACAGTGTGTTGATATTAGCTTTGATACATGTACGTTTTTGAGGACGTACCTTTTTGGGACGCCCCCTATTTTTCCTTAATCGTTATCTGCTGGCCCAAACGAGCTTTCGAAAAGTTCGCGAATCGCTATGCGGGCTTCGTCACTGAGATTTCGGGTTCCGGTTCCGACAAATGTCTTGTCTGTAATTACAGGCGTTTCAGCTACCCACCTGTTATCCTTCCAGAAGAACCACCCCTTGCGCTCCTGGTCATACACGCTGACTGGACGGTTAAAGAGCTTTGCCAGCTCAACGCCCCAGCCGGTTCCTCCTTTGACGGTATTATCCGGCTGTATCCATCCGACTGCTACCACGTGGTAGCCGTTGTTTACCATGTGGAAAATGGACTGGATGACCTTCCGGATCTTTTCAGCCTTTGAATAGTTCCGGCCCATGCGGGTGGAGACTATCTCCATGCTGACATTTCCCTTTTCAAGTTCTTCCGGAGTCAGAACCCGCACCCCTCTATCACGTTCGATATCGTGCCCCTCAAACGAAAAGTTAACTTCCTGAATCCCCCAGCGATCAGCAAGCTTCCCGAACTCAGCCTCAGCCCCTTTGTGCCCACCGCTGTAAAGAGTAATATTAGAACGATCTGTCATTATTTTTATCTCCTTTTCTTTTTTACCTTGTCGGCATTCCCATGCCGCGAGATACAGTTACAATCTTTCAAAACAGGATACCCCGCTGTGTCTCAACGGGGTATTCTGAAAAATATAAGCTGTTTTTTTCCTATTGCAACCGTAGAAATTCAAACAAAAAGGGCATTCCCTCATAATTCGATGGAATGCCCTTTTTTTAACTCAGAAATATTGGTCTAAACAGTAGTGACATTTGCTGCAGCAGGTCCTTTTTGACCCTGCTCAATGTCAAAGGTAACTCTGTCACCTTCATAAAGAGACTTGAAACCACTTGCATTGATTGCTGAGTGATGAACAAATACATCCGGACCATCTTCCTGCTCGATGAAACCAAACCCTTTACCGCTATTAAACCATTTTACAATTCCATTAGCCATAATTAACACCCTCCTTTTAAGAAATTCTCATAGTCCCAGACTTCAGGGTGCCACTTTGACAAATGGTACTTTCCTTTAGAACGAAACCGGCCCACCAATTAAGAACGGACCTTTATTGATTAAAAAGATAATAACACCTTTTAGGCTGAAAGCAAGGTTTATTATTGATATTTCTTTAACTAAAGGATTTTATTATGCTTTAGGTTATACCTGTCGAAACAATTGCAGTAAAATACAAATCAGCTTAATAGTGAGATCCAGATTATTTTCATAACTATTTGGCTTCAGCCCAATTTTCCCCCACCGCCAAATTAACCTTAAGCGGAACCTTCAGATCCCAAACGCTTTCCATTATATCTTTGACAAGACTTCTGACTGTATCCAGTTCGTCATGAGGCACTTCAAAAACAATCTCATCATGTACGGAAAGCAGCATCGCAGATTTAAGCCCTTTTTCTGTAAATGCAGAGTCCACAGTTATCATAGCTATCTTTATCAGATCTGCAGCTGTCCCCTGGATAGGAGTATTTATTGCGGTCCTTTCGGCAAACTCACGCAAGTTTTTATTGGAGTTGTTGATATCCGGCAGAAGGCGAATACGGCCAAGCAGCGTACTTGTCTTCTTTGAAATCCTGGCCTCTTTTATTGTTTTATCTATAAATTCCTTTACGCCTCTGTATCTTGTGAAGTAGTTATGTATATAGGTTTTTGCCATTTTCTGGCTTATGCCCAGCTCTTTGGAAAGACCGTACGGACTCATTCCATACACAATTCCAAAGTTTATAACCTTGGCCTGCTGTCTCAATTCGGAAGTAATTAAAGAAGGAAATACCTGGAACACTTCTGTTGCGGTCCGGATATGGATATCTTCATTTTCCTTAAAAGCTTTTATAAGAATTTTATCATCTGAATAATGGGCAAGAATACGGAGTTCAATCTGAGAATAATCAGCGGCAAGAAGAGACCATCCTTTTCTTGGGATAAAAGCTCTTCTTATCTCTCTGCCTTCATCGCTGCGAACCGGAATATTCTGAAGATTCGGCTCAGAACTGCTAAGACGGCCTGTAGCAGTAACCGTCTGATTGTATGAAGTATGGATACGTCCTGTCTCCGGGTTTATAAGATCTGTCAATGCATCCGCATATGTTGACTTAAGCTTGGCAACTGTTCTGTGTCTTAATATTAGAGCAGGAAGTTCATGCTGCTCAGCAAGCACTTCGAGAACATCTACATCGGTTGAATAGCCTGTCTTCTTTTTTGTCTTCTTTTGCACCGGCAATTTTAGCTTTTCAAAAAGTATTCTTCCCAGTTGCTGTGAAGATCTGATGTTAAATTCTTCCCCTGCGATTGAATATATGCCGGCTTCAAGCTGCTCAAGCTGATGTTCAAATGATTTTGAAAGAATCATCAGCTTTTCCCTGTCAACATTAATTCCAGTCATTTCCATTTTCATCAGGACCGGCACGAGGGGCATCTCTACTTTTTCAAAAAGTTCTTCAAGCCCCATGTCTTTCAGCATGGGCATAAGTACATTGTAAGCCATAAGCGTAATATCAGCATCCTCGCAGGCATACGGTACAGCCTTTTCCAAGGAAACCTTTGAAAAACAGGAAGCATTTTTACCTTTACCTGCTACTTCCTCGTATGAAATCGTCTTGTGATCGAGAAAATCAAGAGCGATCTGGTCAAGATTGTGAGCGCGCTTAGAAGGGTTAATAAGGTAAGATGCCAGCATGGTATCAAATATTACTCCGGAGAGCCTTATTCCATGACGTAAAAGGACAATCCAGTCATATTTTATGTTCTGCCCTATTTTTTTTATTTTATGATTTTCAAGTACCGGTTTAAGCCTTTTCAAAACTTCATCCAGCTTAAGCTGTTTTGGTGCGTCTTCATATTCATGAGCGCACGGAATGTAAAAAGCCTCATCAGCCTTTACAGAAAAAGACAAACCCACAAGCTCTGCAGCCATTGGATCCTTAGAGGTAGTTTCAGTATCAAGGGCAAATAAACCTGAAGCCTCTAGAATCGTAACCAGATCGGAAAGCTCCTCAATATTAAATACAGGCCTGTATTTTTTTCCGGATAGATCGGTTTGCTTTAATACAGACTGCTGCAACTGCCTGAATTCCAGTTTTTTAAAGAGTTCGGAGAGAACGGCGCTGTCAGGAGCTTTGTATTTAAAGTCTTCAGGTGTAAAGGACAAGGATACGTTATCATTTATTCTAACAAGTTCTCTGCTCAATAATGCCTGTTCTTTATAGCGAACAAGGTTTTCATACTGCTTTTTCTTCTTTATGGCATCAACCTGCTCATATAAAAGCTCAATGCTTCCGAAAGCCTTTATCAAAGAAACTGCGGTCTTTGGCCCGATTCCCGGTACGCCGGGAATATTATCAGCAGAATCACCGGAAAGGCCCATAACATCAACCATCTGGCCAGGTTCAAGTCCATATGTATCTTTAATAAAATCACTATCAATTGTCTTTTCCTTCATGGGATCCCAGATAATAGAGTTTTTTGTTACAAGCTGCATGAAATCTTTATCGCCGGTAACCATAATTACAGAAAATCCCGCATCCTCCGCCTTTCGTGCCAGTGTACCAATGAGATCGTCAGCTTCATAACCCGACATTTCAACAACCGGTATGTTGAAACCTTTTGTTATATCCCTTATATATGGAATCTGAATTGATAAATCTTCAGGCATGGGAGGACGGTTGGCTTTGTAGGCGTCAAACATTTCATGTCTAAAAGTTGGGCCTTTTACGTCAAAAAACATTCCTACGTATTCAGGATTACGATCTTCTATTAGTTTTAAAAGTATTTTTGTAAAACCAAAAGCTGCATTTGTGGGAAGGCCCTTTGAATTGGAAAGCTCCCTGATTGCATGATAAGCACGATAAATATACGCGCTGCCGTCTATTAGGTATATTGTTTTATTTTTATACATAAGAATTCAGGTTGCAGCTTACAGGTTTTATTGATATTTGTTTCTTTAGTGGTTCACGGTTGTCGGTTTACAGTTAACAGTTTTATATTTTATCAACCGTTAACTGCAAACGGTTGCCTATCTTTTTGCTTAACAGAAGATTTTATCTGCTTTTATCACTAATAGACTAAAACAACAAGACCGCTTAAGGGAACATATATGAAAAAAGGCAAAATAATCACTGAAGACAGTGAAATAAAACATATTCTGGCAGATTCAAAAACCATAGCGGTTTTAGGTTTGAGCCCTAAACCGGACAGAGACTCCTATATTGTTGCCAAATATCTTAAAGAACAAGGCTATAAAATTATTCCAGTACGACCCAAGCAGAAGGAGATTCTTGGAGAAAAAGCATATTCATCACTGGAAGAGATTAAGGAGTCTGTAGATATTGTTAATGTATTTAGAAACCCCTCTCAGATAATGCCGCATGCACATGAAGCCATCCGAATCAAGCCAAAAGTTTTCTGGATGCAGCTTAATATAGAAAATCATGAAGCTGCAGAATTACTGACAAAAGCAGGTATAGATGTCGTGATGAATCTTTGCATCAGAGTGGAACATGACAGGCTCTTCAACTAAATTGAAATACCGGGAAAGACGGCTCCGATCAAAGCCAACAAACTGCCATTGCTGCGGTAATAAAGCTCCCTTTTTCTGGAGCTGCAGGTGCGGCTTTGCAATTTGTCAGGACTGCATGTATGTAAATTTCTGGGGAATGTCTTGCAATGGAATAACTTGGCAGTGTCCTGACTGCGGAGGGCAGAATAATTTCGGTAATCAATAGCAATGTTCTTTGCCTGGGAATTTACCTGCCTGTACTTCTTCCGCGTATTGTTTTATCCCCTTTTTAGCTTCATCAACAAGCCTGGCGTATTGCTTAACAAATTTCGGGACAGGCCTTTCATTTAATCCAAGGAGATCGTGAAGAACAAGGATCTGCCCGTCACAATGCGGGCCTGCACCAATCCCAATAGTTGGAATTGTCAGGGCTTTTGTTATTTTTTCAGAGATTTCAGAAGGAATCCCTTCTAAAACAACAGAGAATGCTCCTGCTGATTGTATCTCGAGAGCATCTGACATCAGCCTTTCTTCATCACGCTGGACTCTGTAGCCTCCCATTTGATGAACAGACTGAGGAGTAAGACCTATATGAGCCATCACTGGAATCCCTACTTCTGATATTGCTTTAATTATTTCGCTGACCGCTGTTCCACCTTCTAGTTTAACTGCTGCTGCTCCACCTTCTTTAAGGAACCTTCCTGCATTGGCAATTGCATGGCTCTTGCCTGGCTGGTAAGACATAAAAGGCATATCGCCCACAACCATGGCGTTCTGCACGCCTTTGGATACAATACGGGTATGATAAATCATCTCATCCATTGTAACAGGCAGTGTGCTTGATTCTCCCTGAACCACCATTCCCAATGAATCTCCTACAAGTATCAGGTGCACTCCAGACTCATCAACCATCCTTGCAAATGGAAAGTCATAGGCTGTAAGGGCAACAATTTTTTCGCCCTTTTCCTTCATTCTATACAGGGTTTTGATTGTAACTTGCGACTGCATGGCATTATCCTCTTAACTCATTATTTTTACACATTTTTTATAAATTGTAATGCTGTATGTCAAGGGAAACATTAATATTGACTTAATAGAGTGCACTAAGATACAAAAATGAATTTGTATATTACAATACCACACTTTTACTTTTTTATATATGTAACTTTTAAGGAAAACCTGTAGATAATGATTCAATTAATTAGAGGATTTAAAGATATTCTTCCAGGAGAAGTTGAACTCTGGCAATACATAGAAAAAACTGTCCGCTCACTTTTTGAGGATTTTGGATTTAAAGAAATCCGGCTGCCGATTCTGGAACGCACCGAGCTTTTTGCAAGGAGCATTGGAGAGGATACCGATATTGTAGAAAAAGAAATGTATACCTTTCCGGACAGAAATGGAGATCTTATTACACTGCGGCCGGAAGCTACAGCATCTGTTGTTCGTTCATATATTCAGCATAAAATGTATGCAAAGGATCCTGTACAGAAATTTTACAGCATTGGGCCGATGTTTCGCAGAGAAAGACCCCAAAAAGGGAGGTATAGGCAATTCTATCAGATTAATGCCGAAGTGTTTGGTATAGATTCGCCATTTATTGATGCGCAGCTTATTTTTCTGGCTATGAAACTTTTTTCCATGCTTGAAGTAACGGATGCCAAACCCCACATTAATTCATTGGGTTGCCCCAAATGCCGTTTAAATTTTAAGGAATCTCTTTCCGCTTTTCTTTCATCTGTAACAGAAAAAATATGTCAGGATTGCCTTAGAAGAAGCAAAAAGAATCCTTTAAGGGCACTTGACTGCAAAAATTCTTCATGCCGCGAGGCTATGGTTGATGCTCCTGCTATAACGGATTATTTATGTTCCGAATGCAGCCAACACTTCGAGACAGTTAAACATGTGCTTGAAAAATTTAAAATTCCATTTGTGATCGACAAACACCTGGTAAGAGGTCTGGACTATTATACCCGCACTACTTTCGAAATTCAGACAGGTTCATTGGGCGCACAGAATGCTGTGGCCGGTGGCGGACGTTATGATGGTCTGGTAAAAGCTCTAGGAGGGCCTGATCAGCCGGCAATCGGTTTTGCAATAGGTCTTGACAGGCTGGCAGAAATAACAGGCATCAGGAATAAAGACCTTTTACAAAAGCCTGATATTTATATAGCGGCGCTTGGTGAAAAAAGCATGCCCTTAGCTTTTGAATGGAGCTGCAATTTCGGCCTTGAAGGAATTCGGTCTGAAATGGATTTGAGCAACAAAAGCTTAAAAAGCCAGATGAAACGTGCAGACAGGCTTAAAGCCTCGTATGTGCTTATTGCAGGAGACAATGAACTTGAAGAAGGATCAGTTGTTCTCAGGAACATGACAACTAAAAAACAGATTCCAATTCCAATAGAAAGTTTAGTGGAAAAAGTTAAAGCAGAAATTAAATTATAGAATATTGGTCGAGTTGTCGAGTAGGGAATTAGTCAAGTGGGAAAATGGTCGAGTTGTCTAGTGGTTGACTACTCGACTACTTAACTACTTGACTAATTACAGGAGTTTTGAAAGGAGTAAATGTATTGTCGGATGATATGCTTGGAGAAATGAGGAGAACCCACAACTGCTGTGAACTTGATGCAGCCTCAATCGGCAACGAAGTTGTGCTTATGGGATGGGTCCAGCACCGAAGAGACCACGGAGGGGTAATATTCGTTGACCTGCGAGACAGGGAAGGCATAACCCAGGTTGTCTTTAATCCCAAGATAGATATAAAAATTCACGAAAAGGCCCATGCAATCAGGAGTGAATATGTAATTGGTGTGCGTGGAATTGTTGATCCAAGGCCTGAAGGAATGGCCAATCCGAACATGAAAACCGGAGAGATAGAAATTACGGTCGTTGAACTTAAAATTTTAAATGCAGCTAAAACACCTGCTTTTTTAATCGAAGATAAAATTGATGTGTCGGAAACAGTACGGCTCAAATATCGCTATATTGATCTCAGACGTCCACAAATGCAAAAAAATATAATTATGCGTCACAAGGCTGCTGCATCAGTTAGGAACTATCTTGACAAACTCGGATTTTTTGAAATTGAAACCCCTGTATTAACGCGCAGTACTCCTGAAGGTGCAAGAGACTATCTTGTCCCCAGCAGAGTTAATCCTGGCCGATTCTATGCTCTGCCTCAATCACCCCAGCTTTTCAAACAACTTTTGATGATTTCCGGGCTTGACCGCTATTACCAGATAGTTCGCTGCTTCAGGGACGAAGACCTGAGGGCGGACCGCCAGCCGGAATTTACACAAATAGATATGGAGATGTCCTTTGTCGGCGAAAACGATATCATGGATATAAGTGAAGGCATGATGAAAGAAATTTTTAATAATGTTCTTGGGATAGAGATCAAACTCCCCTTTTTACGTCTTTCATACAAAGATTCGGTCAGCCGCTTTGGACTTGACAGACCGGATATTCGCTTCGGCCTTGAACTTAAAGATGTATCGGATATTGTTGAAAAATCCGGGTTCAAGGTTTTCTCCAGCGTTGTTAAAAAAGAAGGAATAGTCAAAGCACTGAATGCAAAAGGCTGCTCATATTTTTCACGGAAAGAAATCGATGATCTTACAGAATTCGTTTCCGTTTACAGAGCAAAAGGACTTGTCTGGATAAAAGTCAAGGAAGATACATGGCAATCGCCCATAGCAAAATTTTTTACAGACGAAGAAAAAGAAGCTCTATCCGATCGCATGGAAATGGAACCCGGCGACCTTGTTTTTTTTGTTGCTGATCAACCAAAGGTTACAAATGAAGCTCTGGGGTATCTTAGAAACCATCTTGGGGGAAAGCTGGGCATTATAGACGAAAATGAATTCAGCTTTGTGTGGGTGACCGATTTCCCTTTGCTTGAATACGATGAAACAGAACAAAGGCTTCAGGCATTACATCATCCTTTTACGGCTCCCCTTGAAGAAGATTTCGATCTTTTGAAGGATGAACCACTTGCCGTAAGATCCAGGGCTTATGATCTTGTTTTAAACGGTTCGGAAATTGGTGGCGGAAGCATCCGTATCCATAAAAGGGCACATCAGGAAAAAGTGTTTGAGGCATTGGGTATGAAGCGGGAAACTTATGAAGAAAAGTTCGGATTTCTGATTTCAGCACTTGATTCAGGGGCTCCCCCACACGGAGGCATTGCATTCGGCTTTGACAGGCTGGTCATGATTCTCTGCGGACAGTCTTCCATACGTGATGTTATTGCATTTCCAAAAACCCAGAAGGCCGCATGCCTTCTCACAAATGCACCTGCAGAAACGAGCAAGGCTCAACTCGATGAGCTTTCTCTAAAACTAAAAGGAGATTTTGCAATTTCCTAAAAAAGACAAATATTTTACTTGACTTCAATCAAATATTTAGTAGATAAACACGTTTTATATTAAATGATCCCCAGTAGCTCAGTTGGCAGAGCGAGTGGCTGTTAACCACTAAGTCCGCGGTTCGAGTCCGTGCTGGGGAGCCAAAAATCAAAAAGGCCTTTTTTCATCGGAAAAAGGGCTTTTTCTTTTTGGAAAGCAATGTTGGTTTCTGATAGCATATCAAATGGTTGTCTGTAGTTCGGCTGGAGTATCCCATCCTTCCAGGTGGAGTTCGAACACACGAAATTTATGATTCGGCGCTTTTCCTGCTTAGTCTGTTTTTCGTAAAGGACTACAGCATGTTGCGCGAGTTCGAGTAACTTCACACCCTCATCCAGATATGACCTGTTGGCTGTCTGATGTCGCTCGATTTTGAAAAAAATGTCATTCTGCTCCTTTTTCCACCCCAAACTTTTCCGGTCATAAAAGTCCTGGTTTATTCTGCCATCGAGCTTGTCCTCATACATGGCATCCAGACGGTGCTGCAATTTCTCATAATGGGCTTGAAGTGCTGCCATATACTCGGCGTGATATTTTTTCTCATCCGCATGACTTTCCTTGAGAGCGGCAACGACCCAGCCGAGGACATCATCATCCATTTTTATGGCGCTGATTGCCTGGCCGAACTGGCGTGCAATTTCCTCTTCCCGCACCCATTTTTCCGGGCACTTTCCTTTGTTGCCGGTACAGTGATAATAGACGTAACGCTTTTTCTTTATCTCGGCTACCAGGGCGCAGCCGCAATGTCCGCATGACAGCAATCCTTGAAAGGCCCAGTTGTGTTTCTGCTGGCCTGTTTTCCGGCGGCCTTTTTCGGCCATGACTTCCTGCACCCGGTCAAAGAGTTCCCTGGAAACGAGAGGATCATGAATACCTATGTATATCTTGCCGGCCCAGCGGAACTCACCATAGTAAAGAGGGTTTTTCAGTATCTTGTGTACGACACTTTTAGGGACCTTCTGGCCATTTTTTCTGAATGCAAAACCTTCTCTGTGAGATTTTCTGGTCAGCTCAAGCAGCGAATAGTTGCCGGTGGCATACCATTCAAACATCTTTCGCACCTGCGGTCCGACTACTTGATCAGGCTGAATAAAGCGTTTTCCGTTGCATTCGACATTGATATAGCCCAGTGGGGCAAAAGAAGGGTAGATGCCTTGCTCTGCTTTTTCAATCATCCCCTTCTTTGTTTCCTCGGATAGGTTGTCAATATAGTTCTTGGCCATCAGGACCTTGATGCCATGCATGAATTTTTCCGATGACCTGGATTCCTGGGAGAGGATGACGTTTTCCTTCACGAAATGGATACCCAGATCAAGCTCGTCAAGCGTTACCCAGTCTTTGAGATTGCGGTACAGGCGGTCGGTTTTTTCCACCAGCAGCGTCCGGCAGAAAGAGGGCTGCTTTGACTTTGCCTCTTTCCGCAAAAACTTGATCATTTCAGTGAACCCTGTTCGACCTGACTTCTTTGCGGTCTCTACATCCACATATTCCTGAATGACCTGGAACTTGTTATCAGTGGCATATTTATTCAGGAGTTTGAGCTGGGCCGGGATGGAGAAGCCTTCCTTCTCCTGTTCTTTGGATGACACCCTGGCATAGAGCACAGCTTTTTGAAAGGATGGTGTTTGAGTATTGTTATTCATGGCGGTCGGGCCTCCTTGCCATCGTAATTGTTTTATGATTCTTCGCCGGATGGTCCCGTCTTGACTGGTATTATTTTTTCAAGGATCTCCTGCTCTTTCTTTCTTACCCTGTAGAGATCCCAGCGAACCTGCAGGTTCATCCAGAAATCTTCCGACACTCCGAAGAATCTGGCCAGTCTCAACGATGTGCTTGGCGTTACGCCTCGTTTACCATTTACAAGTTCGTTGATGCGCTGAAATGGCACATGGATGCCATCTGCAAGCTGTTGCTGGGTTATTTTCATGGGTATGAGAAACTCTTCGCGGAGTATCTCTCCGGGATGGGCAGGCTCTCTATCGGTTGGCACTCGAAGCATTTTCTGACCTCATTTAGATATTTTATATGTCATCTAACGCCCTCACAATATCACGGACTTCATGCTATAGCAACTAATTTTTTTCGCTTACCCGTCCGGCGCAAAAAGCTGCACGCAGGCATTCCTCAGCAGTCTTTTCGGCCTTAGGTCGGGGTAATTTACCATCAAATTCCATGATTCCAGCCCGTTCTTCATAAGCTTCACGCCACTCCTCAGACTGTTTGTCCAACGTGGACGGTAGATCGAATTGAGCTTTTTCGGATATATCAGAGGCTTTGTGCAAAAATTGTTTATCAAGTCCTGTTTGTTCTATGTCTCCGTGCACAATGGAGGGTCTAACAGGGTTTTCAAGATATTGTTCTACAAGTTCAAGAAGCTTCATTTTATTAATCTCCAAAAAACAATTTCACTTTAAACACTCTTTTCATGGAAGATTTCACTACTGAAGATTACTATTTTATCAGCAGGTTATATAAAACAAGTGATATGGATGAAATAGGAACAGGCTATCTCTTTCATTAAATTAATTAAATACATAAGCTAATATTTTTTTTGTTTTTCCTAAAAGGTCAATTGTTATTCACCCTTATCACCCATTGAGTCCAACTTTTTGATTTCACAGTCAAAACACAGGTGAAATCATAGGTTAAAAAGCGTGAAATAAGTGAAATGAAGAAATCATGCCCCATTGTTTGGCCTCCCCTGGCTATTCTTGGGCCAAAAGGAAAGAAATCGTTTTCTGCCGCCACCATTACGCTCGCTCGTTTCAAAATATGTTTGTAATGAGCTTTTCAGGTTTCTCAAACGTTGAGCAAAAGCACGGGTCTTATCTTTATACCAAAACTCAATTTCATTAACTTCAGCAATACCTGCAAGCTCCCTGCAAAGATCAGCGCTTGTCAATTCTCTACCGACATTTTTTCCATTATCCTTGGCAAGCCAAATGTCAATAAGGTCAAAAATCGGTTCTCCTTCAATAGTAAAAGAGGTTTGTTCATCAACAAGTTTTCTTAAGATGGAATTCATATGTTCTCCCCATCCCTGGCAATAAGCTATTTTTAATGCAAAGTTGGCAAAATCAGCCATGCGGAACCCGGAAGAATATGTATCATTTTCCTGGTCACCAAGGCACTTAACTATTTCCTGCAAATGTCCAATTATCTCGGTCATAATGCGATCCCGATTATCCAATAAATCTGCCGATAGTTGAGATTCAGGGACAAATGTTTCAAAACGTTGCACATAAAACAGCAACAACCGGTCTGCAACATCCTCACGTCGGAAATGCGGTGTGCGGGATGTTATTCCAAGAAAGGCTTTTACAGGGAATTCAACCAGGCGGTTTGTGGTATAGAGTTCACGCCGTTTGATGTTTCCGCCGGTTGCTACTACAGCCAACCGGTCATCAAGCCAGGAAATCTTTGTATCAGAATTATCAATAGCCACAAACGGTGTATTGGTTACAGCCGCATCAAAATCCTTTGGATCGTTTGATAGTTGCATAACATTGAAAGAGGGGCCAAAGAGAAGCTGCCCAACTTTGCGAAGCGCAAATGTCTTTCCGCTACCTCGTTCCCCAATTACTGCCAGAATGGGTTTTGTGGGAAACAGTTCAGGAAAAAAAAGAGAATAAAACCATATAAGAAAAAGCAGACGACGTTCTTTGATAGTGAGGCCGTCTTCACGAAAGGCCATTTGTGAAAGAATAATATCATCAAAAGCCGATCTGGCAGAGTCAGGTTCACCTGTTTTAAAGGGTGTCCACGTGGGATTATGCTGAAAAAGCACCCCGTCAGTTCCGTTATCCACCTGTTCTATCCGGTCAGCAGTAATGCGGTAAACTTGCTGGCCAAAATTAAAAACATAAAGCTTGTTGCTGCTCCGGTCATAGTATGTGAAAAAATGAACTTCTGTCCGCTGTCCATTCTCCATGGCCTCATGCCGCAAGGCATCAATCATATAGCGAAACAATGTTTCACTGGGCGCGACACCATATTTTATGAGAACCAATTCAAGATCCTGATTATCACTATCTATCACCATCAGGTTTTTATTTGTCTCAAAGAAAAAATAAGAGGTCCTGCCGTCATAATAGAAACGGCCTCTTTTTTTGAGATCGGAGAGAATAATTTCTGCCGATTTTCGGTGCACCTCAAAGCTCTTCAATCCATCTTTACCACCACCCTCCCGTTGTCGTATCTGGTCTATTTCCCTTTTAAGAGCATCATATGGTCTATCAAACAGTTTTCGTCCGGAAATAAGATTTTTAACCGCTTCATATGCCTTATCAATATCTGATTCAAACCCCCTGATAAAATCGTCTATATCTGAATCGGGGGCAGGCGTTGTAAAGGCCGTAACACTGACTTTTTCAAGCATAGATTCGACCAGTGCAAAGCCTGCTTCACTTACATCATTATCATAGCAAACCACGGGTGTTCGTGCCAGACGTTGGATCGTTTTCACATCGGCATTATTAACACCACCTACTGCACAAGCAAAAACGTAACCTCTTTCTGATGGGATACCATCCTTTTCAGCTTTTCGTACACATAGGGATTGCAACTGGAGCTGATTAAACTCCCCTTCGGTGACTATCAGCAGATCATTGAGATCTTTCATACTATCTGATACATATGGCGTAAAAAGGCTGTGATTAAAGACCCCTCCAATCTTGGTGGGTTTAAAATAAGCAATGCGTTTACTAAACGGCTCTCTAAATCGAATTGAAACTATCCTGTGCTTTGCATCTGTATAAAAAAAGGCCAGCCAGCCAGCATGGTGCTGAATACACTTAGATAGTTTTGTCCTGGCCTCTACGAGGAAATCAAGTTGATCTTGGGGAGTATAACCTTTGCTTTGACGGGGGCGGCCTTTTCCCTTCTTTTTTTCTGTTTCTGCCTTAACATCTGCCTCTGCTTTCTCAATATAAGGGGCAAATCGGGACGACAGGTCATAGGAGGAAGGAATTGCTCCCAGCATGGAATCGGCAATTACACGGGGATGAATGTGTCTTTCCTTGACGCAATACCCATAGGCGTTAGGATATTCAGCTTTGTCAAGGTCAAGCAGGGCCTTATGCATGTCTTTAAAAATTTCATCCAAAATTTCGTAGAGGATATTGCCTCGTTCAAATTCGGATTGATAAGGGGCAATGTAACGCCCGCATAAAGGATGAAAACATTTCCCAAGAGTGTCATCTTTTTTGATAGAAAAAGTTTGATGTTGGCAAAACGGACATTCGACTTTTGCACCAGCATGCGCTGTAATACCATGTTTCTCGGAAAGAATAGCTGAAACAGTAAGATTCATGATCCAACCTCTTCAACTGCTTCGTCAGATTCATCACAGACCTGTCCATCATTCCGCCTCTCAATGTTTTGTGCAGCATCATTGGTTTTCGCCTCGGCCCACTCCTGCAGCACCCGGAAAAACCCGCTGATATTCTCCACCGCCTGCCGGGCTTCCTCTTGTGAAATCACCCTGCCGGTTCGGCTTTTGAATACCAAAATGGTCTGTTCAATAAGTTCCGGGCTGTATTGCGCCATTAGTCCACACCAAACAAAAAGACCCCGCAGAGGCTGGCCCGATAGAGCCCCTGCAGGGTCTGGATTCGCCTTTCGGCGAAAATAAAAACGCCAGTTATCGGGCCAGCGTATTTGTACTTTCAAATACTTGGCCCCACAACCAGCGTGGAATTTCCACAAACCGCATGGAATCGAAAAAATTATTAGATGGTGATCCAGGAAATATCTGTTTCTGGAGCGTAAGAGAGATACTCTCCACGATTGATGGCATTAAGAAGGTGCTGCCATAAGGAGTGGTGATTTTTGTCTATTGTTTTCAGGCTGCGGGTAATTGCTTCGGATACCGCATTGGCTTGCCTTTTGGTTTCATCGGGATTTTTCTTCAGCTTGCCGCCCATGCCTACTGCCTGCAGGAGCTGCTTTTCCAGCCCCTGTTTTTCCTTTAGTAGTTCTTTTTTCAGCAGAAGGTCTTCTGTCTCGTCGGCTTCCGCTAATTCGTTGTGGATATCTGTGAGCCGTTTACGATAATTGGCGACTGTTTCTTTGGTGGAAACTTCGCCGGAAGAAAATGACAGAACTTCTTTCCCTGGGGTTTCGGCAACCTTTACAAGTTCAGCAACATGGTACTCCTGAAAAGGGCTTCCAAGCAGGTAGGAGATATAGAGCAAACCTTTTGAATGCTTAAGGTACTTCGTCACGCCACCATAACATAATGTCCACATTTGTCCTTCTTTCCTAAAAATATTTTCATCTGAAATATTCTTGCCGGTAGCTTTGGCTGCAGCATTTCGTGCATCATCTTTAGATATTAAATGCTCTAACATCTCACAATCGAAAGAGAGTGAATCATTATCAGGAAATATAAGCAACTGGCGTAATGAGAGAATTGCCCCTTGCTTTATTTCTTGAAAGCTATGTAGATCGGCAGCAACAAGAAAAAATGGGTGGGAATATTGTTCAAACAGGCCATCCTCAAGCGCAGAGTTCAACGCTTCATTGTTTGCAACAAAAATAGCGGATCGTCTTTTCCGGTTGATGGTAAGTGTGCCAAGATAATAGGCTTGATTCAAAACAATTTCATCGGGGACATAATCAGCGCCAAGAGCCGATGCCAGTAAAGACACAAACCGGCCAACATCTATTTGCCACTGTTCAAGATCCGAAGGTTCGATCAGGATGCGGCCGGTATCCTCCCGCTTGTCGCAGGCAATAAATATGCGGGCCGCTCTGCCGTCCTGGGTAGGATACACATTGACCGGCATCAGACAGGCTTCCTCGCAGCCGGTGCACTCGATAATCTTTGCTGGTGCGGCCTTTTTCAGAAGGTTGAGTCGCTTTAACTCTGCAACTTCACCCTGCGGCCAGGCTGCCAACACTTCGCTCGACAGTATCTCAGTCCCCTCACGGCCGATGGCCGCGAACCGGTTTAAGATCAGTTCAAACATTCAGCTTATGTCTCTTCCTTGGGCTCAAGGCCGGAGGCAGCCAGCATCTTTCTTATGATCAGATCCCGGCCGTCCTGTTTCAGGTTGCAGGAGTTCGGGTACGTTATATCAAAACAGCGGGTCTTTTCCTTCAATGAACCGGTTGCCGGGCTGAAGAAAACCTTCAGGCCCAACTGGGTGATATTGTAGTTCGACAGCCTCATTGACGGATTCTGCAGTTTGTTCAGCAGGTCAAAAACAGCCTCGGGATTATACGTAGGGTCCGCTTCCAGGGTAATACGTTCCTTTCTGCCGACCATGCTGGCCAGACGCAGCTTGCACACCCGGACATCCTCAATGCCGATTGCCGGATCATAGACAAACTGAAAGTCCCTTTGTTTCAGAGGGTTGAGGTGGTAGACCTTCTCATCCTTTTTGTCCGGCCCCAAGGCAGTCTTCAGAATAATTTCAGCAAAAATCTTCTGCAGGTCCGGAACCGGTTTCTTGTTACTGCGCAGAAAAACCTCCAAAGTGCCGTCGGTCTGCGAGTATACAAAAATGACTTCAAAGGCGGGAGTGCGGGGAGGACGTTCAAACTTATTCTCAATCCATTCGATGTTTGCCTGGGCGTAGTCTTCAGGATAGGCAAAGAAGTAATCAAGATCGTCCCGCCGGTAACATTCGACTATGCAGTTCTTGCCCCGGCCTTGTTTATGATAGAAATATTGACTGATCGCCTGCTCCAGCCGTTCAATGACTTCCGATTCAACCAGTGCAGGCTTTTTGGGAATATTTTTCCGCTTTCGCCAATACGATGCCGGGATGGTGTCAGCATAATGGAACTGGAGGGCTCCCTTCCAGTAAGTCTGCCGATTCAGAAAGGTCCAGAAGGCCCGATCATGAAAACTTTTCAGTTCAGAAAAAATCGGCCCCAGCTCTTCCTTATGCCAGTTTGCCTCGTCAATGATCGCCTTGGTACCACCTTCTGTGGCCAGACAATCAATTTCCCGGAGGTCCTTCTCAATATCGCTACGCTGCTTTTCAGGCAGCGCCAGCCATGCCTTATAAATCGTTTCGATCTTTGTTTCCGTGAGTTCCTTGAACTTTATTTCCGCCAACACCTCTTTTTCTTTGAAATACTGCTCAAGCAGTTTGTTTGGAGCCTGTCGGAAAAACCGTTTAGGATTGTACTGTCGGGCCATAGGTCACTCCTTTTTTCTTCCTTCTGCAACCGCACCTCTACCCTGGTTTCGCTGTTCTCTGCCTGATAGAGGAGGATTTCTCCGCCGGTGGGCTCATTTTTCCGTGAACTGGAAAGCTTGTTTTTCTGTTTTTCTCACATTTTATCACAAAATGAAGGCTCGGAACATATGGCTTCGTTATGTCCCAAATAGTGGGACATGATTTTTTATACCGGCTGGGATAAATCGATAGCGAGGCTTTGATGGGCCACCACGTTCATAAAGAACAAAGTGGCCAGGCAGTCGAGCCATTACAAAATGATTAAGATCTCTTTGGGCGCCGGGCTTGATGTCGGATCTGATAAGAACTTCTCCAATCTTTCGACGATTTGCTGAAAAAAGTTCTGGAACAGAAAGTTCAATTAACCAATATAGCCGATCTTTAAGATAGTTTTTTAATACATTAATTATAACTTGTCTGATTCGGTTATTGTCCCAGTCACGAACTTTTTGGAGGTAGTTAATATAGTCTCTACCGTTCGCAATTATCGGTCGCAAAACAAGCATATCAGTCTTTGAGTAGGACTCTAACCTTTTAGTCCATGAACTTTCATTGACTGGAGCTTGAGGTAATATGGTAAAAAGATAATCAACGCCGATAACTTCAGCACGTATCGGACTTACTTTGACTTCTTTAGGAACCGTTCCTATTACATAGGCAACACCTCCTGTTTCCATTGGACAAGTTTCTGGCATCTTATTTTTTAGTTGGTCACAAATTCGCTTTGTATTAAGATAGCCACGGGGTATGCAAAAATTTGAACCAAAATTATCATCATGACCAATAAACATGCTCAACCAGGATTCGCTGGGTATATATCGAGTACCGGCGCCGACCCGAAAATAAGAAGACTCAGCACTGGGCACCCATGTGTCTTCATTAAATGTATGCCCGAATACAGGAATTGCATGAAAGTTATCCGCACTGAGTGTGGTTCCGAAAATAATAATTGCAGGGAAGCCTGATTCAATGCTTCCATAAAGATATTTCTGAAAGGGAGCGGGGGCATTTTTTACTGTTACATAATCTGCCACAAAACATCGAGCTCCCGCTGCTTCAAGAATTTTAACCATTTCGGCTGAGCTGAGGCCCTCACCATCGTTACCCCCTGTTTTTTTATCGATATGATTTATCCCAACTATATCATTCATCTCCCGGTACGACATATCGCCGTTTTTATGATATCGGGCAGCAACTGAGCGGATAGCTACATGAGCACATACGTTAGTAATGTTATTCTGTTGAGCATAAAGATAACCATCAACTGTAAACTCATTTCTCATAATTCGACAGGTCCAACTTTGAGCCCCGCGAACGAAGTTATTTGGATGACGGCTGGAGCCTATGACCGATTCAAAAATTCTCGAGACTCTTGCCCGAGACGAAAATTCATCGGTTTTTACAATGGCATAGCCAATAAATTGGTTATTCTCGGCGGAAGCCAGGCCACGTTTTGAAGAAAAGGATTTCTTAAAAAAACTTAAACGAAATGATTTGCTCCGAACAAGGTCTGGATGACGTTTTCTGATATCATCATTTTCTTCATCCAAGTCGTTAGCTGTGTCAATTTCTTCTATCACCATGGTCTCCCCGCCATGTTGCCTTACTTGTGACAGAAGACGCCTTAGCGAAGGTAAGTGATAAAAACGGGTATCAACAAAATCGAAAAAGGAAAAGGGTGAAGTTATGGGGAGTATCTCAAAACCTTTAATTGTCGTTGTAGTTCGTGCAAATGATCTCATTATACAAAAAAAGCGCATAACATGATGCGCTTTCCCTTGTTTTCAGAGTAAAAGTAAATTGTTTTTTCTATTTGACAATAACAGAAGTTTTTCGTGATTTTGACTCAAAATCATCTAAATTGCGCAAAAACTGTGGGACATCTTCATTACAAAAACGAATCTCTTTGTTCTGAACTTTTCCTTTAGCCTTTGAAGTCATTTGATCCAATATTACTTTTCGGCTTTCTTTAAATGACATCGTTGCCTTAGGTTTAGACATGCTCGTCTCCCCTCAGTGTTTATTGTTCCGTTTTTTTTCATTATTTCGATAACTAATGTTCTCGATGTCTATAAAAATTAGTTTAAATTGTCAAGGAAAATGTACTGATGGACGTTATGGACTTCATTTTCCCAGAGCAGATTCATACCTCCTTCGGTACGTTCCGCGTCTCCAACAGGTTGGCCGAAAGCTCGTAGCATATCCCATGACTTACTGCTGGTTGGCGGCAAGAAACTCATCCTTCACTTGATTTTTTGGCACAAGAATTGTATCCATCATTTCATTATGGTAGATATTAACAATAAATAGAATTTCTTAAAAGAACGAATTTAATAACGATATCCCCATATATTGTATAACCAACACCTAACTAACAAAATTTCGTATAGCTGCTATGCGTGTAACAAAATTGAAACGTTTTAATATTTGTGATATACAGACCCTATCTTTATAGAAATTGGCTGATTCTTGAGTGTCGGCTTTGGCAAGCTGTACGAGATAAATCCTGATTTTTCTTTTAATATAAGTTTTATCCGAAAATGCGCTATTGTAAACCTTGTGAACTAAAGATAACGTGTCTTCATTGTTGGAAAATTTGCGCATAATGTGAAGAATGAAGACACAGCCCCAATAGTTACGCAATCTTTAAACTAAAATCAGGTTTTTTATTTAGGAGAAAAGTTCATGGCCCGTCTCGAAGATCTTAAGGAAGGGGCAACGGTAAAAGGTGTTCGGCCAGATGGCCCCATTACCATCATCAACGTCAAATGGCACGGCGACGCTGTTGTAGAACTGACGTATAAGGACTCATCTGGACGGCCTGGAAATGAGCTGATCTTCAGAGATAGAGAGCCTACCTTTGAAGTGATCCAGCCTGGCCAATCCTGGAGCTTTGATGCCGATGCTGGGATGTTACGATTAGTATCGGAAGCCTATCGTATCAGAATGGCCTATATTTTTGACCCCCTTCTTGCCGTTCACACATCCATGATTGATCCTCTTCCCCATCAGATTACTGCAGTATACGAAGAAATGCTGCCACGCCAGCCTCTCCGATTTCTCCTCGCCGATGACCCAGGCGCTGGTAAAACAATAATGGCTGGCTTGCTTATAAAAGAATTGATGATCCGCGGCGATTTGGATCGCTGTTTAATTGTATGCCCAGGAAATCTAGTGGACCAATGGCAGGATGAACTATATCGCCGGCTTCACCTCCCATTCGAGATATTGACAAATGATCGCCTGGAGGCTGCCCGCACAGGAAATGCCTTCCTGGAAATCCCCCTTCTCATTGCCCGCCTGGACAAACTGAGCCGTAATGAAGACATACAGGCAAAGCTTAAACAAACGGACTGGGATCTCATTATATGCGATGAGGCTCATAAGATGTCTGCTTCGTTTTTTGGTGGCGAAATCAAAGAGACCAAACGTCGGAAACTCGGAAGATCTCTCTCCGAGCTCACTCGCCATTTTCTCCTGATGACAGCTACACCCCATAACGGTAAAGAAGAGGACTTCCAGCTATTTATGGCTTTGTTGGATGGAGATCGTTTTGAAGGCCGTTTTCGCGATGGCGTCCATGTAGCCGATGCCTCAGACCTTATGCGCCGGATGGTGAAAGAAAAATTGCTCAAGTTCGATGGCACGCCACTTTTTCCCGAACGCCTGGCGTATTCTGTCACATATCGCTTATCTGACCAAGAAGCCATTTTATATGAACAGGTAACCAGCTATGTACGGGAGGAATTTAACAGGGCAGACGCGCTTACAAATGAAGGCCGGAAAGGAACGGTTGGTTTTGCGCTAACCATCCTGCAACGCAGGCTTGCCTCTTCTCCAGAGGCCATTTACCAGTCCCTCCGGCGACGCAAGGAACGGTTGGAAAATCGCTTGCGGGAGGAAGAATTACTCAAACGTGGAGCAGAAGCCCGTTTTAGGTCAGATAAGTGGCCGTCTCCTATGACGGAGGAGGATTTAGAAGATCTGGAAGATGCGACGGATGCCGAAGTAGAGGAAGCCGAAGAAAAAATTGTAGATCTTGCAACGGCAGCCCAGACTATTGCTGAACTGCAAGCAGAGATCAACACACTGAAAAATCTGGAGGCACTTGCACTACAGGTTCGCCGTAGTGGGCAGGACAAGAAATGGGAAGAGTTATCCAAACTTCTTCAGGACAAGCCCGAAATGTTCGACAACCAGGGGTCAAGGCGCAAGCTGGTTGTTTTTACAGAATATCGGGATACGCTCAGTTACCTGACCGATCGCATCAAAACCCTTCTAGGGCGTCCTGATGCAGTAATAAATATTCATGGGAGCATGGGAAGGGAGGATCGAAAAAAGTCCGAAGAAGCCTTCAAACAGGACAAGACCGTGCAGATACTTGTAGCTACAGATGCAGCCGGAGAAGGTATCAATCTCCAGCGGGCTCATCTAATGGTCAACTACGATCTACCCTGGAATCCCAACCGCATCGAGCAGCGTTTTGGCCGTATTCACCGTATAGGCCAGACTGAAGTGTGCCACCTCTGGAACCTGATAGCTGAAGAAACCAGAGAAGGCGACGTGTATTTAACACTTCTCAGGAAGCTGGAGGCTGAAAGAGAAGCTCTTGGAGGTGCAGTATTCGATGTTTTGGGCAAGGCGCTTGGTGGTGTAGAATTGCGGAAATTACTCATTGAGGCCATAAGGTATGGCGAGAGATCTGATGTCCGCGCCCGGCTCACACAGCAGGTGGAAGAGGCCCTGGATACTGAACGATTGAAGGAATTGCTGGAAGAAAAAGCGCTCGCTCATGACTCCATGGACTCAAGCCGTGTTCGCCAGATTCGGGAGGATATGGAGCGCGCTGAAGCAAGGCGCCTGCAACCCCACTTTATCGAATCATTTTTTCTGGAGGCCTTTAAGCTATTGGGTGGAAACACACGAGAACGAGAACCAAGACGCTATGAGATCAAGCATGTGCCGGCAGTCATCAGGAATCGTGATCGGATAATAGGCATGGGCGAACCAGTTCTTATCCGTTATGAAAGAATTTGTTTTGAAAAGGATCTGATCAGTATTCCTGGGAAACCTCTGGCCACCTTTGTGTGTCCCGGCCATCCGCTGCTTGATTCAACTACAGACATTATCATGGAGCGCTATCGAGACCTCCTGAAGCAGGGCGCCGTTTTTATAAACGAATCAGATCCAGATGAAGAGATACATGCTCTCTTTTATCTTGAGCATTCCGTGGCAGATGCCCGAACTGATAAGCATGGGAACCGCCGTGTGGTATCTCGTCAGATTCAATTTGTTGAGATCGATGAAAAGGGAAACACCATAAATGCCGGCTACGCACCATATCTGGATTACAGGCCTTTGACCGAGGACGAGCAGTCGCTGATAGCCCCTGAATTGGAATGCGCATGGTTACATGGCGATCTTGAATCACAGGCTAACAGTTACGCTATTACCTACCTGGTTCCCCGGCATTTCAAGGAAATTAGAGATCGTAAGGAAGAATTAGCGGCCAAAACCATTGCTGCCGTTAAAGATCGTTTGACCAAGGAGATTGCCTATTGGGATCACCGGGCAGAGGAACTAAAGGCTCAGGAATTAGCGGGAAAAATCAACGCCAGAATTAATTCATCTAAGGCCAGAGCGCGTGCAGACAAGCTTCAAGCCCGCCTGCAAAATCGTCTGGATGAATTGGAAAAGGAACGCAAACTTTCCCCCCTTCCTCCGGTGGTAATGGGTGGCGCCTTAGTTGTGCCGGGAGGACTCCTCTCCCGCCTTAAAGGGAAACGAAAGGAAGTACCGGATCTTTTTGCCAGGGAGACCAAACGGATTGAACAGATGGCAATGCAGGCAGTAATGGATGTAGAGAAGTCTCTGAACTTTGTCCCGCGAGATGTGAGCCGGGACAATTGTGGATATGATATTGAATCTTCAATTCCTGATACGGGAAAGTTACGCTTTATCGAGGTTAAGGGCCGACTTCAGGGTGCAAAAACGGTTACGATAACCAAGAATGAGATTCTCACAGCCTTAAATAAACCCGATGATTATATACTGTCAATCGTCCTGGTACCGCCATCAGAAACGCAACTTGAAACTGATCTATGGCAAATAAAAGAGCCCATGGCCGGCTATGGTAAAATATGGAATGATTGCCAAGTTTACTATATTCGCAGGCCATTTATCAGAGAACCCGATTTTGGCGTGACAAGCGTTAACTATAATCTTCAGGAATTGTTAGCCAATGCGGAGGTTCCCGGTTGAGATTATCTCGCCCTGCATATTTCACTCGTGTGCAAGATGATGCCAGAAGGCGGTGGGATCAACTCGAAGCTGATCCTGTTCTGGCAGGGCCGTGGCATCAGTTGTTTCGGCAGGTTCAAAGCCCCCGGCATGTGCTTTCTGAACTGTTGCAAAACGCTGACGATGCCAAAGCCACATGGGTTCAGGCAACAATTAGCGATGGTCTTTTCGAGTTTGTTCATAATGGCGAGGATTTTGATGAGGAATCACTTCAATCAATATGCCAATTTGGACTTTCAAATAAACGACACCTTCACACCATTGGATTTCGCGGTGTCGGATTCAAATCGGCCTTTGCCCTTGGACCACAAGTAGAGATAATTACGCCGTCATTAACTTACGGATTTCATCATAAGCGATTCACTGAACCTATCTGGCTTGCACAACAAACAAGTTCTGGAGAGACAATCATCAGAGTGGCTATTGATCAAGCGTCCAAGATTACGACCCTCCGTGCTGAATTTGATCGCTGGGTTAGAAGCCCTATACCCTTGCTTTTTTTTCATCATATAAAGCGGCTGGAAATTCAGAATCATGCTATACGCAGGGAAGTTCTGGGACCGGGACCGATGCCTAAAGCCGAATATATTCGACTTTCCAACGGCAAGACGATAGACGTACTGGTTGTCCATTCCGACCCTGAAGCCTTTCCCCAAGAGGTCATGGAAGAGATAAGAGATGAACGAGGATCAATGGAATTGGATCTTCCACCATGTGCCGTGCAAATTGTTTTAAGTGAAGCTGCTGAACATTTCCTTTACACCGTGTTGCCGACTGAGGTTAAACCCCTACTACCTTTTTCTTTCAATGGTCCATTTATGCAGGATCCGGCGCGTAGAGAAATCAAACATCCCGTAAACTCGCCTACAAACAGATGGCTCCTTCAAAGAATCGGCCAATTGGCGTCAAATGCCATGAGGGGATGGTTGGATAACCAAGATATTGATGTCAAGGAGAGAGCACGTGCCTATGAACTGCTTCCGCGACATTCTGAAAAAGAAGATACCCTCGATGATGTCTGCACAAACTTAGTCATAGAAGAATTCAAGAAATCGTTTTCTTCACACGAAAAAATCCTACTTGGACACGATGGGTCTCTTTTATCAAAAGACAATGTGGTAGCATTGCCAAAGGCTATTACCCAAACGTGGCCACCTGAGCAGGCGCTGAATATTTTCGCTCCGCACAGAAAAAAAGTCCTTTCTCAAGACATCCGAAAGCGATCATTTGATTCTTTGAAGAGTTGGAATGTCCTTGACGAGCTGGACATAAAAGACATCGTAGGGAAACTTCTTTCAATGACCGAGGCAGGGCCTTTTTGTCCCAAGCCATTAGAAAGGCTTTTCCATCTGTGGGCATATTTACAACCCCTTTCTTCACCCGATTCCCGGGAGCTAAAAAAGATAATTCGTAAACTGCCGATTGTGCCCGTATCGGGGAAAAAAGAACTTTTACCTGCGGAAGATGTCCTGGTTCTCGGGGGCAGGGAATGGGAGGTTTCCGATGAGAATAAGGATTTTTTGATGTCTCGGGTGGATGTAGCTGATCCGGCCTGGGTTAAGCTGATGACAAACGTTGATGAAGAAAAGATTGAAAAACACCATGCTCTTGCCTGTGATTTTTTTAATAAGCTTAACCTTTATCAAAGGGTGGGCGTGGAACAGGTTGTTGCAGCAGCGGCAAAAAAGATTTTCAACTCATCCAACGATCTGGATGAAGAAGGAATAAGACTCGCACGGATTGCTGCTTTTTCTGATGTTAGAATTCAGGATGATTTTAAGTTTCTCTGTCAGGATGGGCAATGGCGTACAACAACTTCAGAACTTCTTGTCCAGGGTAGCGAAGACCTTGAGGCTCTTCTGCCATGGGATATTTTCAGTATAAAAGTGATATCGGATGATTATGAAAAAGGACTTCCTTCTAAAGATATTGAACGCTGGCGAACGTGGGCCGGAGATTTTCTAAAAAGTAAACTGTTATGCTTTCCTGTGCCGTTACTGAGCAAGGAAACAGTACAGAAAAATCATTCAGACATTTCTAAGTTATGTATCAGTAGAGGTGGGAACGCTCCATCCTCTTACCCACTCAAAAGCCATTATTTCCAAATACATGATTATAACTGGGATGAAAACATCTGGTTTGAGTGGCAGGATATGGAGGAAGATAGGCCAGGTTTTTTAAGTGAGGTACTTCGGGCAATTCTGCAGAACTGGTCTGAAATCTGGGAAAAAAGAGTAGGCGCAAAAGTGTTTCAGGAAGGTCATACCTACATACGTACTTTAGACCATGGTAATCTCAGGGCTGCATGGCTCCAAAAGCTTCGTAATCTTAGCTGTCTTCCGGATACTTTTGACAATTGTTACCTGCCGGCAGAGTTATATCGGAGAACACTGGATACGGAAGCTCTTTTAAACATAGAGAAATTTGTCCATCACGATTTTGATAAACCGCAATATTCAAAAATTCTTGATCTGCTTGGCGTACAAAGTCAACCGACAGGTGTAGACCCATTGTTAACTCGTTTGAAAGACTTGTCAAAGACCAAAACGCCTCCAATTACGCATCTCGTAGATCTTTATCGTGCCATAGACCGTGTACTTCTCAGAATGGATACAAGAGAAACCGCTAAACTGAAAAGATCCTTCAACGAAAATGCCCTGATCTACACAGATGGTCATGATTGGGAAAAGTTAAACACCGTTTTTAGAGACAATCCGGAAGATATTCCAGGAGTTCGTCTAATACATCCGGAGGCGGCTAATCTGGCTATGTGGGACCGCTTTGAGGTTCCCCGCCGGCCAACGCTCGGAATGGCCATTGCATGGCTTAAAAGCAAGCCATTAGATCAATCTCTGAATAAACCTGACAGGGAACGAGCCATTGAAATTCTCCGTCGGGCACCTGCACAAACATGGCAGGAATGTCAGGCATGGCTCGATGTAACAGGCCGCTGGGTCTCTAAATCTGACCTTAAATGGTACACAAATAACATCCAGACCATATCCGGGCTATTCAGCCCCTTTAAACGGCGGACAGCAGATCTATCAATACTGGATGGCACTGCAAACATCGATTTTATTCGCGATGCAGGTTTGAATGCTTTGGATAATCTGATCGAACATCGACTCGAAAGCCGGGTCTTTGCAAATCACGTTTCAAAACCAAGCTGGTTATTAAGACTGGCCGACATTCTACTGAGGCTTCGAAGACCTGACGATAATGAAACATCTGAAAATCTGAAAGTTGTATATGAATCGGAACGCAGTCTTGCTTCACGTTTGAAAAAAGTCAAATGGCAGCCAGTCCATAATCTCAAAGTTATTCCTTACATCAATAGTGAACAAGCAGGATCACCCAGTGAGCGTAAAGTAATTTGGCAGGATGATTCTATTTATGTCCAGGGAAGTCCACCCGCCCACCATCCTGAACTCATAAATGAATTATCGCGACACTTTCAGACACACGATGTAAAAAAGATTATTGCCGATTGCGTTGATCGTGATCCGGAGTGGATTGACGTTTATGCGGATGAACATCTTGATCTCGAGGATTTACCTTCAGAGGAAACATCTGTTAGTAAGCCTCCAGAAGAAGATAAAAAAATAGCGACAGAACCACCTGTTACTGTGGAAACCCCTCCAGAAAAAATCTTGGATAATGGGAAAGAACATGAGCAACATAAAGACAATGAGGACGAAGATGACAAAGGTGAAGACAAACTCCGCACAAAGTCCCCCATAACGAGTCCTGATTCCGTCAAGAAAGGTTTTAAATCTTTCCTTGATAAACTTGGCTTCACCTGGGTTCCACAGCATGAATACTTCGCGGATAATAACGGAACAATCATCCGCAAAACTGAACCACCATTTAAGTGGGCGGAATATAATGTTTCTGGGGAACGTATTGGAAGCTACTGGGTAGGCCGAGGTTCTCTGGAAAATGGGGTTGAAATCCCCGCCGATATCTGGAATCAAATACTTACCGATAACCAACAAATTTTCATCATACTGATTGATAGTCCATCCGTTTCAAGATATAAATTGTCTGACCTCAAAGATATGGTAAATCTGGGTAAAATCGAGATATATCCAACCCGAATGATCATCCGCACAAGGGATCAGATTGAATGAATGGTAAGTAAGGATTGTTAACTTATGGAGACAAGAAAGAAAAAACTGATTGAGGTCGCCCTTCCTCTGGATGCGATTAATCGAGAATCGGCAAGGGAAAAATCCATCCGGCACGGTCATCCCAGCACCCTGCATTTATGGTGGGCGAGACGACCTTTGGCGGCTTGCCGAGCCGTCCTTTTTGCTCAATTGGTAGATGATCCATCAAGCCATCCAGACAAGTTCCCTACTGAGGAAGCCCAGAAAAAAGAAAGAGAGAGGCTTTTTAATATCATTGAAGAAATGGTGAAATGGGAGAACATCAATAATGAACGGGTTCTGGAAAAGGCACGAAAGGAAATCCTGAAATCTACAGATGGCAATCCACCTCCTGTGTTAGATCCATTTTGCGGGGGCGGTTCAATTCCATTGGAAGCTCAGAGGTTGGGGCTCAAGGCATATGCCAGCGATCTTAACCCAGTAGCAGTTCTCATTACCAAGGCCCTTATTGAGATTCCTCCCAAGTTCGCCGGCAGGTCACCGGTTCACCCCGGGGCTCAAACTTCTTCCCAATCGCACGGGGCAAAGGGACTGGCCGAGGATGTGCGCTATTATGGGAAATGGATGCGGGATGAGGCTGAAAAACGTATAGGTAACCTTTATCCCAAGGTCAAGCTGCCGGAGGAATATGGTGGGGGTGAGGCCACGGTGATTGCCTGGTTGTGGGCAAGAACCGTCAAATGTCCTAATCCTACTTGTGGAGCTCAGATGCCGCTTGTGAGATCGTTTGCCCTTTCGACCAAGAAAGGCAAGCAGGCATGGGTGAAGCCGATGGTGGAGGGGAATCAGTACCGTTTCGAGGTGAGAACAGGTGAAGGCAAGCCCCGAGAGGGAACAATGAATAGACGAGGAGCAACTTGTCTTTGCTGCAGAACACCTGTGCCGTTTGATCATATTCGTGCAGAAGGAAAGGCTGGCAGAATGCGCCAGAGGCTTATGGCGATTGTGACCGAGGGGCCAAGAAAAAGGATATATTTAGAAGCAGATACCGAGCATGTAAGGGTTGCTAAAAAGGCGGAACCTAAATGGAAGCCAGGCGGGGAGTTACAGGGAAAATGCAGGGTTAGTGTGCCTCTCTATGGAATGAACACATTTGCTGACCTCTTCACCCCCCGCCAGCTCGTCGCCCTGACCACCTTCAGCGATCTGGTGATGGAGGCGCGGGAGCGGGTTCATGAAGATGCCATCAAGACCGGGATGACGGATGATGGCAAGGGGCTGGACGATGAAGGAACTGGAGCAATGGGGTATGCTGATGCAGTGGCGACGTATTTGGCGTTCGCTGTGGATAAAGGTTCGAACTATTGGTCTTCCCTGTGCGCTTGGCATTCTGGTCGTGACATTATCATGAGCACCTTTGCCAGACAGGCATTGCCTATGGTATGGGACTTTACAGAGGCCAATCCGTTTAGTAGTTCAAGTGGAAATATCCTCTTGGGAATAAGTCAAGCATCTCAGATGTTGGATAAAGTCCCAGCAAGCCTCCAAGCATTGACCAGACAGCTCAATGCAACTGAAACCATAAACAATGTCAATCATCCTTTGATTTGTACAGATCCCCCTTACTATGACAATATCGGATACGCAGATCTATCCGACTTCTTTTATGTCTGGCTCAGACGTTCCATTGGAAAAATATATCCAGATCTTTTCAGCACCATGCTGGTGCCCAAGGCGGAAGAACTGGTTGCCACGCCATATAGATTTGGTGGAAATAAAAAAGATGCCCGCAGGTTTTTTGAGGAAGGTTTGCGAAGGACTTTTATCAGGATGAAAAAGACCGCTCACCCGGAGTATCCCCTGGCTGTGTACTATGCATTCAAACAGTCTGAAAGCGATTCAAATATCAAAGACGGCAATGGAAACAGCGCTGTTGCCTCCACCGGCTGGGAGACAATGCTTGAAGGACTTTTGGCCTCGGGTTTCCAGATCACAGGCACCTGGCCTATGAGAACAGAACTCATCACAAGCCTAAAGAAAAGTGTGAGTGCGTTGGCTTCTTCCATAATTCTTGCCTGCCGTCCCCTGCCTGAAGACGCCCCCATGACCACGCGCCGCGATTTTATCAACACAATGAAGCGCGAACTCCCCCCGGCTCTCAAGACCCTCCAGCAGGAAAACATCGCACCAGTTGACCTGGCACAATCCGCCATTGGCCCCGGCATGGCGGTCTTTTCCAAATACAGCAAAGTCCTGGAAGCAGATGGAACCCCTATGCGTGTTCGTGCGGCGCTGGCTCTTATCAACCAGGTGCTGGACGAGTATCTGGCAGAACAGGAAGGGGAATATGATGCTGATACCCGCTGGGCATTGGCCTGGTTTGAACAGTTTGGTATGATGGAAGGTCCTTACGGAGTTGCAGAGATCCTGTCGACAGCCAAGAACACGGCTGTGGGCGGCCTTGTGGCGGCAGGTATAATTATATCCAGAGCGGGCAAGGTTAGAATTCTCCGGCGTGATGAATTGCCCGAGGATTGGAACCCTGCAACTGATAAGCGTCTTACAGTCTGGGAGGTAACACAACATCTGATTCGCGTCCTTGTGGACAAGGGCAGCGAGGAGGTGGCAGCAGATCTTCTCAGAAAGGCCGGCGCCCTGGGCGATGTTGCAAGGGATTTGGCATACCGACTTTATACCATATGTGATCGAAAGAAATGGGCACAGGAGGCCTTGGCGTACAATAGCCTGGTGGTTGCCTGGCCAGAGTTGGTCAAGCTGGCGGGTCAAAAAGAAGTGAAAGGACCTTCACAGCAACAGTTGTTCGAGGGATAATGGAAAGATTATCACGAAAGCACGGAAGAAATTCGTGTTTTCGTGATTAATAAAGAGAGGTCTTCACATGGCAATAAGTAATAGTGAAAGAATCGGAAAGGGCTTGGAGTTTCTCCGAAATGGTCTGGTTCCCTTTGTAGAGAGGGAATTGGAAGCGGTATATGGGGACGAATGGCAGGAAAAAGCCAGACAGAGCATATCCAAAGAGAGGGACTGGAAAGTTGAAAAAGGAAAGATTCAATGGGATGTCTATCTGATCCTGATGATCCTCTGGAATCACTGGAACGACGTTTTCAGGCGCACACTTGGTCAAGCGGAACGATCCTACGTGAGTGAACTCAGGGAAGCCCGGAATCGCTGGGCACACCAGAACGCGTTCACCTATGATGACACCTATCGTGTTCTTGATACCATGATCCGGTTGCTCAGATCTGTGTCGGCAAAAGAAGCAGATGCGGTTGATAAAATCGCCCAAGAGACGATGCGTGTCCGTTTTGCCGAACAGTCCCGTCTCGAAACGCGCAGGAAAACTGTAGCACCTATTGACGGCAGCCCATCTCCGGGTCTGAAGCCCTGGCGCCAAGTTGTCACGCCACACCCGGATGTTGCCAGTGGTCGCTATCAGCAGGCAGAATTTGCCGCAGACTTGGAGCAAGTTCGTTCCGGCCATGCGAGTGGAGAATATGGAGAACCGCGGGAATTTTACCGACGGACATTCCTCACTGTTGGATTAAAGGATCTCTTGAAAGAGGCCATTCTTCGATTGACAAAACAGGGTGGCAGCCCAGTGGTAGAGCTACAGACAAACTTTGGAGGGGGGAAAACCCACTCTATGCTGGCGCTATATCATTTCTTCTCGGACATCCCTGCCAATGAGCTGACAGGAGTAGAAGAAATTCTTGAGTCAACGGGCATTACGTCAACGCCAAAAGTTAAACCTGCCGTTTTAGTTGGAACCGCCCTCAACCCTGGCCAGTCTCACATCAAGGATGACGGCACAGAGATTAGAACCTTGTGGGGGGAATTGGCATGGCAACTGGGAAAAGCTGAAGGTTATGGATTAGTGGCAGGGAATGACGCCAATGGAACCAGCCCCGGCTCCCAGGTTCTCTGTGATCTGTTCAAACGATACAATCCCTGCCTGATCCTTATAGACGAATGGGTGGCCTATGTCCGGCAGACCTATGGGAAGACAGGCTTGTCTGGAGGAAGCTTTGACGCCAATATGACATTTGCCCAGGCCCTTACGGAGGCCGCACGAGGAACGCCCGGCACCATGCTTGTGGCGAGTATTCCATCTTCCGATATTGAGATCGGAGGTGATGGAGGAAAAGAGGCCTTGACCAGACTGAAAAACACCTTCGGTCGAATGGAATCCCCGTGGCGCCCGGCCAGTGCTGAGGAGAGTTTCGAGATTGTGAGGCGCAGATTATTTGAGCCCATTGCAGACCCCAGGGATTTTGCCGCAAGGGATGCCGTAATTAAGGCATTCGGCCAGCTCTATCGAGGAAACAAAGCAGAATTCCCTCAGGGATGTGGGGAAGGTGATTACGAGCGTCGACTGGAAAAGGCATATCCTATTCATCCTGAGCTTTTCGACAGGTTGTACGAAGACTGGGGCAGTCTCGAACGGTTTCAAAGAACCCGAGGTGTGCTGAGACTGATGGCTGCTGTGATATCAGAGCTCTGGGATCGCCAGGATGCCGGCCTCTTGATCATGCCAGCTTCCGTGCCGATGGATGCGTCTGCGGTCCAGTCTGAGCTGACTCGTTACTTGGAAGATGCTTGGCGCCCTGTGATGGAAAAGGATGTGGACGGCACGGAGGCCTTGCCATTAAAGATAGACCGCGAGGTGCCCACATTGGGCAGATATTCTGCTTCAAGACGTGTGGGTCGAACAATTTACATGGGTTCAGCACCTCTTTCAAAAACCAAGAACCCAGGAATAGACGACCGACGTATTCGATTGGGATGTGTCCAGCCTGGTGAAAACGTAGCGACATTTGGCGATGCTTTAAGGCGGCTCACAGATCAGGCGACCCATCTCTATGTTGATGGCAAGCGTTACTGGTATTCCACGCAGCCCAGCGTTACACGTCTGTCTCAGGACCGGGCTGCACAACAGGATATTGATGCCGTATGGGATGATCTCAATCGTCGTCTCAGGGGTGATCGCCAGCGTGGAGAATTTGCTGCTGTCCACACCGTTCCCGGATCAAACGCCGATGTGCCGGATGATATGGAAGCACGGCTTGTAATCTTAGGACCGGATAAACCACACTCCGGCAAAACACCAGATAGTAAAGCCCGACTTGAGGCTGAACAAATACTCAATAACAGGGGAAACAGTCCTCGAATCTACAAAAATATGCTGGTTTTTCTTGCGCCGGATAAAGCCCGCTTGAATGACCTGGAACAGGCCATTCGTAATTATCTGGCCTGGAATTCCATATGGAAAGAAAGAGAGGCCCTGAACCTGGATGCATTTCAGTCCAACCAAGCATCCACTAAACAAGAACAGGCGGAAGAAACGATTGAAAGCCGTATCAAAGAGGCCTATGCCTGGCTCCTCGTTCCGTTACAGCCAGATCCTCGGGGAGCAATAGAATGGCAAGAATCTCGCCTTCAAGGTCAAGATGCCCTTGCTATAAGGGCCAGCAAAAAGCTCAAAAATAACGAGAATCTTATCACTCAGTTCTCCCCCACCCGTCTACGTTTGGAGCTGGACCGTTATCTCTGGAAAGAAACTGATCATCTTAACCTGAAAAAGCTCTGGGAATATTTCGCTACGTACCTTTATTTGCCGCGTCTTAAGGACAGTCAAGTGTTGATCCAGGCTGTGCAGGACGGTGTCCAACAAATTACTTGGGCAGACTACTTCGCTTATGCAGAAGGATGGGATGAGAAAAAGAAAAGATATCTTGGTCTCAAGGCAGGACAATTGACATCCATTCTTTTGGATAGCCAAAGTCTTATTGTTAAGCCAGAGGTTGCAAAAAGGAAGATAGATGCGAAAAAGGAAGAAGAGGAAGTAATTATTGACGTGGTGACAGGTGGGGAAAGGCCCGGAGAAGAGGAAATTGGTCCTGAGGAGCCAGCCAGCCCAGCCCAGCCCAGGCGCTTTTATGGTTCAGTCAAGCTGGATGCTACGAGACTCGGAAGGGATGCAGGAAGAATAGCTGAAGAAGTCGTACAGCATCTTTCAGCCATTGTTGGTGTAAACGTGGAAATCAGCCTCGAAATCAGCGCCCAAATCCCTGATGGAGCTTCTGATAACGTTGTCCGAACCGTTACCGAAAATTGTAACACACTACATTTCACATCCTATGGATTTGAAGAAAAATGAAATGAAAACAGGTGGTCTGCTCTTGACTCATGTTAGTGTGAAATCCGAATTGATATTGAGTTCAAAGCCTTGCCCGAATTTCAGAGCAGGTTACGTTTGAAAAAGGGACTATGGTTCGATGTTTGGGGACGATATGCATTATAGTTTCTACTTATGAAAACAGTTGAGTAGTACTTTTGTCTATCCATCTGCTGCTGTTCTCAAAGTTCCGGTTGTTGCTATCTGCTAACAATCTTGATTGTTTTGCAACGCAAAAAGGGTTTTGATATCTGTTATCTCGACATTATTCAGCTATACCAAGATGTATAAAAATAATTATCGAGTATTTCCAGCACTTGAAGTGTTGATAAATTCTACATGTTTTTTTAAGCAGGCCGCCCTATGTGTCACCATATAGGATGTCTCGGGCTTCTGGTTTGTCATTGTAGTTTTCATTTGCCTGCATTTTGGAGATTTAGTAATATTATATTTAAGGGCTATGAAAAAAGAAAGGAAAGGTGGGAGGAGATAGCTGACCTAATGCTAACTCCTCACTATTTTATAAACAATAAATCACCCCACCCACCCAAAATGGGTTCAGATTCCTCTCCGCATTCTGCTTCGTAGGAAACTGAACCCATCTCCCCTAAAAGGAAAAAAGAAGCCGGCAGAAAAGATGCCCGCTTCTAAATGACCACGATTTAGAACAATACTGAATTCAAAGGGTTCAATTAACCGCTCGGCTATCCAGGCTTTTCGCAATTTATTTACCCGTCTCGAACCAAAGGTAGGGGCATAAAATATTGCGTTTTTTCTCCCCCCTGACAACCCCCCTCTTTTTCATAGCTGCTCGCTTTTCCATCTTCACGTCGGCCTGTCATGGTTTGTGCATTCTGTAAAAAAGCCTTTCACTTTATCGGTGTACATTTTTTTACGTTTCAGGCGATTTTTTTCCAGGCACAAACCACGCCATGCCTTTGGTTCATCTGCGCTCACATCTGATAAGGCAGCTCATTCACTACGTTCACCGTACAGCCGAGCTGAACTTTCGCACTTAATTTTTAAGTCAGGGGGGTGACAAAACACCATCATATTTTATGCCCATTAAATCACCCCTGGCCCCTCAAAGGGGTGTGATCGCCCCGCCCGCCCAAGGCTGAGAGTCCATCTTCACCACAAGGGAGTAAAAGACGGACACTCGGTCATTCCCGTCCGCCCCCCAAGGGCTCCCTATCTCTTACCCCACCCACCCAATCAGGCTGGTTCAGATTCTCCCTCCGCATCTTGCTCCATGAGAAACTGATCCAGCCTCCCCCTTAAGGGAGAAAGCTAATGAATTCGGAACCGGTTGAAAAATACCAATTCCTCTATCACTATTTAAAGAAAAAGATACGAAGCCTGATAAAATATTCTAAAGAAAGTTCTTTAAATTTATGTTGTTTTGCGGGGGGGTGTGCGTGGTCTTGGTGGTACATATTTATGTGCAGGTTCCAAGGCAGAGAAAGCCACCAAATCCCCCGCCCACCCTTTTGCTTTGCTCCCTCGCGTCCCTTCGCTCCCTCGCTTCGCATCGGTCGCTTGCCCCCCGCTAAAAAAGGAAGAAAACCCAATCAGA
>Ga0180732_1000334_pt1 | contig 43520 bp, 64 predicted proteins | sample KR11_01MetaG_FD_148674 | JGI IMG/M metagenome (GOLD analysis project Ga0180732, IMG submission 148674) | Groundwater microbial communities from the Olkiluoto Island deep subsurface site, Finland - KR11_0.1 MetaG | ecosystem: Environmental > Aquatic > Deep subsurface > Groundwater | place...
CCTGAAGTTTGACGAGTACAACGTAGTACGCAGTGCCAACCGGGACGAGATTTGCCGTTCGCACGGAGTCCCACCGAGGATTGTCGCCATTGTCTCATCCAGCGCATTGGGCGGCACCGGCGAGGGTGAGACACAGTTTGAACTGTTCAAGAGTCTGGTTGTCAATCCCCGCCAACGTGCGTATGAAAGGCTGTTTGACCGTGTGTTCTTCTCGCAGAACACCCGCCGCAATGCGTGGACGGTAAATTTCCGCGACATTGACTATGCCGATGCACTGCGCAAAGCACAGGCACTCAACACGCTAGTACGTGGTGGCATGATGAACATCAACGAGGCGCGGTCGTCCGAAGGAATGCCAGGCATTGGCAAAGACGGAGACCGATACATCATCGTCTCCGGCGGGATGCCGGTACCCATTGACCAAATAGACCGTGTCGCCGCACTGACCGGCCAGGGAGAATAATGCCCGATCTTTTCTTCATCCCATGCAAGTTCGAGATCAAGGCAGGCAACATCATCGGCTATGCGAATACGCCGGTGGTCGATCGTGGCGACCGCAACCACAAAGACCTGATCCCGGCTGATCTCTGGCTGAGGGCGTTACAGGAATTCTTCGCAAGCGGGGCTGAAATCAACTTCCTTCACCGGCCAATCGCCGCCGGGAAGACCGTCAGTGTGCGGGTCACAACTGACGGACCGCTGCTGGAAACAGTTCCGATTAAGCAGTGGGTCGCAGACGCCATCGCGTCAGGCGACATTGCTGGCTACTCCATCGAATACAAGCTACACGACTTCGAGATGTTGCCCAGCACCGACATGATGGACCAACGACCAACCAGAAAATTCAAGGACTTCTCGCTTGTCCGCGTTTCTTACGTGGACCAGCCGATGAACCAAGGAAGCTACTTCACCGGAGGTACAGCAGTGAACCTGAAAGACTACGAAATCAGCTTTAACCGTGAAAAGGGATTGGTGACGATTGTGGCCAAAAGCGATCAAGCAATGGCCGACATCAGCGCATTCCTTTCTGATGGCATCAAGAACTCGACCCTTCACCCGGACGTTGCCGCAGCAATCGGCGTCAAGGTAGAAGACTTCGAGACAGTCAAGTACGAGATCAAGGCCAAGGCCGGCTTTGCCGACATGCTTGGCAAGTTCAAGGACGAAATCCTGGCTGCCCTTTCTGGCAAGAAGACAGAGACACCCGACGACGCCAAAGCAATGCTGGAACAGATGCTGGAACAGTTCAAGTCCGTTGGGCTTGAGGCAGACGCACTGGCAAAGCTGGAAGGCAAGGTCAACGACCTCATCGATGCACTGCCGGCAGAAGGCGAGAAATCGTTTGCCGACCGTATGGCAGAGTTGGAGAGTAAGACGGCGGGGACCGACGACATTCATTCCCGTGTAGGCAACCTAGAAGATGGCATGAAAGCCATCCTCAAGCACCTAGAAGGCAAGGTTGCGGCACCGTCGGCAATCGTTCCAGTCGGCGAACCAGACGACTCCAACGAAGAGAAGTTCTGGAGTAAGAGTTAGTACCACACCGTAATGGAGGTTTCTAAGCAATGACGCGACAAGAGATTCTGAACAAATTCACCTCAGACACAATCGGTGATAACGGACTTCTCAATCCCAAACAGTCTGAACGGTTCATCAAGGACTTCATCGAGACGGCTGAGTTCCTCGGCTTCGTTGATGTTCAGCCGAAATCAGAACGTTCGGGCATCTTCTACCACATCGACATGGCCAACCCGGCCACGGTTGCTGCTGTAGAGGGGACCGAGTATTCGGATGAGACTGGATCTGTCACCCACAGCAAGTGGGACTTCAACATGAAGAAACGGCGAACCCAGTTCGAGATGACTTGGGAAGATGGGGCCTGGACGATCGAGGGCGGGAACTATCTGACCACGATCAAAGACATTTGGCTTCAGCGATGGGGAGTTGACACGGAAATCCTCGCCACACTTGGCGATGAAGACCTGTATGTAGCCCCCGCCACACCGATGGAGAAACTCATCGACATCAACGACGGGTTCTTCACCCAGCTTACCGCTGAAAACGGCTGCAACATCCTCGACGCCTCCGGGTTGACTGACACGTTCCCGACGCACACGATGTTTGCCTCGGCCTGGAACTTGATTCCGCAGCGTTATCGCCGGTTCGCCCGTGGTAACTACCGCTGGATCACCAGCACCCGTGTCTGCACAGACTACCGTAACTGGCTGGCATCCCGCCAGACAGGACTTGGTGACGCTGTGCTGCAGGGACAGGTAAATCTTTCCCCGCAAGGCATCCCAATCCTCAATGCCAATGGCGCAGACGGTCTTGGTGTAGTGCCTGAAGACCTCGGCGTTGGCGAGAACGAAAGCATGATCATCCTCGGAGATCCGAAGAACTTCGTGTGGCTACCTCATCGCGAATTCAAGCTGATGAACCGCTACATCCAAGAGAAAGACTCCTTCCGTTGGACTGGTTACGCCTATGACGACTTTGTTGTCACCAACTTCCCGACATTCGTGAAGATTACCGGCGTAACACAGAACCCCGACTTCTAGGGAGTTGATTTCCGATGCGTTGTGAGTACATCAAAAGCAACGGTGAACAGTGTAAGGCCACCGCCATAGAGGACGAGGGCTATTGCACGATCCACCTGAAGATGGTGGCCGATCAGGAAGCCTACCCAGGCATTGATCCAAGCGACGCGGTTGTCTCTGCTGTGCTTGAAGAAGTGTTGGAGGAGGCACCTGCTGAGAAGGGAGACGACGCAGTGGCTACAGTAATTAACAAGACAGCACCTCGTAGGGTGCGCTACACGGGGAAGGGGACGTACTCGGTGCCAAGCATCGGGATCACCTTTTCCCAAGTGGGCCAAGAGGAAGAAGTTCCATATTGGTTCTGGGAGCGCATCCACGAGAATGCTGAGTCATCGAAGGTATTTGAGGAAGCATAGTGGCACTTGTAACGCTTGCCGAGTTCAAAGACAGCGTCTACAGCGACGCGAATCGATCATGGACGACCCCCCAGCTTCAGCAAGCCCTAAGCTTCGGTGAAAGCCGGTTCTATTCAGGGACTGGCCGAGACAAGCTTGGATTCTGGCTTGAGCCACGGGAACTTTCGGTGACTCTTCACTCAACCGGACTCCCTTCCATCCGCTGCCCCTTTCCCGTGCTGGAGCTGGTGGCCGTCCTTGTAGATGGTTCCGACATCACAAGCGAGTGCAAACACAAGGGCAACTATATCTTCCGTAATGGAAGCACGTTCGGAGTTGCCCCTGCTTCAGTTGAAACAATGACCTATGTCGATGTGGAAGTGACCGCCAAGTTTGGCGACTCATCTCCGCGCATTGTCCGTGACGTAGACCAGATGACAACCATCCCGTGGGACGTAAAAGACTGTGTTATGCGTATAGCCTGGCACTGGCTGAAGCGGGAACGGATTGAGGTCGATCAAGGCAGCAGCCGCAATGCCGACACCACAAAGGTTCGGTTTGCTGATATGTCAAGAGACACCCAGATTCGTTCCGTGATGGCCGACTGGTCAAAGGTGGAGAACACCGGCGCGTTTGACTGGCGCTAATGACGATACCGAAGGTTAGTCCTGCCTTTGGCAAAGGGATTTCTGTACAGATTGTCGGTGGATTCTTTCAGATAGCCGACACGGCGATGAGTCACATCATGGACTGGCACCATGCCCACGGTGTGTTGTATCAGTGGATGATCCCCGGCAGAGAACTTGAACCACTCCTTGTGAAGATTGCTGAGAAACTCAAGGGATACTGGGCTGAGTATCTGGAGATGGGCAAGCACAAGGTAATGCCGCTGAGTCCATTCACTCTCGCTGCCAGGGAGAAGAATCCTCAGTCTCAAGGCAGCGACGGGTTTATGTTTGACACCGGTGCCTTGGTGCGCAGCTTCGAGATTGCCGTCGAACAGTCGGCAGGTGGCGCACACACGCTAATCTCCATCAAGCCGGATCGTTCCGATGCCTCACATGGCAAGGGGGCGTCAATCACCAACCTAGCAGCACTGGCGTATATGTGCCAGAACGGACTTGCCCTGTACGCAGAAGACCTCACCGAAGAAAAGATCATCAAGATTATGGCTTGGCGTGACGCCAACTTCGGTGGCAGCAAGAAGAAAGAACTTGGCGAAGATGTCAAGAACGCAGTCTCCAATGATGCTGTCTTCAACGAACGGGGCGATTTTATAGATGCACGCAAACCCATCGTGTTCATCCCGCCACGGCCACTGATGACCGAAGACCTCAAAGAAGGACTCACCGACACAGCGACCCGCGAAGCGGGCAAGTATGTCGAACTCATCGCCAAGTACACGGCCCGGCTGCTTGGTTCCCGCTGGGGTATGGACGGCCCGGAGAAACTCAGACAACTTGTTCGATCACTCGACCTTGGAGGCAAGTAGTGCCCACACTTAACGAATTCAAAGAGGCATTTGGCACTAGGCTGGACGCCGCCATGGAACGGGTGGAGGACTTCACCGTTCCGCGTTCTCTTTTCTGCGATCTTGGGCAAGTTCACACCTTCGAGGATTTACCACGAATCATCTACTACTGGTCGCTGCGTCCCAACAGAGGGGCGGTTCTTGATGTCAAGGTTGTGAAAGACTACGCAGCGATGACAGCCAAGTCTACGCAGAGAATCCCGCACGACATCATCCTCCAAGTCAAAGCGATTGATGCCGAAGTCTATGGGGCTGAACGAATGCGAGACGCCATGCTGGAAGAATTTGGAGATTCCCCCTGTGTCTCCGAGATTCCACTTTTGTATCAGGGATTTGTTGACGCACCGCAAGAGTTTCAAAACGGCATTTACACATTCACCTTCACCTACGAGGGGTTGATTTTCCTCGATGGCCGAAGCGCAGAGAACCCGCTGATTGAGTCTGTGGTAAACACCATCCACTTTGGAGACAGCATCACAGAGACAGAAGTGGTCGATGACAGACCCATCCCTGACCCATACAGCGTAACTGTTACAGAAATCGAAGGAGATGTCCTCACCCCGTAAGGAGTAATGATGCACACGATTAAGAACGTCTCTCGCAATACGAAAACAATCAACCTCAGCGGGAGGAAGGGTTCGCTACACCTTCCCCGTAGGGGCAAGGCCGCACTCACCAAACAGGAGTTTGAAAGCTCCGATGTTCAGGTTTTGCTACGCGGCGGCTACCTGGTTGAAATTGGAGGTGAAGGATAGTGGCTGGAAACGAACGCTATCTCTTTCCTGGTGTCTATACGTCGGAAGTCCCAGTCGGTGGAGAACCCCTCCAGCCAACCGGAACTTCTGCGGCTGCGTTTATCGGTACCGCCGAATGGGGTCCGATGGGAACGCCTACACTGGTAACAAGCTGGGCCGACTTCGTTCGCAAGTTCGGAAACGATCGCACGAACGGCTACCTGGCACGGGCTGCGCTGAACTTCTTCAGAATGGGCGGAATGCGACTGTACGTTGGCCGTACCTGCCATTACACTGATGTGTCAAACCCGGCAACCCTGACTGCGGTCAAGGCAGCGGTAACGATGATGTCTGGCGAAGTAGTGCCACAAGCCATGCTGGTATTCACCGCAAAATACTATGGGTCATTCGGCAACGACCTCAGTGTCCAGATTCTCAATGTGGATGAAACCAACTTGGTATTCGATGTTGCGATCATCCAAACGGTTGACGTTGGCAAGTCCAAGGTGATTGAGTGGTACCAAGACGTGTCCGCCGATTCAACCAGTGACGACTTCATTGAAGACATCATCAACTCAGGCACCCGCAAGTCGAACTATGTGGCTGTGGCCGTGTCTGTAGAAAATGTCCTTCCTGCTGCTGCAACCACCGCACTGACGCTAGGCGGCGACGGGCTAACCAGTATCGCCGACGAAGACTACATCGGTAACTCGGCAGGCAGGACGGGTATGTACTCACTGGATACCGTCCGCGAGATGTTGACCATCTGCCATCCTGGCATCACCGCACAAGATGTCATTGTCGCCGGTCAGAACTATGTGACCACCGCACTATCGCGACGCAGCATCGATGTGTACGCATTCGACTTCCCGCTTGGCTACACCGCACAAGAAGTCGCGGCATGGAAAGCGTCCCACCTCAGCAACACAGGCTATGAGTGGGGATGGTTCCCGTGGGTGGTCGAAGGGTCTACCGAACAGCCGCTTGCGCCGTATGTCTGTGGTGCAGCTGCACGGAATGACTTCCTGTACGGTGTGTGGAACGCCCCGGCAGGCACGGACTTCGATCTGCCAATTACCGAACTTGACTATGACGTTTCCCTGGGAGAAGGACAGATTCTTAACCCCAAGGGAATCAACGTTGCCATCCGATTGCCTGACGAGGGCTTCGTGTTGTGGGGGGCGAGAACGTTCGCTGTCAATACCCACTTCCGCTACATCAACGTACGCCGGTTCACCAACGCGATCAAGAAGACGCTGCAAGATGGGACACTGCAATTCGTGTTCGATCTCAACGCCCCGTCTACTTGGCGACGGGTTGAAGACACGGCACACATGTTGATGATGTACTACCACTCGTTGGGTGCCTTCGCTGGCAAGACGCCGGAAGAAAGCTTCTATGTGCGATGTGACGCGACGACCAACCCGCCTGAACTCGTAGACCAGGGCATCATGACTTGTGTCATCGGTATCTGTCCTGTCAAGCCTGCTGAGTTCGTCGAGTTTGAAATCCAACTCTTCAACACGGGCGATCTTCCTTTGGCCGAATCTCCGCAGGCATAGGTGATCACTGATGACTGAAAAACGTGCACGACGTGGCCTGTTCACTGTGTCAGTGATCGGGGCTGGTGGCGAACATAAGCTGCAAGGCATTACCAACTTGGAACGCACTGTCGAGATGATTGACAATGTGTCCGAGTCAACGCGCAACAGCAAAATCTCGTTACCGGCACAGCTTAACACAGGCCCGATCACCTTCTCCGAAGCCCCATTTGCGGGCTGTGGAGACATGCCGGCAGGCAACTTCTTCTTTGAGGTGCTGCACCAAGGAGAGGTCATCGCCCATACTCGGAGTGTCTCCGGGCTGGGTATTGAATGGCCAATCTCCGAATCACGGGAAAGCACTTCTCTCAATGTCCAGAAACTCTGGGACAAGTACACCGTACCAGAGATAACCATTCAGCAGGTGATCGAACTCACGGAGGGCAATCCTCTGCTGACAGCGATGGAGAAGATGGGCAAGATTCAAGGACCGGGTGAAGGTTATTCTGTCGTCGGTGGCGCATCTTGTGCCTACCGTGGCGACTGGATCATCCGGCTGATGAATCGTGGAAGTGACGAAGTAGCCAAATGGATACTTCATGGGGCATGGCCAAGCAGGTACCAACCGATTAACGACTTCGACGCCGATGGTGGCGATGTCGGACTGCGGTCACTTACTCTGCGCCTTGCACCAACCGCTGCATCACCGGCCATCGAAGAGACCGTTTCTTCGTGGGCGAATGCAGCCGGCAGTGGATTGGTCAGCCAAGCATGGCTTACCTGGATCTCTGCTGTCTTCCGCGCCGCCCCGACACGCAAGAACCTTTCCATCAATCACTACCATCCTGACGCAATCCCCGGCACCGACGAACCAGTGAAGACCTACAAGCTATTCAACTGCTGGCCGTCTTCGATTTCCTACCAGGATCTCGATGCCGGATCACCCGCACTAGCTACTCGCGAGATTTCCATGGCTTGCGACGGCTGGCAAGAAAGCTAGTCAATTTAAGGCGGGGTAACTGGGCAGGTTGCCCCGCAGTTTTCTCAACGGAGGGAGTCACAAATGAAAGCTACGCTACCTGTTGGTGTAAGGAACGAAAGTGCTTTACTTCGAGAGATCGAGGTTTCGGCACCTACTGGCCGATGTCTGAAGCAACTACGCAATGATCTGATTGGGGGCACCAACCGCGACGTCTATCTCAACGTGCTGAAACAAGGCGTTGTCGAGGTCGTTGGATTTGGCAAACCGACAGAATCGTTGCTGCTTTCGATGAAGGCGGTTGACGCAGAGTTTGTCTACTACACGATGGCTTTGCTTGACGCACAAGGCGACTGGCCAACGCTGACCCGTGCCTGTTCTCAATGCGGGCACTCATTCAAAGAAGAATTCGACTTCACCGATGTCGTTGTACGCCGGATTGGAGACGAAGACTTCGACTCACCCTTCAACAACGATGAGGGCATGGCTGATTTCACGCTATCTCGCCCCATCACATCACTCGATGTCGAGAAGACGCCCTACACGAAAGGCAAGATTGGCCTGACGGCAGTGGGCGACTGGCTGGACATCATCTCCTCCAAGAAGAAAAGCGAAGATGGACTTGGCACCAAGATGATGCTGTCGCTTGTGAAAGCGATTGCCGAACTGGGGCCTGACTGGAAGAACAGCGGCACGATTGCCGATCTTGACGGCCTGCCGATGCGCGATCTGAAGATGCTAGAAAAACTCCACAACGACAACAAGCCCGGGGTGCGTACACCGGAAGAGACAACGTGCCCAAACTGTGGCACCGAGTTTCGTCTGATGCCATTTGACTGGGTGAAGGATTTTTTCGTAGCCAGTGCGGACTAGAACACCAGCCTGACGGCACGTTCGCAGAGGTCAAGCAAAAGCCCTACGAAACGGGCGTGCTTGACGTCATCGACCATCTCGTATTCCAGAAGTACCACTGGACTCTTGACTATTGGGACTCTCTCCTCACACCCATCCGCCGCACCTACATCAGCATGTTAATCAAAGATGCCGAACTCCAGGCAGATGCGTTGGAAGACGCTAAGTCTGGGCATTAAGGAGGCACCTTGACCGGCATCGGTTCCGAAGTTGGACTCTATTTTCGCGCAAAGGTTATTGGTGCAGAAGCAACTGCGGCAAACCTAAACAAGATCGCTAGTGCTGTTGGCAATGTCAACCAGCAACTGACAAATCAAGGCCGCGCCATGACGGGAATGGGCACAGCTGCCGGCACTGCCGGGACGGCTGTCTCCAATACCATGAACGTGGCCGCACGGTCAACGACCAGCCTGGGCCGCTCCGCTACTGCTGCCGGAACTTCTGTTACCGGGGCAATGAACGGTGCGGCCCAATCTGCATTCCGCTATACCTTCTACGCGATGATGGCCTTGCGGGTCGGCCAAATGCTGATTTCCAAGGTGCTGTCCAAGGGCATGATCACCGCTGGGGCCAGCTACGAGAGGGCGTGGACGCGCATCAACGCCGTTCTCCAGACGACTACGGCGAACATCGGCTTACTGCAAGAAAAGGCCGACCACATTGCAATGACGCTGCCGTTTGGCCCGATTGACGCAGCCGAGGCAATGCGCACTATGGCCAAGGCGGGGATGCAGGTCAACGAGATTGTTGATTCCATCGCCTATTCAGCCAATATGGCGGCAATGGGTGAAATCTCGTTGAGTGATGCCGCGACAATGACCGTGACCACCCTCCGTGCTTACGGCAAAGAGGCAACCTACGCCGCCCATGCGACAGACCTCATCGGCTACTACGCAAGCAAGTCCATCTACGACATTGCCGATCTTGGAACAGTCCTCAATACAATCGGCCCGACTGCCCATGCCTATGGCCAGGATCTTGCCCAGACACTCCAGCTTGCCAGCGCCTTCGGTGGCGTTGGCGTTTCTGCTTCTGAGGCAGGTACACTGATGCGCCAACTCTACATGAGGGCGTCGAAGCCTGAAGTGCGTGGTGCGCTTGAGTGGGGACTGGCAGCAGAGGGAGAAGCGGCGCTTTACAGCCCTGAGACAGGATCGATGACCAACGTTGGGTCTGCCTACATGGCCCTAGCACGTCAATTATCCGCTTACAAGCATGAGGCAGGCATCTCCGGTGCCGAGAAAGCCGATCGTGGGGCAGCTATTGACGAAGCCATTTACCAGTTGTTTGGTGTACGCCAAGCACGAGGCTTTCTCTCGTTGTCAACATACGACGAAAACCAGTTCAATTCCCTGATTATTGAGAACCTAGCAACCACAGAAAAGGCTGCCGAGGAATACCGCAAGAAGTACATCGACGTACTCAGTGATTCCTACTACTGGACAGAACAGCAACTTGCATCGACTAAACAGTTATTTGCGACAACGATGGGTGCACCGATGTTGCGCGTGTTGCGCCCGTTCAAACAAGCGGCCACAGAAGTCGTCTCCTTTGTCAACAACCTGATTAAGGCTAACGAAACCACCGAGGTTATGATCCCCAACCTCATCCTTGCTGGTACGATGGTCCTCGGCTTATCAGGTGCCGTAGCCATTGCCGCCGGTACGTTCATGTTGCTGAAGACACGTATGGCAGACGTAGGCCGCACGATCCTCGCCAATACTGCCGCAGTGATGAAACTCAATGCCGCCGGCTTTGCAACTGCCGGCATGTCTGAATCCGCAGTCGGTCTTGCCTATTTCCGTTCCTTTGCCAGAGTGCCGATGCGCTTCATCGGCGGGGCTGCCCTTGTCGGTGGATTGGTGGCGATTGCCTGGCGTAACAACCTGTGGGATCTTCAAGAACATACCTCGAAGTTTCTTACCTGGTGGCGTGTGAACATGCGGCAAACTGGCGGGGTTGCAAAAGCGCTGTCAGACAAGCTGTTGGGTGCGACTGAAAAAGGAACGGGGACAGGTAGCTTCCTTGAAGGATTTGTCAAGCAGTTCCAGAGAGGCGGAACGCTGGATGTCGTCGGTGAGGTGATGTTCAAGTTCCTCGTCTCCGCCGGCAAGATGGTATACACGGTGTTGTCAAAGGTCTTCTGGATTGCCGGCAAACTGATGCACGGCTTTGCATGGATGGTTGGATTTGGGGACACTGCCAAGGGACTTGAGAGGGTGGGGGCTGCGATTGGGTTCCTGTTGTCAATCACCATCCTAGAGAAGACGGCCCATAGTCTGTGGACAGTTGGCAAGGGTTTGTTCGTTGTTATCCGATGGATTTCAGGTTTACGGAAAGCGGTTGATGGCTGGTCCTTCGGCGGCATGGGGGCTATTAACCGACTCATCCCGTTCAGACAGCAACGGGCGTCTGCTTACAGCTTTATGATGAACCCACGCCGTATGGCAGCGGCGGCAGTCGGCGACCCCCGGCTTAGGGGGATTACTACTAATGCGCAGATTGCAAGCGCGATCGCGTTGAATACAAGGCATAGTGCAGTTGTAAGGGCGGCGACACAAGGCACTGCATACAACCTTGTGGCCCGCGATGCGGCTACTGCTGCTGCGGTACGTTCAACCCAGGAAACCGTAAAGAGTACAATGTGGCGCAACCAGATGGGCGGTCTGTACCTTGCCCCACGTGCCAGATATGCGGCGTTTAGAACAGGCGGGGATCTGCCAGGTTCCGGCTTGGCTGCACATGGCGGCATCGGCATGGGGCGTGCTGGATCGATGTTGGCCACTGTGATGCCCTACATCCTCACGGCAGCAGCCATCGTTGGAATCATTGCCCTTATTGCCCACATGTTCAGGAAGAAGGAAGAGGTCGGCCCCGGCTACGGCCCAACGAATGACTTCAGCAACCACTTCACTATTGTCGCTGCGCCGGGAGAATCGCCGGAACATACCGGGCGCACTGTCCTAAAGATGATCGAAGCGAGTGACCGCAACGCAGCAGAAATGGCCAAAGAATACGCGGTGCGGAAAAGCACTTCTGCCCTGCCAGCCACTGCCTAACCGGAGACAACATGCCACAAGCAAGATATGGAACGATAGGCGGAACCTCGCTTTATGCTTCGGGCGCAACAGCCGCTGCCGGATTTGTTGGGGCGTCGCCGCCACCTGCGGGACCACGGCTAGTGGGCAGAACAAGACAAGGCATCATCTCCAACTATTCACTCTCTGTCTATATCGTCTTTCAGAAGAACCCAGAGACCGTCACCGAAGAAACGCAAGACACCTACACGTTCACAACCATTCAAGGGCAAGCCAATCCGCTGATGTCCTTCTCTGGGCGTGGGGCCAAGCACAAACGCTTTGACATCCTGATTGACGCCCATGCTACCCCACATGCGTTGGGGCACATAGGAGAAGATCTCGACGCCATCGAAATGCTAACCATCCCCCATGACAATGCGGGGCTGCCTCTTGTAATACCAGCCAGGCGTGGAGTTCTTCTTTCAAATTCAGGCATACAATCCCGCCAGCCACAAGGAACGCCGCCAGTTGTCAAGATTGCCCATGGAAGCAGGGTCCAAAAAGGGTTCATCGTCAATCTATCCATCGAAGAGATAATGCATGGCACAACACCCCAATCAGAGGCATTGTGCCTTCCAACTCGCGCCAAAGTGTCGTTTGACTTCGTAATCATTGACGACATGCGAATGCTTGTTTCCGTGCCGGAGGTCGTAGCATGAGACGCGGCAAAGAACCGATAATCGCCTGGAACGATTACCAGCTTCCAGACATACGTCTTCCTGAAACAGCGATTCAGGCCAACAGTCAACTCCACCATGTACAGGCAGGCGATATGCTTGACCATCTTGCCTTCAAGTATTACGGCGATGAGTCGATGTGGTACATCATTGCCGATGTCAACGAACTGATGGATGTAATGGTTCCTCTCACTCCCGGAATGTCTTTGGTGATTCCCTCTATCTAATGGCCAACGACCTGCTGAAAATACAAGGGTTCATGGACGTGCGCAGTAAGGCGCTTGACGATGCCTTCGCTGATACCGATGTGTTGCCCCGTCAGCGGTTGATTAGCGCCAAGATCGATTACACCTCCAAGGTAATCGACTGTGCAACAGTAGAGTTTGCCGACCCTGATGGCCGCATTGCCAAGGCAGTGAGGACTGGCGCGACAACAGATGCCGGTCAACTCGTCTACTATCCATGGACAGTGGAGATTGGATATCTTCGCCAGTCGCCGGAAGAACGAACGGTCCTCGTTGGACAGCCGCAGCTAGAGGTACCCTCCTTCCCACAAGAGGGAGATCCTACGGTGAAGATTAAGATTCTGGATGCGTCCGTTGCACTGAAGAAGAACATCACACCTGGGGCAAACCCGGCAAACTACATTGAACCCCTGGCACAGAACCCTGGCCCACTCAGATGTTCGTTCAATGCCATCCTTGCATTCTACGAGGTTGAGGCCGATTTCGGGCTGATCGATCCACTAATTGACAGGATTGATGCCGAGTGCATTATCCCTAGGCTAACAGAGTTCAAACACATCCATAGTCCGGCGTATGACATAGTAACAGGAGGGGAGGACCTTCAGATCCCCGGACTTGCGGCATTTGGAGACAACTTCTGCCGCAACCTGGAATCAGAGACAGACCATGACTGGCTTAGTCGTATCGCAAGAGTAGTAACGGAAATGATCAGCCAATCTGGCAAGTTCCCTCCTATGCTTGCGGGGGTTCAGAACGTCTGGGAGAAGCACTTCGATCCATGGTTGCCCGGCGAACCGTCAACAGGGGCCATCGAAATCGTCGTCGGAATGAGAGAAGGCAAACTCATCTTCAAGACGGCCTACGAGTTGATCCTTGAAAATGGCTTCACGCAGGGCATCCCGATCATCGACTGGCGCTGCGGCAACAACGTATTGCTTGAATTCTACCCACAGACGGTTGAGGCAGAGACTCAAGGCGGATGGATGGCATTGTTGGCCAACCTGTTCAACCGTGATGACGACACAGAACTGATTGACCAACCGCCTGAGATCACCCCCGCGTTATCTCCTGGTGATGGTGCTGGAGAGTTGAACCAATTTCTCAAAGACAAGAAATACTACCTCGCATCTGGCCTGCCGGATGGGTCTAGCGCCACGTCGTTGGAGTGGGTCAAGTTCATCAAAGAACACCTAGAGACAAACATCTCAGGCCGGGCGAAAGCACTCGGTATTCCAAAACTACTTGCCAGCCAACTGATTGGCTTCAACGGGCTTGGTTGGGGGACGAAGAAAGAGGCTGACGCAAAAGAAGCAAAGGCACAGCAGTTTGCTTGCTACAACCGGCTATACCTCACAAAGAAAGTAACCCACAGCATGGATCAAACAGGTCTCTACTTAATCGACATGGAAGTTGGCGGTTGTACGCTGGACGGAAGCGAGAAAGACGTTATCGACGACTTTCTCAAACGACTCAAAGACGGAGTTAATACCGGGGCCAGTGGAGGATTCTGGGATTCACTCGGATTAGGGGGCCTTGACTAATGGCACTTAGATCTCAAGTTCCACAAGAACCTAAACTGCCCGGCGTCTATCAGGGAGAAGTTGTCTCTACCCGATACCACAAAGGAGTTCCCTTCGTCAAGGTCAAGTTGTCTGCTGGGTCAATGCGCAGTGATGGGAAAATCTACGATTGGGTGACCTCGTGGGCACGGATTGTCTCACCGATGGTTGGTGCAATCGGTGACGATGCAGGCAAGTACGGCGCATGGTTCTCGCCCAAGGTTGGAGATGTCGCCGTCATCGCCTTTGAACAAGGGTACAAGTCAACCCCCATCTGCCTCGGCTTCTGTTCTCGTCTTGGCGACATGCCGACCGAGTTCGACAACGACGACTACACGGACAAGGATAGAGAGAAAGAAGACCGCGAGAAAGAGGAAATCAATCAGGCGCAGATGCTGAAGACCCTCAGCCTGTACTTCCTTATGCACCAGAAGACCAACCACATGGTACTGGATGCCGCGAAGATAGGCGGAGAACCCGAACCACGTATCGAGATTGGCGAGAATGCGTCCGAGATTGGCTGGGAGATTGCCCTTGGCCGCCGGCTAGTCGAACAGTTCCTCAAGCATACACATCCAGAGAATAACGACGAAACAAGCGCCCCAGGCAATCTCGATTACGAAGAAGTCGAAGACTACCTATCCGAGTTTGCGTTCATCAACAAAGAACCCCGCGAAGACGGCAAGACGACATCGGCCAGCCAAGACCGGAAGGCAATCTCGCTGGAAGGCATTCTCTCTGCCCTGGCTGACTTCGCTGAGTCGATGTGCAAGGCGGTCACCAAGGCTGACGAGTTCATGGCCAACCCTGTGGGTTCAATTACTACGGGCATCACAGACGGCCTTGCTGCCGCTGCCGGCGATCTCGTCCCCGACTTCGATGTGGCTGAAGCCATCAACAGTTCGACCGAATTCCTCACCAACCTAGGCAGCAACATTGAGACAGGCGCTAAGGGCGCATTGTCCGCCTGGGCGGGAGAGGGTGGCGAACTCGGCAACCTCATTGGAGGCGATGCCAGTGCCGCACTACAAACCCAGATCGGCGGGTTGAACCTCAGTGGCGTTGCGGCGATGGTCAACGACGGGGCCAACAAGCTACTTGAGATGGGTGCAGCAGCCGGCATCACTGAGACACTGACCGGGCTTGGCACAGACATACTTGGCGGGGCGCTGGATGCTGCAATTGGATCAGTCGCACAGATTGCCAGCGACACTATCGGCGGGGCGATTAACAACCTCATCCCAGACATCCCGTTTGTCGAGAGTGCGCTTGATCTCGCTGCCGGCATCTGTTCGGGAAACCCTGGCCAGATTCTCAGCGGCATCTTTGGTGGAATTGTTGATGGCATCAACACAATGACCGGCGGTGTCCTCACCCCGTTCACCAACGGCATCAAGGCAGTTGGTGGCGGCTTGCTTGAAGGGCTATTCAGCAAAGAGGGATTACCTTCTGGTAAGGAATTGCTAGACCTGGCGCTAGGAGGATAATGCCCAATTGGTTCCGCGAGGAGATAGGCTTTACAGGGATCTCGTTCCCTTTCCGGTTCACTACCCAAGGGACGATCTCTTGGTCAACTGTCAACTTCAATACCGGCGATATGACCCACATTGTCGAGGCGATCGTGCAAGTGATCCGCACCATGCGTGGAGAGAGGTTCTTCCGTAGGGGGTGGGGTGCATACCCAGTCAACGCCGTCTTCAGGCCCAACACTGAGACAGAGATGCTGTGGATGGCCTCAGAAATCAGGGACCTACTCGCAGAATACGAACCACGGGTGTCTCTCATCGAATGTGTGATTGTGGAGATTGACCCCGACCAAGGCCGCGTGAAGCTACGACTAGGCTTTAAGCACATCATGACTCAGATTGTCAACCAAGTAGAAGTGACCATCTAGCCGGAAGCAACCCGGAAGTACCCCGGAAGTATCTGGCGACACATTCGGCAACGATTCTGCCGGATACAAGGAGTAACAACGCAAAATGCCAAGGAACACTTTCGTCCAGTACACAAGTAAGGACTTCGCCACGATCCGTGCCGACATCATCCAGGCGATCAAGACCGATTTTCCTCAATGGACGGATCATCTTGCGTCTGATTTCGGTATGGTGCTTGTCGAGGTTATGGCCGGTCTCGCCGATATGATGCGGTTCAACCAGAACGTAACCGCAACGGAATCCTTCCCCGCGACAGCACGCAGCCGGGCGTCTTTGTGCCGCCATGCCGAATGGTTTGGCTATCACCCTCACCCAGCCGCTGCTGCCCAAGTGGACCTCACCTTCACCAAATCCAATTCAGCCTTGTCGGCAATCGTACCTAAGAGAACGAGAGTATCTACTGTTGACGGCACGGTCACCTTTGAGACAACGGCACAGCTATACATGCCTCCTGGACAAATCTTAGGCACAGTCGGGGCAGTGCATGGCCGCCACATTGAAGGACAGTTACTAGGTGCATCGGCTGGTACAAAGAACCAAGTCTTCCCGCTACTTACCTCTGGCCTTGTTATGCTGGCCGAAGACGAAAACTCCCTAGCTGTGTATGTTGGGGGAGAACAGTGGGAAGAGTTTGCCTCCCTCCCGTGGGCAGCCGGTGCGAATGGCTGGCGACTGTGGGTAGACTCCGACAATGATGCCTATGTGCGCTTTGGTGATGGCCGGTATGGGAACGTTCCTGCAATCGGCAGTCACATTGTCGCCGAGTACATCGTTGGTGGCGGCGTCGATGGCAATGTCGGCGCACACACGCTGTCCTCGATGAGTACCTCTACGGTGAACATCGCTAGTGTGACTAACGGGGATGCAGCCAGCGGCGGTGCTGACGCAGAAAGCACAGAAGACCTACGTGCCAACATGCCGACAATGGCGATTACCCGTGGCCGCGCCGTCACCCGTGACGACTACACACGGCTGTCACAAGCCTTTGGAGAGATTGACAAGGTTGACGTGAAGCACCCCAGTGCCAACGTGATTGAGTTGTACATACTCCCTCACGGTGGGGTGGTGCCAAGCGCAGTCTTGCTGGAATCCGTCCGTGACTACTTCACCGACATTCGGATGATTACAGAAGACCTGCGCGTACTCGCACCGACGATTGTCAATGTGGATGTCAAGATAGACATCGTGCTGGAAGAGGACTCTAGTGCCTCCCGTCTTGTTGCCGACATTGGCAACGGAATCCGTGCCTTGCTTGAAGGGGCCGACTTCCACACCACCGTTCACATCCAAGACATATATGAACACCTAGATGCTTATGACGCCATCGAACATGCCACTGTGACGCTGTTGGCTGAGTCGGGCGGTAGTGGTGTCTCCGACATTGTTGCCGATCGCGGCGAGATCCTTGCCCCTGGCGTGATCACCGTAGAGGTCATTGACGAAGATGAATAACATCTGGAACCTTCTGCCACAGCTGTATCACCTGATGGACAGAGAGGGCGAACTTGAACGATTTCTCGCACCGCTACAGGCAGAACTTCAGAGTGTCTACGATGACGAACAAGGGCTACGGCAACTGCAAAGCATCTCTGAAACAGACCCCGATTATCTGAAGTACATCGCCCGTAGCCTGGGTTGGCAGTTGCAGGCGAAGGATGACGACGAACGGCGCAACGAATGTGCAACCATCGTCGATTTCTACGACCTCAAAGGCACGCCCTACGCCATCCGCCTCATCTCAACCCTCACGCTGGACAAGTTGTTCAAGAAGCTGGGAGAACTGTGGACACCAGTCGAAGGTTCAGCCTCAGTGATTACCACGGAAGCAGACGCGAACCTCGCCAGCTTGCTTGCCAGTGAAGGGACGTTTGTCAATCTCGACTGGAATGACGAAGGCGGCTATGCGTATCACTACGACCCGCTGTACAGCTACATCGTCTTCATCCGTATTGACCCAGACGACTACACCTACGGAGAGATTCGTCCAAGGGTGAAGGCGTTCAAGAACCTGATTCACACCATGCACCCAGCCGGCAGATTCTGTTATCCCTACTTCATCTGTCGTGGGACAAGGGCAGACCACTACAAGCAAGTCTTACTCGTGCGCCAGGAACTCACCGGGTTGAGGACGTTTGACGACCTTGGCTTCTGGGACGACGGCGGCACGCTAGACGGCAACGACGCCCCGATTGACCGATCGGTATCCACCAAGATGTACCTGGACTGGGAAATTCTCGACGATGGCGGCGATCTCGATGACGAGGGCACATGGGATGACGGTTTATGGGCTTGCTTCGGTTTGCTAGAAATCGCCTAAAAGGAGTCTAAAGCAATGACGCAACATAGAACACACGACTTCGCCGCGCCGCGAACGACCGATCTTCTCAATACCAAATGGGAACGGTTGATTCCGGCATGTGCGACGAAAGACATTTCCGTTCAGAAAGGCACGGGCGTTTACGATCTCACCATCAACATCGGTTCGTGGCTTTGTGACGGTGTATGTATCCACGAAAGTTCGGCACTAACTGACGAACTCACTATTGACTCGCCATCCGGCCTCGACCGTATTGACGTTATCTATGGGACATTCACCTACGAAGCGGACACTGAACCGACACCGGCATCGTACTCAATCAAGAAAGGAACACCCAGCGCGACACCTGCCGAACCAGCGGTTGGCACCAACGAGGTCAAGCTGGCCAGCATCTATGTGCCGACAACGGCGGTCGATCTCGACGACTGTTATGTTTACAACGTCAGGACGCTGCAAGGCGTTCTCGCATCGCTGCTTGGGATCAACCTAGAAGGTAGTTTATGGATTCAGGAAGCAGGCGATCCATTCCTAACCAGCGGCAACCCGACAGTCAGCATGGTGTACGAGACAGGCATCAAAGACGGCGACTTGTGGGTGAACACCACCGGCCTTGATCTGTACATCTATGACGCAGACTTGAACCAGTGGGTTAGTTCCGATGTCACCGCCCATGCCACTACACACTCGTCAGCCGGATCTGATGAGGTCGATCTGAAGAACCTGGCAGACTCGCTTGGTTATCGCCATCTGGCGACAGCGGCAGTCCACAATGCCATGGCATTGAATCATGCCAATCTGTCCAATATCACTGTCAACCAGCACCACACCCAAGACCACAAGACGCGGCATCATCTCGGTGGGGACGATGCAGTGGATGTCAAGGATTTGGCCGACTCTGTGGCCTATCTGCACAACACCCATGTGGGCCTTGCGCCGTCCCCGCACGACAATGGCCATCACAGCGTTGCGTATGCGCCGACGCCCCACGATCATGCCCATCACAGCGGAAACCTTGCGGCAGGATTCATTCCCGTCTACTTCTCGCCTTCTGCGGATTGCCAAACAGGGGACAAGATATGGGTAGGCGACAACCCAGGAATGGACATCGCTGGCACTGTTGTTCAGGCTGTAGGGCTGCGTCTGAATGTAGAGACTGCGCCATCGGCTGATATCATCTATACCTTCCTCCGTAATGCGGCATCTATAGGCACTGTAACAATCCTGTCAGGGCAGACTGTTGGCACGACAACGTTAGATCCTGTTGTCGAATTAGTGACTGGCGATAAGTACCAACTGAATGCCCCGGCTGACGTTAAGGGGGCCAAGGGTCTTCGTGGATACATCGCACTCAAGAGAGTGATCTCATAATGCCGATTACCTTGACGCATCTTGCGACTGCTGAGGGAGGACAGAACAAGAAGTATGTCGATCTGGGTGTACTGACCAACGACCTAGTCTTCGCCACCTGTTCGTACTACACGGGCGGCAACCCAACGATGTCTCCCTCAGTCGTATCAACAAGGCTGATTGGAACGTTGACAATACGCACCCTGAACGCTGATGTGATTAGCCGCGTCTACGAAGCACTCGGAAACGGGACGCTGCGCATCTCTATCAACTCAACAAATACCTCCAACCTCGATTTTGCGGCGGCGTCCTTTCGGCCAAGCAGCCCCGCGCTAAACGTTAATGCCTACATCTCGACAAAGGTGTCGGGAACTCGTGCCTGGACTGACTCTCTTCAGGTGTTCGATGGCGAGTATCTGTTATGTGCCCAGTACGCATCAACGTCTTCTGCCGATGTCAGGTCTGTGCCAATCGCAGCGGACAAGGGTGGGACTGCCGCTGTGTCTGTTGCCGCCTACAGGTTGCCGGAGGGTGCGACCGATGTCGGCAACTCGTTCATGGAAGTTATCCGTGTCGATACAGGAGGCACGTTCTTGTACTACGGCCCGAACCCAACCGTCATGCGGGTCACTGTTCAAGGCGATCCGGCCCTGTCTATGATCGGCGGTGGATTCACACTCCTATAGCGCATGAATCTAACACTGGGAACTCCAGCAGTCCTCGACGGCGACGCCCGATATGTGCCAATCGCACGCCTGTCTAATGGCGTCCTCGCCATTGGCGGGCGTCACAGAGTCCTTGATGGCCAAGGCGGCATAAAATACTACGTTATGCCTGGCGTACTCAAGGTTGCTGCCGGAGTTGACCCGGTGCGAATAAACGGCGCTGCCACTACTGTACAGGGCGGACCAACTGCCGTTGTCGCGATAACAGAGACGAAGTTCGTCGTGTTCTTTGGTTCTTATGCCTGGGTATGCACATGGAATGGTACCACTGTTTCCGTCGGGGCTACACAACAACTGCCGCTGAATATGTATCGTTGCTGTGTGGCGAGGCTGACAGACACGACGTTTGTTGTCGCTGGGCAGGTTATGTCTGTTGGCAACTATGCCTATGTATGCACCGTCAACGGAACGACCATTACCAGCTACGCCAGGGTAACCCTTCCTGTGTATGGCACTCCTGGCGGCATTGTGGGGCTTGACAGCAACCGCTTCGTCCTTACCTATGCCGACAATTACGACGACAATCCTCGCGTAATCGCCGGGACAAGAAGCGGCGGGACAACGATAACGCTGGGGTCGCCGGTTGCACTATCCGTTGCATACCCGCTTATCCCCTCGCCTGAAAAGGTGTCGTCAAACATGGTGGTGATCGCGTACAAGTCCATACTCGGCAAGTCTGCGGCCATGACGATGACCGTCAACGGCACGACAATCACCAAGAACGGCGAATTCACCACCTACGGCAGCACGGTGAATCTTACAAAGGCACACGGATGTTGTGTTCTTCCGCCTGTTCACGACGGGTTGTGGCCAAGACGGATGGCTGTTTCGTTCTATGCCGATGTGCAGCTTGCCCCTTACCACTACTACCGCAATGTTCAACTGATGCAAATCTCGGCAAGCGGCGTCATCTCCAACGCATCGACACCTGTGCGGGTTGGGTATGTCCCCAATTACGAATACAACGGTAGCCGCCTAGTCGCCTTGTCTCAGTGGGAACTTGTTTACACCTGGGTCAACAGTTATATCGCTTACAACCAGCACGGGGCGATTGACCCTGAGACGATGGCGCTTTCCTTCACTGTGGCTGAGGCCCTCTCGACAACCGAGTCGATGGACAAGCAGATTGTTCGGTCACTGTCCGAGATGCTGTCCGTTCTCGCACACGCAGCAGTGGTCCCTAACAAGGTAGCCAAAGAGACCCTGGCGCTAGACGAAAGCATCGCCTTCCTATCGACACTGATCCGTTATCTATCGGAAGGCATCCCGTTGTTTGATACCTGGGAACTTGGCGGGGATGCAGGACTCAGAAAGACCTTCGGGGAACGTCTCGGATTATCTGATGATGTCATCAACAATCCACACAAGCTGGCGCAAGAGATCATTGCCATGTATGACCGGCTACGGCTGGGCGGGGTATTCGACGATCCGGTTAGCAGGATCACAACGGCCATTCTCAAGGCTGGATTGAAGACGGAGAAATTGTAGTGCGACATGAAGGACATCATGAAATCACTTTCAAAGGTTACTGATCCCGCGAAGATTGTCACCGACTCGTTGGTTCTTGAGGAACTGGCGAAACAAGGGATTGACAAGGATTACGTTGAGTTCTTCCGAGATTACTCAAAAGAACGCCCATCAACCAAATCTTATCGCGACCTCAAGACTGGTAAACAGATCACAGTGTTCCAAGGCATCCCAAAGGTCAACAATAAAGGGGAGAAGGTTCGGCCAGAATGGATTAAGAAGGGGGCGCTTTATCGGTCTGGAGTAAACTTGCTTGATGCAACGTCCCTCCCAAGCGGCGAAACCACAGTCGCCGTAGGCGAGAAAACCGTTGTGTGGAATCCGCAAGTATTTGTCGCCGGAGTCGAACAATACCACGGCGGGTCAGTGACAAGACTCAAGGCTGATCCGATCGGCGGAAACTACTCCAACAACGTCCTTGAATGGGACTTCGGAGCGTGTGTCCGAAGATTGCGCCTGATTGAAGGGATGATCCAGGAACTTTACGTCTTCCAGGCAGATCCAGGCGGAGATGTCGTTATCAAGTCGAACACTGCGGGAGACTTGTCGGCAGCAGGCTATTACGCTGTTGATGCAAACATGGAGTCCATCGCTGGGTTCAACGTGGTTGGCGACGAAAAACACGTTCCCGCTGAGGGATGGAAAGGCATTACGTATCCGGCAATTGTAGACGATTCCTACACTGCATATAGCCACGTGAACGATGGGTATCTCGGCGGCAATTATTCCTTCGACAATTACTTGGACCTCAGGGCCAAGACATCGTGGGACACTGTAATCACGAACGTGATAAAGGTTGGGCAGTTGCTTTCGACGTATTACGCTATCTTTCGCGGGTACGTCCACTTCGATACGTCCTCAGTGCCGGCCGCTAATCTCGTCACCGCCGCGACCCTCTACCTCAAGAAACTGGACTCCAATCTTGCGACGGCATTCACCCTTGTGATCCAAAACGGACAACCGACGTATCCTCGAAGTCCTGTTGTGACGGAAGACTGGAATCAGGCGCTATACTCCGGCAACGGAGGCCAGGCCGCTTCTTCAGCTTTTGGGGCTGATTATGTGGCAATCAGCATGACGCCATCGTGGGTAACGAAGGAAGGCTGGACAAAACTGACCCTGAAGTCTAGCCGAGACATTGAGGCCAACTCTCCCAGCGATAACGAGTGGCTTGTGTTTTATGCGCAAGAAGGTGGCACGTCGAATCAGCCCAAGCTGATCGTCACCCACAGCACAGCCCCAACCGCCCCAACAGCTCTCCTCTGCGAAGGGGCGACTAATCCTCAAGCCGTCACTGACCTGACGCCGGAGTTCTCGGCGATCCTCAACGATCCCAATGCAGGCGACACCCTAACCCACACAGAAATCTATGTTGGCACCTCCTCTGGTGGATCTGATCTATGGAGTTCAGGCTGGATTGATATTGCAGATGTGGTTGAGGGCAATCGCTGTTCCGACATCTCTTATGCCGGATTTGCCCTTTCACTTGACGGGCAAAAGAAGTTTTGGAAGATTCGGGCCAAGGACAGTTATGGTCTCGAAGGGGCATGGAGTGATGTCTCCTTCTTCCGCCCCCCCTTCATCCCTGAAGAAATCCTTGCCCTCCCCGACTCAGTGTCCAAGAGTCTTCAGCGCAGGCCATTCTCCGAAAGCCTGTCCGTCACCTCAGCCAATCTGAGATCGCTGGCCAAGCTATTCCCTGAGATTCTAGCGATGGCTGACGACAGAGACTTCGTGATCTCCTTCGTCCGCAGTTATGCCGACACGTTGGCGTTAGGCGATGCCGTCACCAAGGCACTGATTCGTGCGTTTGCCGACGACCTCGATCTCGTGGCAAGCGTCAGTCATGCAATCACCAAAATCATGACCGGCGAAGTCCTCGGCCTAGACGACAGCATATCATTGGCAACAATCAAGACTCTTCTCGAAACGATGTCACTGGCGGACCAAGTTTCGATCTTGTTGGCCCTCACTCGCTCGCTTGGCGAGACAGTTGCCGTGTCCGGGCAGGTCAACACACAAGCGGCGTTAATCCGCGCCCTTGCCGAGGCATTACCTGTCGCTGATGCAGTGGCCAAGGCGCTTTCAGTGGCCAAGGCAGACGGCTTCGATTTGTCTGATTTGCGGTTGTTGGCACTAGGCAGAGAACTTGCCGAACAGCTTGGTTTCACTGAGTCCTACATCATTAACACGATCAGGGACATCATTATCCTTGACTCGCTATCGGTTAGCGACGAGATGTCCAAGACGAAGATGGTAGACCGCATTCTGGCCGAACTGCTTGGCCTGTCCGACCGTCTTCGGCTTGGCGGTATGTGGGACGACCCCAACATCAAGATCATCGCTAGCATTCTCAAGGCGGCGGTGAAGGCAGAGATCATCAAAGCAGAAGTTGGAACGACTATACCCAAATCGGGAATTCAAACGGAGGTGAGATAATGATCGTTGTGTCGTCGGCACTGATTGGCGAGACCGTCACTATCACCCTGCTTATTTACGACGCTGCCGACAACCTGACCGACCCTGACGAATGGAATGGAGATCCGGCGATCATGCCGACAATCACTATCCGTAAGGGCGAGACCAAGTTTGTTGCCAATATCATTGACGAAGCAGATACCACTCGCGTATCGCTTGGCGAGTACGAGTACAAGTGGGACACAGCCGGCCTCAAGCCCGGCCCCTACACCCTAACCGGCTACAGCGTGGTGGACGGAGACGTTCGTACACCACAGAAGACGTTCACCCTGAAAGATTCAGGCACATAGAACCAGGAGGTTCGACTCATGAGTAATGAAGCAAAGACCCCACTTCAGGTTCTTGTTGATGTCATCAACAAAAGACTGAGAAAGATTTTCCCCACCCAGGATGTTGGCCTAATGGGCCAGATTGACTTCCATCTAAGGAAGGCAGACGGATCGGTCAGTGATTGGTCGTTGAAGAACCTAATCATGGACGCCGGCGAAAACGAAGTAGCCAAGCTAATCGGCGGGTTGACAGCCAGTCCATTTGACTACATCGCCATCGGCACCGACAACACGGCCCCGGCAGACTCACAGACGGCGCTGATTGCCGAGATCTCCACCAACGGCGGCGCACGCACTCAAGACGCCACCCCTGAAACAACCGCCAATGTGCTGACTGTCTCAGTGACATTCACGTTTACCGGCGTGTTGGCCATCATGGAAGTCGGCCTGCTTAACGAAGCGGCGGCTGGCGACATGCTGGCTAGACAGATATTCGCCGTCATCAACGTAGACAACAATGACCAACTGACAGTAACGTGGTCGATCTGCTGTGGCGTCGCGAGATAGCGATGGCCGACTATACCAAGAGGACAGCCGAGGTCATTCCTGTAACGGCTGACTTCACCAGCGTCCTTGGCACCATCGAACATCTTGAGACAGTCCTAGTCCAGGCGTTCATGTACCAAGCCGACAGCATCATCCAAGACTACGACTTGACCGACATCGATTATGTCGCCATTGAACTGTCTGCTGGTGGAATCACCACATTCCGGCGTGCATTCCCGGTAACGGAAACAGATAGTGCCCGCCTTGTCCTGGCACGAGGGTCAGTGGCGGCAGACGGAATCATCGACCCGGCTACTCTCGACGAGAACTATGCCATTGAGGTTGATGAGAAGCAAGCAACGGTACGCATTCAGGCAGGTTCGTCTGGGAGTACGTATCGCATCTTGTTCACCGCCGCAACCAGCGAGGGGAATGTTCGACAGATTGAAAAGACTGTCGATGTCACCCCGTAGTCGCTTTCCCGGCGGAGTATGGTTGACCGAAGCATTAAAGGAGGAAACACATGAAACGAAACTTTGTTTGGGCAGTGATTCTAGCGGCGTTATTCGCCTTCTCGGCATTTGCACAAGAGGTAGTAATCGACGTCCCGCTAGTCACGACAATCCCGTTTGGATCGTTCACCTATCTCGACGAAGGCACCGGCTTCACCTTGGGCGCAAGTGGCGGGGTCCAGTTCTCGGCACGTGAGACCGCGCTTACCATTGAAGGCACCATCGCCAACATCGCAGATCCACTCAACCTCGACCTGGTGGCGGGTCTTGAAACGACCCTCGGCCTTGGAATCCCGATTGACCTGTACATGACACTGGATATGTTCTTGGATATCGCCGATCCAGTCAACCCATTATTTGGAGTAGACGGCCTGGAAGCAGGATTCCTAATAAACTTCACCGGCAAATTCGCAGTTGGGCTTGACACGGCTATCGCCGAAGCGGGTGGCGTCCTTACGTTCCCGTTTGTCAAGGTCACCGTGTTCTTTGGTTCCATTCGGTAGCGACGACGCAGCCGGCCCTCCTCCTTCGGGAGGGGGGCTTGCTTAAAGGGGGGCTAAGCAATGGCGCAAAAAGGATTGGATCTCAGCTACAAGTCGGTCTATGAAGGCGAAGACATCGCCGCAGACCCGACGAGAACAGATATAGAACGCGAAACAGTGATGTACCTGGCTGACTCAGCCAGAGAATGGGTCTTCCATGTGTTCAACGTTCCTATGATGCGGCGGATGCTTGACTGTTCCGACATTCTCATCGACCCAGAAGGTATTGAGTTGATGGATGGTGTTGTTGTCAGCATCAAAGGGCGATTGCCGGTGTCCATGTTGTCGATCAAGAAGGCACGCAAAAGCCTGTCATTTGGCGATATGGTCTCAACCGCAATCACAGACAAGGGAATCGTGCCCAAAGAAGATGGCGAGAGGGCGCAGAGACTACAAAGATACCGCGAACAGCATCAAGGCGAAACAAAGGCCGATGCTACCTGCCCCCAACAGGTACGCCGAGGTAAATCCAATGGCTAGACACCCCAGTAAAGAAACGCTGGTCAAGTTTGCCGAGATGATCTACCAAGGGATGACGGTCAAGCAAGTGATGGCCGTTGCCTCACTCAAGGAAGACTCTGTTCGCCGCTATCTTTCCTGGGCGATGGAGAAGGGATATGCCCATCCTGGCACCCACATGAAGGAAGGCTTGTTCGTCAACGAGGACGGGACACGATCGGCGGTCGCTGTTGGGAATGTTGATGACATCAACATTGAGGAATCTGCGCAAACGCTGATTGTCGAGGTTAAGTCTACCCACATCGAGACAGTGGACGAGGCGCTGGAGAGGGCAGACGTTGACTTGCAAGTGTGGGAAGTAGAGAAGTACAAGAAGAAAGCTGACCTCACCTATGGCGAAGGGAATGGCCGCAGCAAAGATCCTGGCACATTCAACGCCCCGTTGTGGCACTTCCAAGTGTGGTTGAAGCGGCGAGTCTATGACATCGATGCGTCGCTGGAACACATCGCAGAGGCATTCAAGAATGTTGCCCCGACATTCGTGCCGGCGGCCCATCCGTGGGCCAACTCAGGTGTGTTGCTAGAGATCGAGTTTCCCGATCTGCACATGGGCAAGCACTCGTGGGGCAGACAAACGGGGGCCGACTACGACCACAAGATTTGTATGCAGGGATTTGAGACAGCCACTGACGAACTGTTATCACTTGCCGCTACGATGAAGCCTGAGAGGATGCTTGTGCCAGTTGGCCACGACATCCTACATGTTGACAACATCAACGAGACAACGACACGGGGCACGGCGCAAGACGTTGATACTAGACCGCAGTTGCTATTCGACAAGACGGTGGAGATGCTGGTCTCCTTCCTAAGAAAGGCAAGGCAGATTGCCCCGATAACCGTCCAGATTGTCCCCGGCAATCACGATATGCTGACCTGTCATCACATTGGTGCGGCGCTGCAAGGCTATTTTTGGAATGACAAGCACATCGAGATTGATAACGAACCAACCTCGCGCAAGTATTATCGTTGGGGGACTGTGTTGTTGGGATTCGTGCACGGAGGCAAGGAAGACCCTCGCCTGGAGGACTTGCCCTTGTTGATGGCTGTTGAGAGGCCCGAAGATTGGGCCGAGACGACCCATCGAGAGTGGCATACCGGCCACATTCATCGCCGCAGGGCTATGCAGTGGCTGACCACCGACTCCACTCAAGGCATTCATGTTCGGACACTGCCATCATTATGTGCTGCTGATGCTTGGCACGCCCAGCATGGCTATGTCGGCCAACCGAGGGTTGCTGAGATGTACGTGTTCTCATCCGAGCACGGATATGTAGGGCATTTCTCGACAAAGCCTGTCCGAGAGGCATCTTCAACATGAGCAAAACAAATCTGCGCCCTCTTTGGGCGAAGGAAAACCTGTGCCGTCGGAGGCCGCTATGACATGGATGGAAGCACTGCTAGTAGGCGCGACATGCTTTGTGTTTGGATGGCTATGCTGTATGTGGTGGTTAATTATGGACAAGAACACACCGACGACCTAGAGTCTCACGGCTGAAAAGCCGCTTGAACCCCCCAAAAGAGAGGCCCGGCGAAGGGATCTTCCCCTAGCTGGGCCTCTCTATTTCTACTTATCTTTGCCGAACAAGGTTTTGTGGTCACGTTCGGCCTGTGCGATACCTCCGAGGATTGTGCCACTTCCTACGAGGATTAAGAACAGCCACCAATACCAAGCCATCATCCCTCCTTTTGGTAATCTATGGCCGCCTAATACCGCAACCCCCACACCACGCCGTTGTCAACGATGACATGACATAGCCCGTAGCCGGGCACTCGATAGACGTGGACGTGCTGGTACACGCCGGGGCCAACATACAGCCAGTAAGTGTTCACTGGCGTTCCATACATCCATGTGACTTCATGTGACGACATCCCAACTGTGATGTTGGGCTGATGGTCAACGTTCAGATTGACTGTGCCCCCTGTTGCGGACACCAAGAGAACTGCCAAGATTATCCCCAATACCAATAGAAAAGCGGTGCTGTTGTACATGTACATGCGTCGTTGCCTCCATTTCGTCCCTGCTCCACTCCCCCCCCCAACCGTCTCAGTCGATTTAACGGCCCTCTCAGTCGATGGATTTTCGCCCAATTTGGCTTGTTCTCTGTTCTTCTTCCGGTCAGCCACCTCCCCTGGATGCCAATTACATGACCCACAAACCCTGTCTGCATACGGCTTTCCCAGGTCAGTTTCCTGTTTCGTGCTGCACCTCAGACAATACCACGCCACTCGTTACCCCCTTATCCTCCATCACTATCTACGCGAACAAACGCATTCTCAATCCCTCTCAACTTCGCCACTCTCCTGAATCGCTTACGGAAGTTGCCGTTGCATACATGCGGTTGGCCCGGACTGGTGAATCTGTCGCGTCCGCACAACATACAGCGGTAGCGTTCATACGGCCCCGTCGGTCTCTTCGAAGGAAACTCACACATTCTCTCCTCCTTCACTTGTGAACTCCCACAGGATGAGTTGTCCATTGAACGGGAACCCGTGAGATTCACCGAACCACGCTTCCATGTCGTCGTAGGAAGCGAACCCGTCAGCCTGTGCCAGCATTTCACGTTGGTCAGCATCCAAAGGAATTCCGTGGTCTAAGACTACTACACAACCGTCAATCATGATATTACGAACTAGGAGACACTCGTTTTCGAGTAGCTTCCTGCACTCCTTCGTCCTCATCCCGGTGTAGTGGCACAATCGATCCCCAACTTGAAACGGACGCTTGCGCCTCGCCCGGATCGTCTGCACGCACTCGCCGGACTCGACCTTCTCAGCCTTCCATTGTTGGTAGTTCAGTGCCGGCATGATCCACCTCTATCATATCAAGCAGCTCTCTCGCTGCAGTATGTAACGCCCCGGCAACAGAGGCATTTATTCCACAGAATGCGTAACTCTTCTCGGTCAACACTAAGGCACACTCCTCGATCGTCTCTCTGCGGATACGGGCTTCATTAGGGCGAGTGTTCCAAGCGGCAATTGCCTCTTCCTCGGTGTCCTGCAAAATAGCAGGGCAATCATCGTCTGAACATTCACACCACATGCGCCCGATCCATCCGCTACTCACCTTCGCCTTTCCCCCGCAGAATGGGCACGGTTTCAACTCAGGCATTCTCTCCTCCTTCCCTCGCCGTCTTTAGAATGTTGTCAAGCCAGCAGTCCTGGGAATGTTCGTCCTCCAACCATCCTCCACATGCTGGGCAAGTACAGGCAAAGCCTCCGCCCCTTTTCTGAGACGAAGCAGCCCATTCAATCTCTCGCAGCTTCTCTAAGAGATCAGGCCCATGTTTAAGGGGAGCAATCTCATCTATCGGTTTAGCTGATAGGACAGCATTCGCTTCCGCTATCTGCTGCTTCATGGCGGCATCCTCATCCACCAGCATCTTGCCGCTGTCTGGGGTGGCAGAGAGTGCTGCCCTGATCCTCTCATGCGCGGCCAATGGATCGTTTGTTAGATGCGCCGAACAGAACTCTAGCGCCGCTCTCAACCCCGCGTTCGCAGCTTCCAAGGCGGCTATTTTCTCCTTCGCAGCGTCTTCCCACGCGCATCTGTCGATCAAGGTTGCTAGTTCGGCCTCTGCTTCTGTTGCCATCTCGTCGCGGAATGGAGCGTCAATAATACTTCCTTGTCTCGTATTGCGTATGCAGTCTCTGATCTTCTCACTCTTCATTGTGAACCTCCTTGATTCCAGTGATAAACTCTGGATGTTCGATGCCTTCAAGAACTGCACCGAGGAACACCTGCCACTCTGGCAGCTTGTGCTTGATGCGCTGGCCATAGATATTCGATAGGCACTTGTAGTTCAGGCAGACAATTCTTCGTTGTAGAAATCCTTCTGGCAGCAATCCTTTCACAGCGCCTAGTTGTTTTGACCGTATCCGTAGGTTGATCGTGTTGATGATCCCAAGTGGAATCGGAACGCAGAAGTCGTCCTGAGTAACCGGACGCGCCAGCAGCGTGTGCATCGTTGACGCAGACTGGACACTGATTCCAACACGGTACGTGCTGAGTTGTTGGTAAAAGTATCGCGGTGCTGTCACATCAAGCCAGACAACAATGCTTTCAAGAAACTTCGTATGGCTTCCGCCTTTCCCAATCAACTTCCTGGCGACATCCTCCATGTTCTCAACCGGCTGGCTGTAGCTTAGAGACAGGCCAAGCATTGCTTCGTCATAGCCGGCCTCATTCAGGACTGATACTTTCATGCGACCACTCCTCGAACACCTTCCCCCCAGCGACCGTCACAATTCTCTTGAACTCTTCCGGCGAACACCCCGCCTGGATGCTTTCCCCCTCTCTGTCTGCCAGCAGCCATGCAATCTTGCCGTTGTTCATATCGCGCACACACCACGGTGAATTCACATGGAAGTCACACGGTTGGCTGAACGGACCTTCCCACGCCATGCGCATCAGTGCCCACTTCGGCGTGCCATCGGCGTTCCAATCACGCAGACAAGAAACACACTCACACAGTTTACCTGGTTCAGCTTTCAATCGCCCCGTATCGAACAAATTCTCCGGCTTGTTGTGCCAGCAGGGTTCGTCGGGGTCTCCGGCGTTGTGTTCATAGGGGGCTTTGCCCCACCCATCTCCCCATTGCGTATCCAATCCCTGGGTAGTGAACCATGCCCAGGGACCGTCTACGTAACACAGCCTCCACTTACTCTCATATCTCATTGATACCCCCTCATACACCGCTTGGCAATCTGTGTTGCCCGACGTCCCTTAATCCCCCACTTGCCGGTAAGAACAGCGCGGATTTCCTCAAGCGTTCTCCCCGCCGCCGCCATCCGGTAACAGACCCGCCACGGCAACATGCTTTCATCGCTGAACTCGTAGTCATCCCACGGGTTAGGAGGGACGCTGCGATCTCCTCGGCGCAGCGCCGCCCGTCGGCCACGAAAGCTACGGAGATACCGATACGGCAACTTGCGAATGGTCTTCCCCATCGCCCCTCCCCGATCATTCCTTGCTTCCTAATGCTTGGGGTGGATCAAATTATCCGGCCAGTCCTTAGACACATCCGGCAGAGAGTTTGCTTCGCAGAATTCCTTTACCCTCTCCGCCACCGGGGCAGCATCATGGTGTGCGCCTATGGTAATTTCTTCTTCTCTTCCTGTTAGCCATGCAGCAAATCCATACACGGCTTCACTTGAATTCAATTTCTTTCCCATATCAATCCTCCTTGTCCTCTCTTTTATTTGCAATCTCCCACAACAGCCGTAGCCACTCAGCCCTGTCGATGTCGGCACCCAGCGGATGTGCCCTGCCCCCTAGCTGGCGAGATCTGGCATCTTTCTTAAACTCTTTTTCCAGTTCGGACTCAATCAATTCCTGTATGCCCTCTGGTACAGACTCCCAGTTTTCGATAAGCCATCGCGTCGTTTTCTCAACCTGATAGGTCGAACGCCCAAGCGCATGTCTGAACGAGTTAAGAATCATCCAATCGGGTATCGTATTCATCACACCTCCGCATCGCAGTAGGGACACCAGTGCATCGGCAAGAACCCACGGCTAGTCCACCAGCCCACCACAAGCGGCCCTGATTCATCGCCGCCAGATACCGGCGTCCACTCCAATGCCCGGGTTATCATTGCGTTCCAAAGAGACGTGCAGCAAATATACTTCATTCCGCCTCCATTGCCAAGATGAAGGCCGTCGTAATGGCTCTAGGCAACTGGCCAAGATCATATATGTGTGAATACTTCCACTCAAATACGCCAGTCTCATCCCTAACCATACAGACTCGCACACACTTCATATTTTTGGTAGACGTATAAAACTCAAGCGCTTTTTCAGCGGGGATCTCGCACCACAACCCCCACGCCGCCGCGATGTCGTTGAGGAAATCGGGGAGATCGCCCCTGCGCATTTCTGGGCAGTCGTCAACAAGGCCGCCTTCTCTTAAATGAATGCAATCATAGACGTCTTCGTCTCCGTACAAGCAGATGGTCGGCGGACAGAACGAATCTTCACAACATAGATATGGCCTTTCCGCCCCCAGCAACTCAGCCGCCTTGACTCGCAACTGTTCGTCAGTCATCTCCATCACTTGTTCGCGTTTCATTTCGCCTCCGGCTGTTGCTTCCCTTCACTACAAGCAATATGTGGCTGCTTATCGCCTGATTCCTCACCTAATGCGCAACTAATGACACTTTGTTGTTTAGGCGTCGGGTTCTTCATGAAGTGATCGCAGCTTCCATCCTTGTATGCACCATCAAAGTACGACTGCCACTGTGGTGTCGGTATGGCGGTGTACCGATAGCATTGGTATCTAATCGGACACAGAGGCTTGAATCTTCCTCCCGGTATTCCGAGGCACATCGTGATGTCAGGCATCTGTGCCCCCTGAAACCTGCCTGGCAAACCCCTCCTGCCTCCGCGCCTCCCCGCGCAGGTGTTCTGCCAGCCCAAGATGCGCGGCCTTGTGAGATGCGTATACGTCCATGATTTGGTCACAGTCGCGACAAATCATTCTCACAAAAGAGTCGCGCCCACGATGAAGGTAAGCATGATAATGGAGACAGTCCAATTTCCTGTTTACCTTTTCCTCTAGCCTATCCACTCTCTGCCAAAGACTCACTTTGCGCCTCCTTCTGTCTCTCTCCCTCAACCATCGCTTTAATCTGCCGTAGAATCTCCTTGTGATAATCGGACTGATAAGCAAACTTCTTCTGGCACTGTCCACAGAACCATACCTCGCCAATAGGTCTGGCCTTGCTGTGCATCCTGTAGATGTGCTTGGATGAGGGTGCCTGACAGTCCGGGCATCGCGGTTCGTCTCTATCCTTCGGCGCACTTTCTTCCATTGTCCCCTCCTAGAGTTCCAGTGAAATCTTCTCTCTTGCCTTAACGCCGTCCAGCCGTGCAGCAAGTGCCGTTCTGTCGTTCCACCGCGTCTCGTAGTCATCATCGGCTGGTGCGTACTGGCCTTTGAGTTCTTCGCCTGTTCGAGGGCACACATGAGGTTCTTCCATACACTGGAAGTACGTCACTTCCTCAACCAGCACAATCTCGGCCAGCTTCTGCTTCGTCTTAGCATTCCAGATAGGCCGCTGGTATGCCAGGCAACGAGATCCATAGCGATGCTTGCACCGCTTGTTCTCCTCGCACGGCTTCTTCTGCTTCTTCTTCGCCACTATTCCGCCTTATCATCTCTGTGCTATGTGCCAACCGCTGCCTCACTTGGCCGGGTGTCATCCCGACAATGCCGGCAACCTCCAACTGTGTCCTCTTCACGCCGTCATTCAGCCCGTGACTGAGGGCATAGACTTGGTAGTCAATCCCCATTGGCAGTATGTCTCTGGCTGTCTCTCTGGCTGTCTCGACTGCGGCATGAGTCGCCTCAGTCTCCTCATCTGTCATTGGTTCGTCAGGCAGATTCGCCGCAACCAGTTCGTGGTGCCTGTTCTCGCGCCTGAGTAGCCTACGCAGGTGATTACGAATGGACGCCGCCGCGAACGACCCAAACTCCCCCCGGTTAGGGTCGAATCTCTTGGCGATTACCATCATTTTCATTGCCCCCTCTTGCACGAGATCCTCGAATGGTATGTCGCACCTAAACGTACCGGCGATGGTTATAATCAGCCGATAGTTGCCGACGATTAACTCCTCAAGCGCAGCCTCATCCCCGCTTCTATAGCGGATGACACATGCCTGACTCTCTTTTGCTGTCATCGGGCGGCGTCTAGCGCCAATGGAGTACATCGCGGCCTTGGTGTTCATTCGTCAGAGGCATCCTTTGTCTTTGCAGCCCGAATCGCATAAGCAACCTGAAGGCAACCGTGTGATTTACTTGCAAGGGAGTCTGCGTTCTCTGGGTCGTAGAGAGGACTGGCTTTCTCCCGTGCCTCGAACGATGACATTGCGAACATGGACGCCTTGTCTTCACAGATTTTCGCCGCCTCTTCTAGCACATCGTTTCGATTCATTTCTCCTCCCTCTTCTATTTTGCTTCATTTCCTCAAGAGAATCTGATCTCGTGTCGTTTTCGGAAGAAAGTGTGCCAAGATGTCTATCCCAAGCCCCATAACTTCCACCCCAAGATCGCGCCGTTGAAAGGCGTATGAGTCTTTTGGGAAGGCACACATCTCGTTAATGAGAACGGCTTGATCATGCACCATTCTCGCTATCTTCTTCTCTATCGCGTGATAGAATTTATTCATCCCCCCCCTCTTCCAGCAGGGCCAGTGCGGCGTCCATCGCAAAAGCAGATTGCCCGATATGTGTATCGCCAACAATGTTGATCTTTAGCATGTCGCAATCCGGCAAGTAGCTCCGCGCATTTTGAACAAGCTCCCTCACCGGCTCCAGCTTCGCGGCGATGAGGGATTCTACATGCTCCATTACGTTGAATCCTTCGCTGTTGTGTCTATCGTCGATGAATGGATTGATCTCTTCGATAATCTCTCGCGCTAATTTCATCATTCCTCCTCAGACAGCAGGTCTAGTACCTCGCGCAATGCCTTGTCTGTCTTATTCGTCAGCATCGTGCCAGACCATTCCTCTTTGCTGTCATCAAGCACGAACTGGATGGCTTCCTTCATTGGCTTCAGCTTCGCGGCAATGATGTGTTCTACTGCGCACAATTCCTCGCTAGTCATCAGCACTTCTTTGTATATATCGTCAGCAATCTGTTTCGCTAGTTTCATCGTCCTCCTCCCTTCATACTGCCGAATCAACATCCCTCTTGGCACAGCCTTCTGAAATCAGCAGTCGTGTCGCATTGGCCATCGTCCCGTTAATATCCAAAGCAACCTGTCTCACTTTCCTCATCATGTACCCCGACATCGGTACTGCCACCGGAGGAACACCTAGCGACAATACGCCGTAGGTGTCCTCCAGGGCGTTGGCTGCCTTTGCGCGGCACTTCTTGTCACAGAAGATTTTGTCAGTGCGAAACTGAATCTTTTCCAAACACACCGGGCAGAACTCGCCGGGGGCCAACACTTGCAGCACGTCCAACATGCGATAGTAGCACGTCCCATCCTTCTCTTCCATGGGGATGTACATGCCGGCCAGTTTCTCTCCAACTGTACCTGTCCCCAAGCCAAGCAGCGCAGCAATCTCACTCTTACTCAACCAGGGAACCAGGCGGCGGGTTATCATCTAGCGGTCAACTCCTCACAAGTCTCACTCGGTCCAAGGTCGTGGGCCAGCTTCTTCTTCACCGCACAGTACCAGATTCCTTCCGCTGCCCCGCTGCCAAGAATCACGCCCTGCCTGTACAGCGTCATCGTAGTATCTGCATCTGTTCTTTGACAGTGCTTACAGGTGTACGGGCACGTAGCCGGCGTATTCCTCTCCCCATCAGGGAAGCCCATCAGAATGTCTTCTTTGAACTGGCTGGCACTGTAGTTTCTGTTGGACAGCCGCCGTTCTTCCCCTTGGTTCAGTGCTTCAATCGGGTCGAAGAACGACTTGGAACGATAAGCGGCGTAGAAGAATTCAGGGGTAAGAAATGTCCATGTCTGTTCTTCTGGCACTTTAGAAAAGATACTTACATATACAGCATGACGTAACCGGGCTGTTGGATAAGAGATGCCAAGCAGCTTAGCAGTATCCTCCATGCCCACCCGCTTACTCGATGTGCCGTTCACCAACTCTCTGCGTGCCGACAGGATGTGAATAATCTGGCACTGGGTAGCGAACAACAGGCTGCCTGTTGTCTCGGCAATGTGATACTTCTCTACCAATGCCCGGTCGTCCCACATCGACATCTCTTTCCTCTGTTGGTTCAGCCAACCGCTAAACGACTGTGCGATGTTCAGCGTGTCGCCAAGCAGTTCAGACTTCTTGAACCGGCCATAAGGAACACGCTTAATCCATTCCCCATCAACCATCTTCTCGTACCACAGCTTGAGGTCTTCGGTGTCCCGGTAGAAGCGAAGCACTCCCTTGCCGTGAATCTGGTTGTGGCAGATGTTGCAGATGAGTGCTTGGTTGGTGTCAACGTCCCGCAACCCGGACCCGCCAGACCCTCGGTTCTCGATGTGATGCTTGTTGGCTGCGTACACGGTGAACTCAGACCCGCAGATGTAGCAGGTGTCGCGGTCAAGCTGTTCGACGACTTCGGCGAATGGAATCTGGTTAAGGGTCGCCGACAGTTGTGCACCAAGTGCCGAGTATTCTACGCTGAGGACATTGGCTTGAATCATTACGTCGTTACCCATCTGGACTCCTATTTTGTTGATGACATCAACAATTTCCCCTCTGCCTCGGTAAGCACATTGAGGTCTTCCAGCCACACCAGCGCCCGGCTGTTCTCAACATCACAGAAGAACGGATTGAGATTGCCTAGCCGATACGGCGACTTGACATCCTTGGAGTCAATCATCCGAAACTCAATCCACGGGAACCTGGCACGGAACAAGGCCACTCCCCTGGCTACGTTGGGGCGGCGAAATCCCTTAATCTCAAGTGCCACCCAGTGATTGGTTTTCTTGTCGATGTAAGTGAAGTCGGGGACATACCGAACAGCCCCTTTGTCAGAGTGACCTGTCCTGAAGCTGACATCCTCGTACAGTAGATGGGCGATGCGTCCGGCATCTTCAGCAATCCGCAGCCAGACGTATGCCCATTTCTCCGCCTTGTTCTTCACAAGCACTGGGTCTGTGTCCAGTGATAGTGCCATTGCTTCGTCGTCCATCTTCACTCCTCTTGGTGGTGCGGCTGGTCAGCCACTCGCTTCCCACCCCGTCTTACTGGTCTACGTCCAGTACCGCTTTGGACTTCCATCGGTTATTACGGGCCTAAGCCTTGTCCGCTGTGCCGCACCTTTAGATGACTGACAGTTCCAACTATCCTGTCGGTAGAGTTTTTGCGGTCTGCCGTGGTTGCCCACAAGATCACTCCTGAGAGATCACCCTTGGAGGCTCAACCGCAATCATGTTTTACGCACTGGGATACGCCCAGAAGGTTTCTCCGGCAAACAATGGAGTCGCCCCTTATACGCTCGCAAAACACTCTCTGCGTGACGCGAACACGCCGCAGTCATCCATAGCCATAGCCTCCCCTATATGTTGCTTCACTGAGAGTATAAACATCTTTGCCAATATATCAAGGTTGCCATCTCACTTTTGGAAAGAGGAAAACGACGGCCTCTGTTTGGCTTCTTCATCTGCCGGCATATAGATAGAATCATGAAACAGGAACTGCGGTTTGTCCCATTCCAGATAGGCAATGCCGGTGTCTCCGCTGCGGTTCTTCGAGACGATAATCTGATGTGACCCCTGTATTCCAAACTTGATGGGGTCATACGAGAACATCACTACGTCAGCGTCCTGTTCAATAGACCCACTATCGCGCAAGTCAGCCAGTGAGGGTTTCTTGTCAGTTCGTCTCTCGATGTCGCGGTTAAGCTGGCACAGGATGACGATTGGGACGTTGAATCTCCGGCGCATCCGCACCAATCTTGCCATCACTGACGAGAGTTCACGGTCACGGTTTGTGTCCTTGCCCTCCTTGTTGCCGAGGAGTTGGAGGTAGTCGATGTACACAATGTCAGCCTTGTGCCTCATCACCAACTCGAAGATAGCGGCATCAACGGTTTGGATGGTGTAGTGGGACCGTTCGTCAATCAGCACTGCCTTCTGCTGCACAATACCCATTGCCCGTGTCACTTTCTGGCAATACTCAGTCGGTGTCATGTTCCTAGGAACTGACTTCCAGTGATGGTGCAACTCACGACACACTAATCGTTCCAAGATTGGCGCACCCTTCATCTCGATGGAGATTATACCAGGCCGCACCTTGCGCCCGTGTACGGGATGAAGCATGTCAGCCTGACGATAGGCCATGTCTACTCCGAAAGAAGTTTTCCCCATCCCAGGACGACCGGCCAATATGTACAACCCTGGTTCAAACCCGCCGATTATCTTGTCCAGATTCTTGAACCCCGACGAGATTCCTTGCTGCCCCGACATGATAACCCGTGCCATGTGTGTGATGGCTTCTTGGGCATAGCCTGACAGTGGCTTGATGCCCTCTTGTGTGCTATCCGCAAACACCAACCCAATGTCGTCGGCCATCGCTTGCAGGCTGTCTAGTCCCTTCCCAACGTCGTAAGCCGCGTCAGCTAAGTGTAGCCCCCGGTTGATGACTTCTCTGCGAATGCCATTCTGCCGCACGATGTCGGCGAAGTGCCCCAGGCTGGCGGTTGTCGTCGTCCGGTCAAGCAACTCGTTGAGGTACATGCGACCGCCGGCACGTTCCATCTGCCCGATGTCCTCCAGCCTGTTGGCAAGAATGACGGTATCGCACGGGCGGCCTTGGACGAACAGGTCAGACATCGCAGAGAAGATGGCCCGATGACGACGGTCGTAGAAGTTGTCGGCGACCAGTCTCTCGATGAGAACCGGCATCACTATGTCCGGTTCAAGCATCGCTGCGCCCAACACAACTTGTTCAGCTTCGATGTTCTTCGGAAGTTCTCTCATCTCCTGCCTATCAAACATTCAATTCCACCCCCATTTCTTTCGCAGTGCGCAAGATGTCCTCGAACGTGATGTCCCCCGGCTTGTCCCAGTTGTTCATTGCCTGCTGATGTGCCTGTTCGTACCGAGTCGATGTTGCCTCCGATGCCCGGATACGAATCACGGTCAGGAAGTAAGCTAGAGATGCTGGCGTACCTGTTGGGGACGGGTACGAATCGAAGCTAAGTGCCGCGTCCATCCAGGCGGGGTACTCAAACTTGTATTCCTTCATTCCCTTGCTGTACACCCGTTGGAGAAGCCTGTAGAACGATGTGTACCCATCCTTGAAGTTCGCCAACAGGTTGTCAAACCCCGGCATCGTCGCAATCGCACACGAAATGGCCTGTACATACGAACATCCATCTGGCGGTGTCGTTGGATGAATATGATGGTGCCCCAAGATGTCAGCACGAGACCAACCCTTCAACGAACGTGGCCCGTATGGCTTGTCGTAGTGTTTTTCTGGATTTGGATAGTCGTCGCTGCGCTTTGAAGAAGTAACTGCGTCAGCAGTTGCTTCTGAAAAGCTTTCTTCAGTACTTTTCTTTAAGAGAAGTTCTTTCTTTAGTACTTGTGTCGTATTTTCCGACACCAGTGGTGTCGTATTTTCCGACACCAGTGGCTGGATTGGTGTCTGATTTTCAGGGTATGCTTTGGCATCAAGATTGTGTAGAGAGATGCGATAGAACAGCGGCCTATGTAGCTGGCCCACTTCGCGGCGTTTGTTCGGTGAGTCTAGGCTATTCCATTCCTCATCGAAGGCTTGGACGATACCAAGCTCATCAATCAGTGTGGACATAGCTTTTGTGATGGTATCCCGCTGAACACCCGCCATTGCCTCAAGCTCACGCTGGGAGATGTTGTCAAGCTCCTTCCGTCTTCCTGTCGCCGGATCTTCAATCCATCCAAGAGTATTCCTGACAATGCAAAGAAGAATCTTGAACTCGCCGCCCTTTAACCGCGACATCCAGTAATCGAAGATGCAATTTGGGGTCTGTGTTGTGTTAGGCAGCATCTTGTCCTCCCTGTGCGTCGTTGCGTGTCATTAGTTATCTCCCTTCCTGAATTGGCTAGTCGAAAAGGTCAATCCCCTCTTCGCACGCCATTTGCTGGAGTAATCGTCTGGCATCCTGCGCATCCCCGTCATGGTGTTTGAGTTGTTGGTCTAAGTGTTGCAGGATGCCTCTCCAGCGGGTGCCGTTGAGTGCATTCTGTAAGGCTTCTTGTTCTTCTGGCAAGTCGAACTCAAGGATTGCTTTCATTTCTATCCTCCTCTACAACTGTAGACAAACTGTCTACGGTTCGCTGCTTGTTCATCCCACAATCTCGAAAGAATAGGTCTTGTGCCTGATTCTGGACGATGGGCCGAGGTGGACATAGAGAAAGCTGGAAGACACACCAAGCACCTTCGCTACGTCCTTGCGCATCGTGCCGGAACGTTCCATCGTAGACGCCCTTGCCAGCAACCTGGCCATTGCTTCTGGATTTAATTGCCGTCTGCCGCCGTGCAGTGACGGCCATTTCATTGCCTCTTTCATGTGTCGTTGCCTCCTTGTGGCGTTATTCTATGGGCACCTCTCCTCTCGCTTTGGTGAGAGCCTCTTCGGCTGCCTCGCGAATGCACGGCGAGTGCATCTCTAGCCATTCCATAACTCCACGGTTATCACATAGCTGCTGTAGCGCCGCGTACATCTCGGGCGCGGCGGCGATGAGATTGGTATTGGCTTCACATTCTTCCTCAGTAATGCCTCCTATGTTTTCTGCATCGTATACGCTACAAACTGTTCCACGATAGACATCTTCGATCCTTGCCACGTCCCAGAAGAGTAGTTCTTCTTTTGATCCCATCGCGGCACGCTTGCCCCACGGTCCAGCAGTAAATTCATTTCTATGAAGCATATCGGCCTCCTTTTTGTATATGACATCAACAAAACCGGTCGCCGGGAAAGGTCGGTGAGAAAAACCCAGACACGACCGGCTTGTTGATTATTCCCCCCGGAGTAGGCTAGAACGGAACTTCTTCGTATGGCGCTTCTTCCTCTGGTATGGGTGCAGCGGCTGCCTTGGGCAGGATGGACGGGTTGACAAGCCGCGCCATCTTCTCGTGGACGGTCTTAATCCCCTCATCCACCTTGTCCGCGTAGCCAATCCACTTGGCAGTAAGCCGTTGGTCGTTGACCACCTGTGAGATTTCCAACTCCATGCGTGGCCCTCCGCCTGCCTTCCACCCGTCGCCGGCTGCCTTAGCCGGCTTGTATCGGTAGCGCGTCTCGCCGTTGCGGTCAATCGACTTCTCGTAATTGATTGGCCCAGGGAGTGGCCCCATCTTCAGCGGACACTCAGCATTGGGTTCGCCCCAGGTTGTCACCTCCAAGGGCATGATGTGGTCGGTACCGGGAACGCTGATGTCAACGAGATAACTGCCGTTCGTCTTACCGTTCCACTCCCACGAATCTTGCTTCCTGATCTGGACAACTTGTCCAGATTGCAGCGTCTTCAGTTCTTTGTCTGACATAGATGCCTCCTTGTACTGTAGATTCTAGCGCCACCCGCGCTTCGGGGCAACCCACTCACTGAATGGTTCGACAATGCCAAGGCGCAGCTTGCGAAACCGTTGCCTGATGTTCAGGCGGCCACGGTTTGTAGCCGCCTCCAGCCGTCGCACCAGTCTGAGTATCTTCTTGGTGTAGTCTTTCTTCAGTTCCCGTCGTGTTTCAAACATGGCAATCATGGCAAGAATCGCTTCATCGTCGTGTCGTCGTGTGACCAGCAGGAAATCGAAGTAGTCAAGAAGATGCCCATCAGCGTCAATTGTTACCTTGTCCCCCCGTGCCCACAGCGGCAGCCCTTTGCTTAGGGTCTCTTGTGGGTTCCCTTTGTGTCTGATTGTGTGTTTAGCAGGCATGATATCCCCTTTCGTAGTAGGTTCATGAACACGTCAAAGAGAAATATCAACACCAGGAGTCCGAGAAGTCCTGACGCTAGGCCGAGTAAGTTGGTCACTGTCTGCTACCCCCTTGAGTAGGTTTTCTGCTGAGATGATTCTGCTTTGCAGCGTTTCGGTCATGTCGATTACGTCGAATGGATGACTGGGTTGTGCTTGACGCAGGAGAAGCAAGGCGATTAGCCGGTGCTTGCACCACCCCTGGTGTTTTGCCTTGCGGGTCTCGAAGTCCATACAATCGCAAGGGCCGATGACGCCGCCGGTTATGGTAATCCGATGGTCGTTGACGGCCAGCGTGTTGTGGTCTTCCCAGTTGACGGTCATTTCATTCTTCCTCCTTTGTATAGCGCGGGTTCATGATTCGCCTTGCGCTTTGGCGAGAGCAGCGCACAGCTTTAGCCATCCCTCGGTATTGGCAGCCTCGCTGCTTTCCAGCGTTCCGTCTTCAAGGAGTGCTGTAATCTCGCTGTGTATGGTCTCCAGCGCCTCGTACATCTCCGGCGCAGCGGCGATGAGATTGGCTCTGCGTTCTTGCGTCCGCTCGTTATTCAGGTCTGCGTGCCAAGCCTTCAGGTCTTCAATCTCGTCAATGTCAGCGGGAGTCATCCCCTGTCGCACCTCTTCCCCTAAACGCCTAATTGCATTTTCCAACAGTGTCAGCTTCCTTGCATTATTCATGAATCCTCCTTCACACCGTTACATTCGCGTTCTGAAATCATCGCGTCTGCCAATCCATGCGCTTGTCTGGCCATGTCTCCATTCGGCATACGAGGGATAGAGATAATCAGCCCCATCAATGCCATCCCGGCGTACCAATCGTGTAGACTCATCCCTTCCGCGTGCTCGCTATGACGGTCATTCCCTGATCCGACTGCTACATCTGTTGGAAACACCGGTCCTCCGGTTCGATCGTCTTTCATAATTCCTCCTTTCATGATTCATCCCCTGTCTCTCTCTTCAATCATTGCGTCTGCGTAATTGTATACCGTCCTAGCCAGTGTCCACTCTGGCCAGCGCGGAGGATCGCCTCGATATTCCATCTCATCGGCAAGGTTCACGCACGCGAATTCTGTGGACAGACATGCCAGCAACCCCTGTAGCGCCTGCCCAGCAAACCAATCGCGCAGAGACATTCCTGGAAATGATTCCCTGACCACCTGCGCCCCAGTGCTGTCTCTGTCATACCATTGATTCGGGAA
>Ga0180732_1000335_pt1 | contig 43424 bp, 64 predicted proteins | sample KR11_01MetaG_FD_148674 | JGI IMG/M metagenome (GOLD analysis project Ga0180732, IMG submission 148674) | Groundwater microbial communities from the Olkiluoto Island deep subsurface site, Finland - KR11_0.1 MetaG | ecosystem: Environmental > Aquatic > Deep subsurface > Groundwater | place...
AACTATTGTATTCTTATAATGGTTTGTTATTATATTATTACTATTATCTTATTAGTTATGTATTAATCTTTATTGTATTTGTTATTATAATTCCTTTTTGTTCTCTTGTTTCTTTTTATAATATCTTGTTTGTTTTTCAATAATTCTTTTATATTGTTTTAATATTAATTTTCGTTAAAAATTTATCTATTGCTTCAGATGCTTTTATTAATGATTGTGTCAATAATTTTGCTTGTTCTATTCAAAGACTTTTGTTAGTGTGGTTTCCCATGATATAACATCATTATCATCTCTAAGAAAACCATTTTCATATCCCTCTTCTATTTGTTTTATCGCCGATCGAGTTAATGATAACCATAAACTATTAGGATCAATACTTGTTGACTCCATAGTAATTCTTATTATTTTTTTATTTATCATCATTATTAATAATAATTCTCCTTATTTCTTTTTAGTTTCCTTTTCCATTCTTTTTTCATTTGTTGTTTCTAATATTATTTCTGATGGTGATTCTATATCTTCTGTATTAAATTCTATTCTGTCATTGTGTTGTTTATTTTCTATTTGTGGTATTTTAGGTTTAGTTTCTTTTGTTGTTGATCTTTGTATTAGTTTTGTTTTTTCTATTATCTCTTGTGTTGATAATCCCATTGACATTAGTTTACCTTGGAATATCTTCATAAGATTTACTTCACTTAATGCTCCTTCTGATTTGCCTCTTATTCTTTTTATTAATTCGAGGAATACTTCTTCATTGACTTTGTTATAAAGTGTTATAAATTTCTCTATGTCTTCTTTACCGAATATGTTTTGCCATTTTACTATTTCATCTTTTATTGATTGGAGATTTAGATATCTTTTTGTCTGGTAGTCTGAGAATTCACAGTGTTTTCCTGCTGTATCTTCTGGGACTCCTCTTGCTATTAATATTGCAAATTCCTTTTGTTCGTTGGTTATCTCTTTATCTTCCAATGGAGGACGTCCAGCTTTTGGGTTTTCGAATCGTTTATCGAATGTTGTATTTGTTTTACGCTTCTTTATTTTCTCCATTATAATTATCTCTCTTTATTATTTAGCCTTATATTTTTGAACCACAACGAGTACATCTCCATGGATCTGATTTAAGAATACATAATAACCACACTGCAAGCCATAAACCGCAAGTAATTACGCTCATTAATAAATGCAGAATATGATTTGATTTATTGCGTATTGCCATCGATTATTTATTACATACTTTACAAAACGTTGTCTTTCTTTGTTCACTCATATTTTATTCTCCTTTTTTATAATATTACCAACAATATCCTATGCCTCCAACTATACCTCTTCTATTATCATATTCTATTTGCAGTATTATATTTTTTATTGGAAAACAACTGAATCCACCTCCATATACACCACAAGTTTTAGTCTCAGATGACTGTTCATAATACCAACTAGTAACATTCGATTGAACAAGATATACTTCATCATAAAATGATAATCCACATAATAGAAACGCAAATACTCTTTTATTTTTTATAATCTCTATTCCATATTTTCCTATTAAAGCAAACTCTCCCCCATCTTGTTTTACTCCAATATCTGTATAGTCATTATGATAAAGAGGATATTCACAAGTATTGGATGGAATATTATCACCATTGAAAATAAAAGCCATATTTATTGATGCAAGAACTTTATCTGATATAATACCTCCGAATTCAAACGTAATGCTTGGAGCATTTCCTGCTCCTCCTGCTCCTCCATTAATAGCAGTATATATACCTGCCGTTACTATAGTTGGAATCGCCAAAATTAAAACCATTACCAATAAAACCAATTTCTTTTTCATAATTATCTCCTTTTTTATTTATTTAAACAGACTCCATAGAATCCTTCAAAATCAAACCTTCTCCAATAGTATTTTAATATCCATTTATATCTTTTTGGATATTGAAGATATATATCTTCATAAACTATATTCCAGCCGGCATACTTGAATATCTTTCTCCAATCTTTTGGCGACAATTCAAATATGTGTATATCTTCCGGAGTATTTCCTTGCTCATAATTCAGATTTATTCTGCTCTTTTTCAAATATGGAACTGTTATTATAATTGATCTTACATTACTTTGTTTCAATCCTTTTAAAAATCTTATTGGATTTTCTAAATGCTCCAATGTTTCAAAGCATATTATAATTGAATCGTTTTTTAGTTCTACATGAAAATAGTCCATAACAAATAACTCTGCATCATCATGATGTGCAATCAATCCTTTATTTCTTATTTTTATTATTGCATTATAATCATTGTTTATGCTAACGTATTCTATCTTTTTATTTAATAATTTTTTTAGATATAATATATGGTTGCCTGATGAATCACCAATATCAATTATTCTTTTTACTTTATTAATATTCAGATAATTAAAAACCATCTTAATCTGAAATGCATGGAGGTATCTTATTTTTATTCTTATATAATTACTGTTAATATTAACTGAATTATACTGGTCATCTATATTGGGAATGGTTCTTTCTAATTGAGAAATAAGATAATTACTATTATGATTTGAATTCACAATAGACCAAATTCTAAATCGATTATATAGATTATGAATTAATTTTATCTTCTTTAATCTATTTTTTATCATGATAAATTTTTTCTATTTCGTCTCTGTATTTACATAATTGTTTCAGTTCATTTAACTCAATACTACAAGCGTGATCGGGCCCGATCATATTCTTATCTAATGTAATATGCTTTTCTATTATTTTTGCCCCTAATGACATTGCAACTATACTCGCTGTTAACCCAATTGTATGATCAGAAAAACCCTTATATAAAGTTTCAGTAAAAATAGTACTATAAAAATTTACATCTTTTAATTGAGCTGGATATTTTGAGACACAATATAATAATTTTATCTTATTATAATTTAAAATATAATCTGGGATATTCTCTTTAATCATTCCGCACGATGCAATTACTTCTTTATTTGTATTTAATATAGCTTTTACCAAATCAATATTATAAATGCTTTTGCTTGCTATTTTATATCTATTTATTCCTATCTCTTCCAACCAACTAAGTCTTTCTAAATCAAAAACAGAAGCTAAAAAATTTATTTTGGCTTTTTCACACTCATCTTTTAGAAAAAAGATATGCCCCCTCTTTAATTCTGATTTAAGAAGAATATCTTTATATTTATGAATATTTATGTCAGCTCTTTTTCTTGGATCATATAATTGGAACTTAACTGTATCTGCTCCGGCTTTTTTTGCTTCATAAATAAGCATTTTAGCAAGATCCATATCTCCATTATGATTTATCCCTATTTCTGCAATTATTTCTATATTATTCATCTTAAATACCAAATTATTTTCATTTAGACAGCCTTAAATACAATGAAATATTTTGTAGGATTGATTATCTTTTGTAATGTATATAAAATTATATATTAAAAATAATCTACTTTAATTTTTTAAGAAATTTAACATTTATTCATATTCCCATTTTAATATTACTCATATCAAATTTAGGTTTATTCTGTATAATTCTCTTTGCTTTTATATAATAATATCTTATGAATTTAAGAAAGTCATAAACTTCATCTCTGTATTTTGCGCATAAACATAATGAAGTTACAATAAAGATTATAATTATTAATAGAATACAAATATAAATCATAATTCTCCTTTATTAACTTATTAAACTTAAATCTGGTTCTGGCCTTCCTTGTTCTTTATTTCTTTATTATCCGGAATCATATATTCAATATAATGACCACATAAAGGACAAAATCTCATCCATGAATTTTTTATTTTCTGATCTATACAACATTCATTAAAAAGCATTTTAATGTCTTCTGTTCCTATTCCTTGACTCCAAATTGCGTATGCTTGCATATGCAAATTCCTTTCACCTAATATGGTATCATTTGTATTGCCATCCTGGATAATAATAACACTGTTCACACTTATATGGGCCTTCCCATGTTTTCTCATAATGTCCGTAATCTCGTCTAAGATTTATATTTTTACCACAAAATCCACATCGAACATTTTTATCAGGCTGTTTTTTCTTGTGTTTATCGAAAGCCTCCATCAATCCCACCTCGCTAATTCCATATAATATTCTCCGTAATCAAATTTATATAATAATATTGGGTCAGCATCCTTTATAACTTTTTCGCCAAGTTGAAGAACACTTTCATCAATACTATACATTTTAACAAGTGTCGGGTGGTTATGGTTAGAGGATAAAGTTGCAATATGAAGAAATGGGTAATGCTTGTTATTAACCTTTTGTAATATTTCTATAATATTAGCAGGGACTTGTTGCTGGTATTCTGCAATTGAAACAAATTCATAACAATATAATAGCTCGTTATAACACTCATATCTATCTGTCTCTTTTAGTTTTTTATTATATCCATGTTCTTTTAGCCATTTCCCACTATATGTTCCGTTATATTTGGATTCAGTTTTTTGCTGATAGATTGGAATACTTAAAGCATTACAAACATCGAAAGCAGCTTCTAATTCAAGTTTCTGACCAGCTCTTATCAATCCGGCATCTTTATATTGTTTTGAATTATTTAAAAGATTGATAGCCTTCTGTGATATTTGAGTCTTTAGACTTAAGACTGTATCAAATTGTAAGTTAATAATATCCATCATCTCTTACCTCCATAGTATGGCTTAATCATTTCTTAACCTTTAGACGCAATTCTGGACGTATGCCCTTGCATGTAATCGGGGCGGGTCGCTACCCCCGCATCTGCCGTTTGAATCGGGCATGACTCTGACACATTGACGACTGTTTTGCGTGATATAAACGTGGCCTTTGTTTATTCTCATCTTAAACTACCCGATGTGTTCTTATAGTATGGCTTAATCATTTCTTATTCCAATTCTTCTGCATTATATATGCAAAAATCGCCTATTAATTCTTTTAAGCATTGTTGGCACAAATCACAACTAATCCTATCCATATCTCCAAAAACAGAACCATAGCCACCAACGAAATAAATACTATATACTTCTTGAATTTCAAAAGTGTCATCATAAGAGAGTTCTTTTTTACATCTGTCGCAAATGAATTTATCAAAGACTTGCTGTTTAATCATCTCTGTTTCTGTTTTATATTTTATCATTTTTTCATTTCTCCTACCTCCTCTATTTCGGGAACAAATCAGAATTAAAACAAACTCCTTCAATCTTGCTTTTTATCTTTTCTTTGTCTCCTGCCATATTACGCAACTCACTAAAAACATGATTATAAACTATTAAAGTTTTTTTAATCGCATATTCATCATGACAAGCCATAACAAAATGATCTCTATTGTAAAATATTCCATTTTTCATTATCTCTTGTAAAAAATAACATTGCTCTAAATAATTTTCGTTATTCCATACAAAACTATTCCATGCTCCAAATCCTTTTATATAAACAATATCTCTCATTTTATGTTTAGTTATCAAAATATCTATATCATTAAAAAATTGTTGGCCCATATTATTTATTTTTTCTACAATATTATTATTAATAAGATATTTTATTGTTGTTAGGGCCACTTCTATTGAATGGTTCTCTGTAAAATAAGTTCCACTGATTTGCAATTTTATTATCTCTTTCATTAGTTCTTTTCTACCAACAAGAGCTGAAATTGGATAACCATTACTCATTGCTTTGCCAAAACAAGCCAAATCAGGTATTACATTATATAATTCTCCTCCACCTCCTAAAGCATATCTAAATCCCATTATCATTTCGTCAAATATCAGTAATACTCCATATTTTCTACATAATCTTTTTACCTCTAATAAATATTCTCTATCGGCTTTTTCGGGACATAATCTTGACATAGGTTCTAATATAAAACATGCGGCATCATTTCCATATAATTCATAATCCAATTGTCCTAAATTTCCATAATCAATTTTAACAACATTTTCATTTTCTGTTCCGCCATTCTTAGGAAATGGTAATGTACTTGCATACCAATCATGCCAACCATGATACCCACAACAAATCACTTTATTTCTTCCTGTTATATATCTTGAAAGTCTTACTGCTGCCGTACATGCATCAGAACCATTTTTAAATAATCTAACCATTTCAGCACATGGAATTATCTCACACAATAATTCACATAATTCTATTTCTTTTTTATTTGGCAAGGAATAAAGACAATCATTTTTGAAATTACAACAATCATTATAGCCTATTATCTTTGCTCCAAGTGAAGCACTCCAATCAATATAACTATTATCATCTTCATCGATTATATTATAGCCATGTGCGCTTTTTATATAAGCTGGAGCTATTCCCATAACGAATCTTGCATACATTTTGCTTATAGTATGAGTGCCACCTGGTATTACTTTAATTGCACGTTTATATAGCTCTAAAGATTTTTTCTGATTCATTTATTTTCCTTTATTAAATTTTATCGGCTTCGCTTTCATCAAAAAATTCTCTATTTTCTTCATAAAACATTTCTTTAACTTTTTTATAATCCATTTCTATATACTTTGTTTCTATTCTATCCCAACAAAAATTAAAAATAGGCATATGAATTACGCTGTGAAATAATTGGCGCAAATCGCCATACCATTCTCTAACTGTTGTCCATTCTCCTTCATTATCTTCTATGCGTTCTTTATCCTTTAATCGAAATTTTATATTTGGTAATGGTATTGGCGGAATTATATCGCATATAAATTCTGCAATCCTTTCTATTGCGAATATGTGCCAAGGAGCTGTTTCAAGAGAGATGTTTGTTGTTTTATAATAATTATTTATTCCGTAAGACCAGTTTTTCATTTATAAAATATTTCCTTATAGATAAGTTTCATATAAAGTATTATTAAATGTAATCTTACTTTTCTATTTTCTTTTCTAGTTAATTTTTTAAAGTCCATCGCTCTCTTAACAACATCAATTTCTTCCATTGTACATCTTGCAGGAGTCTTTGTTGTTAACTGATTTGAATGAATTCTATAATATGCTAATGGTTCTTTTACATAACTACATTTATATTTTGCTGTCATTTTTAAAATCCAATCATAATCTTCAGCGGCGCTATAATGCATAGGATTACCAATTACTTCTTGTAATGCTTTTCTCTCAAACATTAGCGTAGGACATGGCATAAAATTATATTTTGAAAGCAGATTGAAAAACAGATTGTCCATTAGCGGAGGATATTTATCATGAAATGTATATTCTAATATTTTACTGTAATCTTTTTCTTCGTACATTATTGGATAATTCTCTATTGGAATCATTTTCTTTTCCCAATGCAAATAATAACAATCTGAAAAAACAAGTTTTATATCATTATTGGATTTAAATATTTCTAATTGTTTTTCTAATTTATTTTCTGTCCATATATCATCAGCATCAACAATAGCAATATAATCAAACTCATCTGAAAAGCATTTATTCACCATCATAAATCTTGCAATACCTATTGGAAGTGTCTTGCCTATAAGCAAAGCATTAGTTGAATATATACTCATTTTATCTTTTAATTGATTTTTAGCATAATTCATAGCAATATTTAACGAATTATCAGATGAACAATTATCCCAAAATATAACATGAAAATTCTGATATATCTGGTTAATAATACTTTTCATTAAATCATCTATAAAGTCTTGATGATTAAAACAGCTCACAACTACTGCTATTTTATCGTTCATTTTATTCCTCTTAACAAACTAAAAATTATTCTATTTAACTTCCCTTTCTGTACTCTTTGATGTGTTGGAAAATTGATTATATATTTAGATATATATTCAGCATTCGGGCAACTACCTTTTATATATTTAACTCTATCAAAATCTTTACAGCCAAATATAACCGAATTAAACCATTTTCCTATAACTATATATTTATTTATATTATTAAACTTGCTTATTGCTTGTTTAAGCATAGATAATCTTAACAATGGTTCTTTACCTACTATACTTTTTCGATGCCTTAAATTAGCTTGTAAATTATTTAATTGATTAATCCCAATAAAGGATTGAATATTTGATAGTCTTAAAGGACAATTCTTTGGTTTTTCTTCTTTATTTTCGTCTCTAAAAAAATAAAATATTCTTATCTTATCCAGGAAATGTCTCAATGGTTTTAATAACCAATATATTCTTGGATGTGTTATTGTTACCTCTATTATAAATGTAAATATAATTTGTAATATTCTAAAATATGACAAATGATTTCTTCTATTGTTACTTATTTTAACAGCTAATTCATCATCATTAGTAAATGCCATCCCACCCGTACTTGTTGATATTACTTTAGTATGATCTGAAGAATAAAATCCTGCATCTCCTTGTAATTTTGTTATTCCTACTGAATGAGCGCAATCTTCTATTATTGCAATATTTTTCTTTCCAATAATTCTTTTGACTTGTCCAATATCTGCTGGCTTACCAAAGGTATGTTGAATGATGATTGTCTTTGTTCTTTTTGTGATATGACTTTCAATTTGTTTGATATCCATATTATAGGTTTTGCTATCAATATCGCAATAAATAGGCATGGCACCGCAATAAATAATACTATTGGAAACCACAACACAAGTAAAAGCCTGTAAAATAACTTCATCTCCTTCTCCTATATCTAAAGATTTTAAAATACTATATAAAGCATGTCGCCCAGTTACAAATGAATATGCATATTTAGCACCCATAACTTTTGCAGCTAATTCTTCATATTTTTCTATATAATTTCCTCTTACTATATTTGTTCCATTAAATATTTCTTTTATTATCATCCAACATTCATCAATAGTATTTGAGCCGCAGAAAAAATCGTATTGATAAAAATGCCTTCTAATAAATATCTCTTTTATGCTATTTATTATTTGTTTTATCATTTTTTTATATACATTGGTGACATGCTAAATGTATCTCTTTCTATCGTCACCATAATATTATTACATATAACAAATCGCCATCTTTTATATTTATAATATTCTGCTTCTTTGAAATCATTATTTATTATTCTCTTAATCAATCCTGCTGTCATTCTTTCTTTTTTAGCTTTATTAAAAAGATTTAATATTCCATCTTCAATATTACATACATATTTATTATCTTTTCCCATTTCAAAAATATATTTCTCTTGAGCATGTTTAGATATAATCATTTCTCAAATCCACACTTAGGGCATTTCTTGAATCCTATTTTTACTTCTTTTTCTGGCAATAAATATTTATGTTTACAAGCTGGGCATTGCATAACGCTAACCACTTTTATATTATCTTCTTTATCCATTTATTATTCCTTTTTATATCATTAACATTTCAGCAAATTTGAAATCAATTTTATCGTCTATATCAATACTTCGCTCTTTTGGCATTATATAAGCTGCTGCTCCTTCATAATAAAATGTTTTATGTTCTTTGAATTTTTCTATATCCACTATTACTATTGAGCCGTTTCCAAAATATGTATCTGGAACATTACTACTTTCAAATCTATTCAAGTCTTGAAAATAAACTGCTTTTAAATTATTGCCACTCAAATACATAGCGGAATAAGCGTTTTTTGTTGATTTATAAACTGATCTAATAGTTTTTCTTTCATTTTTTATAAACATATTATAACAAGTTATTATATCTTCTGATTGTATAAATGGATTACTTGGTTGTATCATTATTAAAGTGTCAAATTCTTTATTTTGTTCTTTTAATTGTTCTAAGCTATATAAACAAACATCTTTTATTTGATATGGATCTTTTGCTAATTCTAATGGTCTTTTTAAAATATTAACTACATTACTTTTACATAAATCTTCGATTTCATCTGACTCAGTAGTAACATATATTTGCCCAATATTACTTTTTCTTGCGGCATATATCGAATAATCAAATAATGGAGTATTATCCAATAAAAGCAAATTCTTTCTTAGCAATCTCACTGAGCATTCTTTAATCGGAATTAAAATCGCCACTCTATCTTTTTTCATTATTTAAACCATTCTTTTATTAAAATAATTGCTAACCCAATTAATCCAATTATCCATAATATTTTCTCTATTAATTTTATTTCCATACCTTTCTATTTCTTCCATATCAATAAATCTCCAAGCAATAAATAATCTAAATCTGATCTCTTAAAAGTATCGACAGCATCTATATAATTTAAAACTATAGGCTCACCATGTAAATTAAACGATGTATTTAATAAAGCCCCTATTCCGGTCAATTTCTCAAATTCTTTAATAATATCTCTATACCCATCATTTTGACCAAGTTCTAAAATTTGCGGTCTTATTGTAAAGTCTGCTGGATGAATAGCTGCTTTTAAATGTTTTTTTGCAAGCTCTGTACTATCGAAAGCCATTGTCATATAAGGACATGGAATCTCTTTAGGATTAATAATATAATCTTTTTCTCTTTCTTTTAATATTGTTGGAGTAAACGGCATCCAGAAATCTCTTTTCTTAATAGCTTGATTTATTTTTCTTATATTGTCATAATTACTTGGATCTGCAAGTATTGATCTATTGCCTAATGCTCTCAAGCCAAATTCCATTCTACCAGAACAGATACCTATTATATTTCCTCTTACAAGTAAAAATGCTATATATTTTGCTCCTATGTTTTCACTATATTCAAAAATTATTTTACAATCAGATTCAATCATTTCATTGTATCTATATCCTGGCCCAAGATAAATATTACTTAATGATTTACCTCTTTTATTTTGATAATAACAAGCCCCTATACTAACAGAAGTATCGCCAGCAGCAGGTGAAATATAGATCTTTTTTAAATTTTTTATCTCTGATATTTTCTTACATGCCTTTATATTCTGAGCAACTCCACCAGCAAAATATACATTACCAATATTAAAAGTATTAATACATTTACTAATCCATTCAACTAATAAATTTTCAGTAAATTTCTGAACTGCTCCAGCAATACCATCGAATCTATGTCCTTCTAATTTCTCTTTAAAATAAAAATATAAATCTTTTGGTTTCTTATTATATACAATATTGAATCCCTCAACTTTTAATATATCTTTGAATACCTCATAGCTTTTTTCTATTTCATGTTTATTAGCATAAGGAGCTAATCCCATAACTTTATATTCATGCTGTGCTGGTTTCATTCCCAATATCAAAGTTATGTATTGATAGATATGTCCTAAATGATTTTCATTAGTCCAAGCAATAGGACTTTGAATTTCATTATTTATAACCAATGAAACTGTAGCATTTGAATAATCGCCCGCCCCCTCTGAAGTAAAAATTAAAGCATTTTCATGTTGAACCGGAGCGGAATAATAGGCGTAATATATATGACAATCTTCATGTTTAACTATGGATATTTTATCTTTATCTATTCCTAATTTATCAGAAATAAAATCAATTCTAATTTGTTTTAATTGTTCCATTTCATCTTTATCCATATAACCATTCAATAGATGATCTATCGGATAATCATTATCATAAACGAAATCTTTTCTATCTTTAAAAATATCATAATAATTTATTTCTTTGTTTTCAAATAAGACTGGTTTCCAATATTTCTGCTGTTCTTCTACCCAGTCATTTACAGAAAAATTTGCATTTCTTTTTATCTTAGTCAAAACAGGGTTAAAACGTTTTGTTGATAAAACAACTTTATCTAAATCATCAACTTTTATATTTTGTGATTCAAGACAATATTTAATTGATTTTTCTGGATAACCATAATCCCCTTTCAGTCGACTTGCACGCTCTTCTTGCATTGCAGCAACTATTTCTCCATTAATCATCAAACAAGCTGAACAATCATGCCCCTCATGTAGGCCGAGTAGCTTCATGCAAACTCCTCTAAAAATATCTTAGTATTAATAATCCCGAACAAAAATTTATTTTCTTCTCCAGTTAGATTTTGTTTAAATATTAATAATCTTACTTTATCCTTGTCGATAAAATCCCATATATCGCTATTATTAAAAAACCAATTTAAATTTCTTTTGTCAGTCATATCAAATAATTCTCTTAATTCTACATTGAATCCTATTTTCTGTCTATTATCTAATATAAAATCTGGTATAATTCCTTTCATTGCATTTCTTAATATTGCTTTACTATATCCATTTCTTAAAAGATATTTTGTTGGAATTTTATTTGCAAATTCAAATAATTCTTTATCTATAAAAGGTGATTCTCCTTTTAATAAAAAATATTCTGCATTACTTCCTTCCTGTTTTAGCGCAAGTGGAATCGTCTCATTAAACATTTCATTTAACATTCTATTTCTTAGATTATTACGTGAATAAATCGACTCATAAAAATCTTCTTTCCAATTAACAAGTAAATATTTTTCAAAATCAAAATAAAGATGTTTTCTAAAATATGGATTTTCTTCAAATAAAACAAAATCTTGTAAATATTGATTTCTAATATTTGGAAGTATATAATTTATCCAATCTTTGAAAACTATTCTATATTCTGAAATATTATTTTTTTTCAATTCTGATAAATAATAAAGCCAATGATCATAATATCCTGCAAAAAGTTCATCTCCGCCCTCTCCACTTACTACGACACTATATCCTTCTTTATTTATTTCTCTCAGCATGAGCCAGTGGACATAATAGCTTATTGTGGCCAATGGGAATTTATGATGTTTTATTATAGTTTTTAGATTATTTATAAAATTGCTTTTATCCAAATTTATAAATTTATGCTTTATCTTATATTCATTAACAACTTTGTTTACTATTTCTGATTCATCATATTTTTTATCTTTGCTTGTAATTGTAAATCCACATATATTTTTATAACTTAAAACATTTTTTACAATACCTAAAATAGAATTTGAATCAATACCACCGCTTATACAAAAAGCAATATCATCATTTCTGTTCAGCTTATTTTCTATGGATTCGATTAAAAGATTTTTAACTCTTTTTAAACAATAATCAAATGATAAATTTTCATCAGTAATATATTTGTTTTTGTCATCTAAAAATGGCAATAAATCATCTTCGATAACTTCTTTGAAAAAAGATTCTTGCTTATTTTTATAAAGGCTTTTATATCCATTTATCAAGTATCTAAATAGTTGATTATAATTAATTTCATATTCCGGCATTAATATTTTCTCCAGTATGAAGATGAAAAATACTTTTCATTTCTACCAATTCACATCCAAAAGACTTATATAAATTTACAGCAGGTAAATTAGATGATTGAGTTCCAACTTTTTTATCAATAAATTGAACTGCATTAATAAAAGTCTCTATTAATAACGATGCAACGCCTTTGTTTCTATAACTTTTTTCAACTACTATGAGATCAATTACAACTTTACTTTCATCAAACATTGACAATAAAAATCCAGCCGGAATATTATTATTCAAAGCAATAAATACACAATCCCCTCTAAGTCCTGTTACATAGCTTTCAGCCCATTCTCTTTTTATTTTATTTGCTGTTTCATTATCAATAAATTCATCCTGATGAAATCTTGAATTAGAAAAAGAAGTCTCTGCTATTTCTAAAATCTTATCTTTATATTTTATAGGAATAGAATCAAAAGAAACAATATTAAAATTTTCATTTTTTTCATTGCCTTTATCTATATTTTTATCTGGAAATTTATATCTAAATTCAAGGTCAATATATATAAATCCCTTCTTTACTAAAGCCTCTCTTAGTCCAAAAAGATATATAGAATCATTAATTTTAGTATAATAAAATGCTTTTCTATCATTAGTTATTATATCCAAATCTTCTTTTTTGAAATGGCTATCAAATTCAATTTTGAAAGTATCTTTTTTTAATAAATTTGATAGCCAAGTGTCTTTTGTTATTTGCATTTTATTTATTTAAAATACGCTCATCCTCAATAGTTTTCTCTATTTTTGTAGCTCGCTCAATTTCAATAGATTTCTCACAAATCTTAGCTCACTCCAACTTCATAGTTTTCTCTATTGCCTTAGTACACTCTTGTCATATAGTTTTCTCTTATTCAGTAGTTCGCTCTTAAACGATAGTTTTCTCATAGCCTATAGCTCATTCATTTTTTATGCTGCTTTTCTATTATGTTCTCTTCCCAAATATTCTTCTGCATAAGGTTTTCTTACTGGCAGCCCTTCTATTTCCCGCCATGCAACATATAAATCTATCAAAAACATTTTAATCATTATTCGTATAGCATCATTATGGCGATGACTTTTTGTAGCATCCTTCCATGCTATTAATTTAGCTTTTTCTCCCTTTTTACTTATTTCCCAAACTTTTTCATTACTATTTTCTGTTCTCATTTTTCTATTATAATAATAGCCTGTATATGGAACAGATTTACATTGAAGAAATAACGAACCAAGTACACCACATAATTTACTTTTAAGAAATTGATTATATTTACATTTTTGACCTTTTGTTTTTTTGTCCTTACCTGGCGCAAGTCCAGCAAATGATATTAAATTACTTGCAGCAGGAGCTTTGTATATATCAAATTGACTAATAATTACGGCGGCCATTACTGGGCCACATCCCTTAACAGTATCTCGTAAAAATCCAGTCCATAAAGGATGATCTTGAATAAGCAAGGTAATTTCTTTTTCCATAATTTTTTCTGCATTAGAAATTTCATTTCTCCTATCTTGAAGATAAACTAACATAGCGAGATCACGCATAGGGGCTTTCTTTTTAATTGTTCCATCTTTTTTTTGTCCCAAACGATTATCCATGGCAATTCTTTCATATTGATAATCATAATATGCCCTTATGGAAATCCCTAAAGATGTCAACATTTCATCTGTAAATTTTTTCATGCCACCACCTCGCTTTCTATAATTGCAGCTTGTATAGCTTCCATTAATTCTTTCAATATGGCTATTTCATTAGGAGTTAATGGGAAAGCATTTGCTCTTAAAGCATTAAGCAATAATCTTGCATTAACGATAGGCAACATTCCATTTGCTGTTCTTGCATAGGTCTCTTGTTTTTTAGTTAATTTTTTACCCGCTAAATCCATTGCTCCAGCAGATAAAGCAATCTTTTCTCCTTCTTGAGTAACCGCTGTGCGCTTCTCTTCGAACTGTTTGATTTTTTCTTTTGTCATACCAAGGATTTCGCCTATTTTAGCAAGAGGAATTTTCTTTCTTCTGGCAGTTAAGATTACATATACTTTATCTTTTGGTGATAATGGTAATCCGTGAACAGTATTTAAACGAGCTGCTTCAAGAAACATTTCTATTTCATTAGCATATTCACGAAACTCAACATCAACTATTGCATCATTTCCATAAAACAATAAAGTTGCTTGATGCCGATGAAATCCATCTATAATTCTAAAACTTACTTTATCCGCAATAATTGGGTCTTTAAATTTACTTCCTGATCTTAACACCTCCTTTAATTTTGAAACATTGGTTGAATCTAATTCATTTGCTTCATGCCTTGGCCACAAACTCCAATCTTTAATTAATTCTAATGCCTTTACTTGTGTTATTTCTCCCATTTTAAATTTCCTTTCTTATGTCCCATACGGGACTTTTATATTACTTCTTTCATACGAAAGAAGGTGCTACACTCAATTACTTTTTTAAAATTTTTAGTTCGCTCGTTAATATCAGTTTTCTCTTTGTATTTAGCTCGCTCAGCGACTGTAGTTTTCTCTTATTATATAGCTCGCTCTTTCATAGTAGTTTTCTCAGCTCAAGCAGCTCGCTCGCTTTTCGTAGTTTTCTCCCAATATCTAGCTCGCTCCAGAAACATAGTTTTCTCAGCTATGATAGCACGCTCTCTGCATTTAGTTTTCTCTATCAGAATAGCTCGCTCCAGAAACATAGTTTTCTTTCGTTTTTTAGCTCGCTCTATTTTTTTAGTTTTCTCGAGAGGTGTAGCTCACTCTTTGACTTTAGTTTTCTCAGTCAGGATAGCTCGCTCCTTTAAATTAGTTTTCTCATCTTTGATAGCTCGCTCGGACATAATAGTTTTCTCAACCACGATAGCTTTTCAGTTCCCATTCTCTTTAATCTTATTATATATTATTTTTTAAAAATTTTTGAAATTATTTTCAAAAACAGGATATTATTTTGACGACCTCCTGGTATTAGCATAAATAAGATGCAATGGTATTGTAATAATCAAACCAAACAATCCGAACAAAATTGCAACTATATGTAATATTATAAAAATAAAATGACCCATTTTTCATTCTCCTATTTTAAAAATCTTATCATAATATATTTCTAAATTCCTTTCTCATTCTCTTTAATTCTATTATATATTATTTTTTCAGAATTTTTGAAATTATTTTTCATTTTGCTAAAAAATCTTTATACCAACCAATATATTTTATAATTCCATCGTCAATAGGATATTCAGGACTATATCCAAGCAGCTTCTTAGCTTTGTCAATATTCAAAGTACCTCTATATGGCACAAGTTTATCCCTTTTCTTATACTGAAATTTAATTGCAGCAAATTCCTTTCTTAATATATCAACTACATCCAATAATTTTCTTGATTCTCCATAAGTTAAATTAAATGTTTCTCCGTATGCTTTCTCGTTTCCTATCATCAAACATATCCCATTTACAAAATCATCAACATAAGTAAAATCAAGTTTTTCCTGTCCATCTCCTTGAACAAAAATAGTTTCATCATTTAAAATATTTTCAATAAATATCTGAACTACTCTTCTGCTTATACATCTCTCCCCATACAAAGCTGATGGTCTTACAATGGTATAATTAAAATCATCAAATATTTGACTATATGCCTTTACTAATAATTCTCCTGATATTTTTAATGCACCGTATATTCCAATCGGATCTAAATTATCATCTTCCTTTACTTCTTCTGATTGAAAATTGCCATACACCATACTGGATGAGAAATATATAAATTGCTCAACTGTTTTATAAGAAGCATCAAGGGCATTTTCAAGCGTTCGCAAACTGTGGTCAAAAGTTGAATAAGGATCTTTATTTGATCGATTTGCATGGGAAACAGCGGCTAAATGGATAACCACTTCTGGCTTAAACTCACTTATTGAATGAGATAGTAAATGATAATCTCTTGCGTCAGTACAATCCAGCTCTATTCCTGCTTCTTCTATTAATTCAAGCCTTTTTTTAATAAAAGAAAAATATAAATCTCTATTTGGAATATCACGCTTACTAATTAAATAGCCAAAATTATTAACCTGCAAATTATCAACAATTTTCACGACATAACCAAGTAAATTTAGATGAAGACTCAAGTGATGCCCTAAGAATCCAGCTCCGCCAACTAATAAAATTCTTTTCAATTAATATTCTCCTTTATAGTTTCAATAATATAATTCAAATTATTCTTAGTTATATGCGGCCCGATTGGCAAACATAATGAATTATTAGCTATATTCAAAGCATTCTGGAATCTAATTTTTTGAAAACCATATTTTTTTTGATAGAAAGAAAATTGATTAACCGGATGAGGATAATAAATGCTACATCCAATCTCGTTTTCTTTGAATACATTTAACATTTTTTCTCTAATCTCGTTGCTTTTATATACGACGCTCAAACAATAATAAGACTTCATTCCATGATCGTTATAAATAATTCTATCTATGTTCCCGAATGCTTTATTCTCATCTCTTAATTTTTCTATACCGTTTTTCAAGTAATAGAAATTGAATTTTCTTGTTTCTAAATTTTTTTCTATTGATTGCATCTGACAAAATCCAAGAGCTGCCTGCAATTCACTCATTCTATAATTTAATCCAAGCTTATCTATATCATATTTAAAGCCAGTACTATCATCAGATTTTCCAAAAGCTCTTATACTTTTTGCTTTTTCAAAAATATCTTTACTATTCGTTGTAAACATGCCTCCCTCACCGGTAGTAATATGCTTACATGGATAAAAACTAAAGCAATTATGAACTGCTACATTAGCAACAAAATAACTATGGTCATCTTCTATTTCTAAATTATATACTTTTCTTTTACTTTTATATTTTTTTTCAATACTTTTTATAGGGACATAAATTAAACCTAATTCATTATCAACATAATATTCTTTATTATTTTTACGTTTATTTTTTTCTTTTTTGGGATAAACCCAAACAATATCATCATAATAAGATTTAAGTTTCTCTGAATATTTAGTTATTTTTCTTTTTCTTGGCAATTTATTCTCGACTTCAATAGCTATTACTTGATTATCTTTTATGGCTATTATATCCGGAATCGCTATTCCAATTGGAATAATTCTATACCCTTCCTTCTCATATTTTTTAGCTACTGGTAAAATATCCTTATAATAATGTTTAAATTTAGACGTAATATAATTTGACTCCTTTTTTCTATCCTTAACTTTTGAAATTTTATCACCAACTCCTTTTATTTGGGCAGGATTACAATATTCGCATATCTGCCAATAAAAAGGGATAATTTTCCCGCATACTTTGCACTTAGAAGTTCTTATATAGCAATAATCTGTTTTTTTATTTAAATCTTTTATCAATACCCATTTTTTTTCTCCATTCCTATTTACTAAAATTGGATGTTCTTCTGTAGCATTTAATGTTCTATTTCTCCAGCCAGCAGTATTACTCATCCCATCTAATTTTAAATTATACCAATATCCAGAATAATATCTCATATATGTCTTTGTAACTTTTTTATATCTATTTTTATGCGTTAAAACTTCATCCCCAATATTTACTTTTGATATTGGTAATAAACCTTTCTTTGTCGAAATCTTTGCTCTGCAATCAAAACAACCCACATCTGATAGAGTTCCAGTATGATTTCCTTCTATATCTCTTGCCCCTAATGATAAAGCACAATCCTCTATTACTTTCAAATCATAGTCATTTACTATTTCCATTATTTTTTTCATGTTATTTGGAATGCCTAAAAAATGTACCAGGGAAATAGCTTTTGTTTTATTGGTTATATTTTTTTCAATCTGATAAATATCAATATTTCCATCAACACCATTACAATCAATAAATATAGGAGTTGCTCTAACTAATTCTACTGCATGAACTGTTGCTACATGAGTCATAGCAGGAACTATAACTTCATCTCCTTCTTTTATTCCTAAAACCAAATAAGCCAGATGAAGCGCTGCCATACATGAACTAACCACAAGACAATATTTTGCTTTTGTAAATTTTCTAAATTCTTCTTCAAATTTTCTGCATTGTTCTCCATCGGTTAATTTTGTTTGATTCAACAATACATTTTTTATATATTCTGCATCTTGTTTTCTTATATTTGGAATTGCAAAAGGTATAATTCTTTTCATTTTTTTATCTCTTTATTAATATTCATAATTCTGTTTTATTACTGTTCTGTATATTTCTTTCCATTCATCGCGATTGAAATTCGCTTTACAATTACATGATCTACAATTTGAAATTAAATTTTCAAAAGTACAGTTCTTCTTGTCATAGTCAATGTGATGAACGCCCAAAGGATTGTTCCTGGTAATAGGTTTCTCGCAAAATGGAGTCATGCATTTATAATTGTCTCTTTGTTTTATGAATTCCTTCAGGTCTTTGGTAAATTCAAAGCAGTATGGCTCAAGCGAAGTTCCACCACGCCACATATGGCTATCTTTACCGCAATACTTACCTCTCTTACCTTTAGATATTTTTTGGCATGTTTCAATAGTATGTTTTCTACCTTTTTTAGATTCTGATATTTTCTGTTTTGTTTCTTCAGAAAGTTTTTTGCTATAATTAGGGTGTTTGTTATTGATTCTACCAAACATAGGGTGATTTTTACCAGTTATACCAAACATAGGATTATTTTCGCCTTTTAAAGCTTGTGATATTTTTCTTTTTGTTTCTTTTGTATGTTTTTTACCAAAATTAGGATTCTTTTCGCCCATGTTTGCCTTGCTCATTTTTTCAAGCGTTTCCTCAGAAAAAATACGCCCTAATAATACTTTAGATCTTTTTCTTTTATGTTCTTCTGTTTGTTTATATCCTTTTTTTGGCATATTTCTTTCTTTCTAAATAACTATTCAGCCTTCTATTTTACCATATTCTTTCATAAATACTTCATCAATTAATTTTCTTAATGTTATCGGAACTATTTTTAGCATTTTATTAATATCATTATATATTTTATTTGGAGCCTTTCTATATGCTTCACAAAAATTATCTATATTGCCATATAACTCTAAACATGACTTTTTAATAATATCTAACCAAAACTCTTTATAATTCTCTGCAAAATCAAATTGTTGTATTGGCCTTTCTAACATTTTATTTCTCCTAAAAATTTATTTAAATATTTATATTCCTTCTCCAACTTCTCAAAATCATTATAATATTCAATAACAAAATAAATATTTTCAAAATCAATTCTATCTCGCAACCAATCAATAATATGATATTCTTGTATCGTAGGTATCTCATGACTGTCTTCTAAAATATTATCAATAAATACTATATGACTTAAATGAATCTCAACACATCTATCTAATGGCAAAAAATTCAAATATTCTCTGATATTCATTTTCATATTATATGCAGATATAATTGCATGAGCTATATCTAATAAGAAATAAATATCATTCTCTTCTATTATTTCTGTTATGAATTGTGGTTCACATATATATTCATAAGCTGGAAGATAAAAATAATTGGTATTTTCCAATGCTATTTTACCATTAAAATTGTTTCTAATAAATTTTATTCTATTTTTTATTAATTTCTTTAAATCAGATTTTTCTAAAATATCACTTTGACAAATATATCTTCCATCATCAATAAAATATTCAGAACATACTGGTCCTAATGTACATGAAAATATTTCTACGTTTATAAATTTTAAAAAAGGAAGTGTGCTAATAAAATAATCTTCAAAGTTATTTTTTATTATTCCTATATTACTATGAAATAGCATCTTTTTATCTTTATCATAACAAAGTATTGTTCTTGCTAATTTTTCTTTTATATCTTTAAATTCAAAAGAATTTATACCACTGATTCCAAAATAGTTTTTTCTATTAACAAGATTACTTATCGGAAGGGTTAAGTTCATTAATTATTTCACCTGTATTTTTTATTACTTGAATTGCTCTGTCATCATATAGCTTCCTCATGCCATAATCTTTGATATTAGTTACTTCTAAATCAGGCAAACCATTATCTTTTAACCATTGCTCTACATATTGTTTATGTTCTGGAATAGTTGATCTTGCAGTAAATATTTTGACAGTATAATTATATATTCTACCATTTCTTATTTCTTCAATAAGTAATAATTTAGCCCTTGGAATAATTTTTCCTATATGACTCGCTCCTCTCCAATAATCATAAAATGCAAGAGTCCCATCTAAATCAAAACCTACCCAGTATTGATAATTTTTAATATCAAAATCCATTACACCTCCCAAGGAAATTTATCTTTATAATGTTTTATAATTGGCATTTCAGATGAATTTAATAAAAAATCGTACATCTTATTCACCGCTTCATTAATATCGTCATATACAAATATTGAGTCTCCAAATTGTTTTAATACATCTTTTCTAACTGGAGCTGCTTTATAATATCTCAAGCAAAGAGATGGAATATTTAAATAAATAGCATCATATATAGTTGTAGAAACACAATCAGTTATAAAATAAGACGTTTTAGATAACAGCTTATTAAAATTATTTTTATTTTCTATTTTTATATATTTTAAATTGTCTCTTATAAAATCAGGAGTAGGATCATATATTTCGTTACCTTTTGAAAAGCATTTATAAATAACTTTATAGTCTCCTAATATATTTAATTCTGTTAAAATCTTAATTCGATGTTTATATCTTATTATTTCAGGAAATAGTTGAGGAAATCTATCGCCAGTAGGAAATTGAGGGGCATACATTATTATTTTTTTATCTATTTTTCTTTTTACTTTTGGCATTGGTCTTTGCCATTCTCTTATTTTTATATTACTGCCATATTTTTTTACTTCTTCTTCCATGTGTTTTCTTATACTTGAATCATTAGCATAAAAATAATCATAATTCATAATTCTATCATAAACTATATATGGATGATATGTGCCTGTATCTCCATGATCAAGATATATTGTTTCAAGATTAATAATGCTGTTAGCAGCCTCTAATGCTGCATGAGGATATAAATTATCTCTTGTTAGTTTATCTACAACTAAATAATTTATATTATTATTTAAAAGCCATATTTTAATTCCGCTTACCATTAACTTGAATTTTTCTTTATCAAAATCCAAATATCTCCAATCAAATTTTTCATATTTTAACGGAAGAAATTTAATTGAGCAATCATTTTGAGAAAGAATCTTAATTATAACATCGGTAATAGTTCTATTATAACAAATAAAAGCTATATTATTTCTAAGCAAACTGCTTGATAAGCTTTCAATCACCTGTTGTATTAATAATCGTATTATTTTTTTAATATTCATTATTATGTTTGTTAATTAAATTTTTTAGTATTTTATACTGATCTCCAACATAATCTATCCATTTAACATTAAAAATAGTCTTATATTCTTTTAAAAATCTCTTCCAGTATTGTTTCGTTTCTTCTTTTTCTAATTCATTTAAACAAAATACATTGTATTCTGAAAAATCTTTAACATCTATTAATTCTGGATAATAATAATCTTCCGGAATTGAATATTGAATATTTAGTTTATCTAATTGATAACAAGCCAATGGAGTTAAAGCCATTATATTTACATAATTTCCGAAATTAATTTCTTCTTTTATTTGAAAAATACTTGGAAGATATTCAAGAAATAAACTTTTCATTTTTTATTTTACCATCATTTTAATAATTATTTCTTCCTGTTCATTTAGCCGTCTTAATAGAGCATTGCATCGTTCATATAATCGTTCAATATGAGATTCCATTTGCCATGTTGTCCAACCTGAAATTTCATGACATGAATATTCCTGATCTCCAGGATCCCCAAGCTCTTCTAATTCTTCTTTCCAAACAATACCTATTTTTGATTCTTTTAAATTATCCATTTCTTTTTATCCTTATTAAATATAGCAAAATTCTTGCCAATAAAACGTCTCTGACAATAAATGCAGCTCTTAGGTAAATTAGGCACCCAAGTTAATTCATATTTCATCATCATATTACGAAAATTAATCATATACCTAGAATTAAAATCATAATTATAACTCACATTTCCAATATTTCTTCTGTGTGGCAAATGGCAACACTCCGCAATATCCCCCCTGCTATTAAAACAGAAATAATACCAAGGCTGGATACATCTTGAATAACGAAACTCATCAGAATTTATATCAAATATCTGAGAAATAACTATATCAAAAGGATAATCATCTCTTTTCATAATTGATTCTATATAGCCTATTTCTTTTTTCGAGTCTTTAGTTAATGAATAAAACTCTTTTGTTCCATGCGGATTTATATTATGAAATGTAACTTGTGAAGGGCTAAATGATTCAGCAAACTCAAGCATTTCTTCTATTTGAAATACATTCCCTTTATGGAGAAGAAAAGAATAATGAGCCTTAATATCAGAATATGATATTTCATCAAAGCTTTTTATGAGTTTTACATACTGCTCATTTGTCCCTCCTCTATTTTTTTGATAAGAAACATAATCATAACAATCAAGGCTAATATTCATCTCATCAATATCTTTTATTTGCTCAATTTTATCTTTTATCAATATTCCATTAGTAGAAATTTTGACTATCAATTTATATAACTTACATAATTTTATTATATCTTTTATTTCTGGATGTAATAATGGCTCGCCACCGGTTAAAAATATAATATCTGCTTTTTTTGCTTTGTATTTATCTAATATAAATTTCAAATCTTCTATTTTTAAAAAACCACGAGACAGATATTTCTTATCTTCTAATACATAAAGGCAAGTTGGGCATCTTAAATTACATGCTTCTGTTATTGTTGCAATAAAAATTGGAGGTATAAAATTAATTTCACTACTATTTAAAACATTCCAATCATATTTCAACCAATTATAAGACTTCTGAAAAGATAATTTTTTATAAAAAATATTATAAAAAAATCTTGGCAACATTTTTTGTCGATTTGAAAGTTTACTTTTGATATTATTTAAATTCAAAATATCTCCTTATAAAATTTTTAATAATAAGCCGCTGATTTATAACGTTTTTTATTATATTTTGGGTTCAATTTTTCAATCAAATAAAATTCTATATCTTTACAATTAGGATGTAATTGTCTAAAACTATCAAAACTATCTTCATAAATAATTTTAATTATTTTAATATTATCTTTATTTTTAAAATGAGAATTACCAGTAATATGTACATTTAATCTACCCTTTAAATAAGAAGACCAGCCAATATAAAGTAATTCCTTTCTTTGATTAAATAAAAATAAAGTCCTCTTTGATTTTTTAAATATCTATGGCATACTTTAGCCCAAGAATACTTGGGATATAAATAGGCATGAATAAAAGAATCATATTTTAATTTCAATTTATACTCCTATGCCCCAGATTTTTTCATTGTATATGCCCAACTTGCAAGAGAAATACGACGTTGCCCAGAACCAAAATGAATACATATTTCTTTCCCTTTTCTCAAAAATTTCTTAAAATTTATTTTATCTAAATCAGGTTTACATTTAAAAATTATTTCAAATTCTCTTAAAACTCTTATAAACCAATAAGTATCATATGTTTCAGCATGAGTTCTCTTGATCCAATTCCATATAGTAGATAAATCATTGTCAAAACTTGGGGCTTCTGCATGACAATTCCGACATAAAAGAACAAAATTAGATGGAATATCAAAACCACTTACTTGAGCAGGAATAATATGGCACCTATGCAAGCTATTTGTTTTATGAGTATCCCCACATCGCCAACAATGAGTTAATGCTTCCGCCCAATCACATCCAATATCACCTTCATAAATTCGTGATTCCCAATAACTTTTTATTTCTTCATGAGTTGTTTTAATAATCATAATCTCTCCTTTTGTTTGTTTAATAATTATAATTCTGTTTTATGACTATTCTGTATATTTCTTTCCATTCATCACGGTTGAAGTTTGCTATTGAATTACATGATCTACAATTTGAAATCAAATTTTTAAAAGTACAATTCTTTTTATCATAGTCAATATGGTGAACTCCCAATAGGTTGTTTTTAGTAATAGGTTTATTGCATAATGGTGTCATGCACTTGTAACCGTCTCTTTCTTTTATAAAAGCTTTGAAATCTTTTGTAAATTCCTGACAGTAGGGTTCGAGTGAAGTGCCGCCACACCAATTAGGATTATTTTTACCTTGTAATGCTTCTGATGTTATTTTAGATATTTTTAATTTTGTTTCTTCGGGCATATTTTGCCTTATAATAGACATTTTTAATTTTGTTTCTTCAGAATGCTTTTTACCAAGCATGCCCCTATGATTTTTAGATATTTTTTGTTTAGTTTCATTAGTATGCTTCTTGCCATAAAAGGGGCTACCCTCTCCAGTTTTGCCAAACATAGAATTATTTTTGCCTTTGTTAGCAATAGATATTTTTCTTTTTGTTTCTTCTGAACGTTTTTTACCTTTATGAGCTAAAGACATTTTTCTTTTATGTTCTTTAGAAAATTTGCGGCCTTTTTGAGCCCTACTGCTATTTATTTTATGTTCTTCTGTTTGCCTATACCCTTTTCTTGGCATTTTATTTATCCCTTTTTATTAAATTTAAAATATTTCTCTATAAATTTTTTATTTTCCTTTATATTGACAATCATATTTTCTTGAAAATCTTTGTAATATAAACTATCTCCAATTTGCATCAATGGGGACATATTAACATAACTCTTTAATTCGGGTATAATGATTATGCATCCATAAGCTAAAGCTTCGAGACAAACACTTGAATCTAAGGCTACTACAAATTTTGATTTTTCTAATATTGAATTCAAATTTATATTATCAATTTGTTTATTATTATCAGGATGAACTTTAAAAAATAATTCACAATTTCTAAAATTATATCTATCAACAAATTTTATCAATTCTTTATTTTGGTCATTATTAGATGGAGAAATAACAGTTATTAAATTATCTTTCTCATATTCTTTCTTTATAACTTCTTTCAAGTAATCAAATCTGCCAGCTCCAGATATATAACATCTATCTCCATAATATTCTTTAAATATGTCATAAGTTATTTGTCCTAAAACTCCTATCTTATCAGGAAATGGCATTATTTTTACTTCTTCTTTATCATAAAAATATGTCATTATATTAATACCAGGAGTAGAACATAATATAGCATGAATTTCTGCTTTATTTTTAAATGCTATGCAAAGTGCTTTTTCCCATGCTTGTCCTTCATATACATAGTAAATTTTTCTCGCTTCTAAAAATGATTTATGAAGATTTCTAAATGCTCTTTCATAAAATAATCCTTCTATCAAAACATCTCCAACAAATGATCTCCATGTATCTTCTTTAAAAAAATCATAATAATTGTCTCTATAATTCCAATCTCTACAGAACCATTTAAAACCAAAATCATTCATTGCTTCTTTTAAAAGAGAATTTAATAATAAAAAATTTAAAATAGAATTTATATATTGAAAAAATACAATTATAAAATCATACCAATTAATAAATCTATCTATTACAATATTATTTTTATCTTTTAGGATCTTTTTATAATCGTTTTTTTGAGGCAATATTATTTTAATAAAACTATCATTTTTAATTATATGGTCTAAATAATTACCATAATAACTTACAGCTATGTTTCTAATATTGTTTTTGGAAAATTTCTTTGAATTAAAATTAAATAGAATATATCTGACAAGAAAAATAAAATACTTTTTTATTGCATTATAAAAAGATTTTAAGATTATAAATTTTGGTATAATTGGATAGATATTTTTTACTAAATTATGATATGTATTTGTTTTAGTAGTGTTCTTTTCATGAATAAGTGAATACCACCAGATATTTCCAAATTTCTTATGAAATATTTTTGAAAGTTCTGATATGAATTTTAAATAATTATTTCTCATACTACAAAAATAAACCCATATATAATGATACCACATGTAATTCCGAAAGCCGCTATAATATAATCAGGATAAGATATATTAAGTAATCCTCCCCCTATTCCAAGTATTATACCACATACAAACCATAAAAATAATATTTTCATAATTATTCTCCTTTTTCTTTATTCAACTCTTCTATTACAGATAATAGCCCAGCACCAAAGTCATAATAAGAATCCGCAATATATTTCTTAGCTATATCATTTTCATACTTATATGGTATTATTTTGTAATGTCCTTCAACGCTCTCACCATCTCCAAAATTAATAATATATTCGTTACCAAGGATTTCTTTGATCATCAATATCATATCTTCGGCTTTTATAGGATTAATGCCAGAAATAATCATTGAGCTATTATTAAATTTTTTATCGATCATATCAACTGAACATTTTGCAACATCCTTAACATGTATATATTCTCTGACATTTTCTTTGCTTCCATAATAAGATATCACTTTTTTCTTTAATGCTTTTTCAATAATATCTCTTATTGAATTTCCTTCTCCGGCTCCTTGCCCATATACTGTTCCATATCTCAGAATTACATAAGGAAAATTATGTTTCTTTGCATAATATTTAACTAATTTTTCAGAAGCAGATTTTGTAATTCCATATATTCCTGATTCATTATTGTGAACATAAACTGATGATGTATAAATAAATTTTGCTTTATAATGAGTTGCATAAAATAAGGCATTTAAATTACCTATTATATTATATTGTAAAGCTTTCTCTGAATCTTCATTGCATTCCTTTATATTTGATATTGCAGCAAGATTATAAATTACTTCAGGATAAAAATTACGAGAAGTACAAGCGTTATATATGGCTTGCTTATTTAAAATATTACCTTCACAAAATTCATAGCTATCATTTAATCTTATTTTTGCATCAGTACATTTAACTATGTCATAATTCAAAACTCTATGCCCTTTCAACAAGAGTTCTTCAATTATATGCTTTCCTATAAATCCAGACCCACCAAACGTAAGAACTTTCATATTTCTTTCAATCCTTTCAATAAATTTTCTACGGCCAGGGCCTCCATTGCTTTTCTTGCGTCATAAGTCATTGATGCAATATGTGGGGTTCTTATAATTTTATTCTCAATAGATTTATTTTTAGACACTAAACTTAAATTTACATCTGTTGCTACTCCTGCCAATTTTCCTGATTTTAATGCTTTTAAAATAGCTTTCTCATCTATACATTTCTCTCTCGCTGTATTTATAATATAACTCCCACCTTTCATTAATTTCAATTCATCTTCTCCAATAATTTGTTCGTTTCCTGAAACATGAATTGTTATAATATCTGATTCTTTTAATACATATTCTTTATTTGAAACATAAAATGACATTTTTTTATCACAACCATAAACAACGCATCCAATAGATAGTAATATATCTGAAACAGCTTCGCCTATTCTACCAAAACCAATAATGCCTATTTTTAATTCTCTTAAATTCCTGCCTCCAATATTTTTTCTTATCAAATTCAACATCTGCATTATTGTAAATTCTGCTACTGCATCAATTAATTCTTGACATGGAGTTATAAATACTTTTATATTTCTTCTTTCACATTCCTGTAAATCTATATTATCTATCCCAACACCAATTCTACTAATAACGCTTAAATCAAGATATTTATCTAAATCAAATTCTCTTGTATCAAGAATAACTCCTTTTATTTCTTTTGAATCATCTATATTTTTTACTTGTTTATAAATATCTTTTTCGTTTACTATTTTTAAACTTTCCAATATTTCTATCATTTATTTCTCCAGTATATATCTCAATTCACCTTCTCCATAAAGCGTTTTTTCTTCATCAGTATCGCATCTCAAATCTGTTTCTCTTACATTCTTTAGCCTCGTTATTTTCTTTATTTCTAACCTATTCAGAATTTCTCTAATTTCTATATCTGTAGAATGCTTCTCTACGGGCGTGTACCAATTATCGCAAAAAATAAATCTATCAGAAGACAGCCCAATTAAATCCAATACTTTCATTATATAATCTTGAGGAATATTTTTCATTACTTTTCTCATTTCTTTTCTTGCATACCAGAATATCCCACCCGACCCATAGAGATATAACCAAATCTTTCCATTTGATTTAGTCACTCTTACTATTTCTTCAATACCTTTTCTCATATCTTCAGTATGATGCAAAACTCCATTACAGAAAACAAAATCAAAATAATTATTTGGATACGGCAAGCTTAAAACATCTCCTCTTTCAAAATGCATTCCATCAATTTTAGATTTCCTAACAATATCTTTTGCTATTTCTATTCCTTTGCTTCCATAATCGATACCTACAACTGGATAACAGCCTAACTTTCTTAATGCAAAAGAATATCTGCCTGAACCACAACCAACATCCAAGACACTCTTATTTTTAAACCAATCTAAATCAAAATCATTTTTCTCTAACCTCTCTTTTAAAATATTAAATGTTTTATCTGTCAGTTGTTCAAAAGTAAATTTATCCCATAATTTACCATAGATATTTCCTGTTTGTTCTTTTATATCTATTTGTTTTTCTATATTTTTAAAATCAAAATTATATGAACCAATCTGATTTATGTTAAATAAAAAAATTATTAGTTCTTGTATTTTTTTATATATTCTTTCTGTATTATCTCCAATATTATTAAAAGGAATATATGGATCAACAGGATAAAGATTTCTATAATACTCATGCATTACTATAATTATTGCCCAAGGATAAGACTTAGTTAATAATAAACACGAAACAAAAAATCTATCTGATATGACTTGGAGTTCTTTAAGAGTTTTTATTCCCATTTATTTTTTATCCACCAGATGTATTATTATATGTCAAAGTATTGCCACTATATGATGTTATCCAGCCACTGTATATTATTTTATATGGATCATACCACCACGGATATACTGGATAAAATGGATACACAGGATACGGAGCAGATACAACTTTTTCCTTCTCAAATGTCTTATTTAGCAAGTCTTTTAATTCCATAGCTTCATTTATTGTCAACTCAATCTTTTTGCCATTGACAATCAATTCTATTTTTGATATTTTAACTTTTTCCATCATCTCCTCTTTTTTTCTATTTAAATTCATAATTCACTCATTTTATTTAGGCAGTACTTTAACTGTCCAATTTGCCACTCATAGTCTATATCGCAGGCCGGAATATCCTGTTTATAACCAAGTATATTCTTCCCTAACCATTTCTGAGGAAGTAATCCATTTTCCATATTTTCTATGCACTCCGGTCTGACCACAGCACATGAACAATCATAAAACCAAGCATCATCTCCACTATTTCTATCACAATTAACTTGATTTTCTTCTTCAAATATATCTTTTACAAACGGATCAAGCCATCCATGTTCATTAATTCTTCTTGTTCTATAAGGTGAATACATATTATATTTTGAAATTGTGCAAATAGAAGAAGCAATTGCATTATCTCTTAATATTTCTATCATTTCGTTCATCATGTTTGCAGTAATACAAGGGGCGTTTGCAAATAATAAAACTACAAATTCAATCTTCTGTCCTTCAAATCTCTGATAAATTTCTTTATTTCCTTTTTTTGCTATAAGCGCATCTATACTTGGCCATAATCCTTTTTTAATTTCATTATATGCGTGAACAAAAACATCATCAGATAGAGCTTCATCTATAGCTAAATATTCTGGTCTATTTATAATATTTGCCCCATAATTATCTGCTATATTTTTCAATTCAGCACTATCTGAAGAAAAAAATACCTCATCAACATACTTACAACCATTAGCAGCTATAATTGGATATGCCATTAATGGTATATTATTAATGAGATATGAATTTTTATTCGGGAATCCTTTGCTATTTTTTCTCCCTATACAAATTACAGGAATCATATTAAACTTCTCCTCCTATTATAACACAACTTGTTCTCAAATAGCACCCTTCACATGCTGCAATTATATGTGCATTCCCTTCTAAATGCATTTCCCTCATATATTTCATACTACTCCAAGCCTTTCTTATACTCATTTCTTTTGCATTTCCTAAAACAGCAAGTTCTCTATCATCATGATTGCAAGGCAAAATATTCCCATTAAATAAAACTGACATTCTCTGCCATAATTGTTGACATGCCCAATTAGATTTAATTCCATTTTCTCTATTGCTCATATCTTTATATTTTATATAAGAAATCTCATCACAATACGACTTCCAAAAATCCCTAAAATGTCTCAAATTCAAATCAGGCAATTCAACAGTTTGTATTCTAATTTTAATATTATATTTCTGAGCATAAGCGTCAAATAAAACTACATTCTTTACTACTTCATTAAAATCTGCGCCTTTCCTATTTTTCTCATATTCATCTTTTGTATATCCATCTATCGAAAAACTTATTCTATCTAACCCAGTATCCAATAATTCTTTCATTTTATCTTCTTTTAACAAAGTAGCATTAGTATTCAAATATACATCAATTAATCCTTTTTTCTTTGCATAAATTATAAATTTGCAAATATCTTTATGTAGTAATGGTTCTCCTCTTCCTATTGTATGAAATTTACAACCATAACATCCATTATCACTTGCCTCATCTATTATCTTTTTAAACAGATCGAACTCCATATATCCTTTTTTAAAATTAGCTTTTGTCTGAACACAATGAGGACATCTAAGATTACAAATACTTGTTGCTTCTATATCAAGAAACAATGGAAAATCTTCAACAATATTATATAATGGATTATTATGCCATTTTCTTCGATACTCTCTATAAATCTTATCTTGAAGATATTCGCTTTCTGCTATATCAAAACCATAAAGAATATTTATATTTGAGTTTATTTTCATTATTTTCTCCTTTATACATTACCATAAATAAACTATAATTAATTGAACTACATGCAATATTTGATCACCAACTTTATATCTTGAAATATCTGGTTGTATAATATTTTCTTTTTCTATAAGCCATATTGGATTTGGGTCTATTTTTACTTTAAAATAATCAATTATAAAATGCCCTGTTAGTAAAAAAATAAATTTTAATATATTAAATTCTTTAAAATATTCTAACACTACACTTATACATCCAGTCCATATGAAACAATGCAAAAATAAAATAGACAGATTTTTACTTTTATAAATATTAATAAAATTAGTTCTGAGAAAAAAATCTCCTATTAAATGAGCAAAAAATAAGAATATTAAAATTTTCAATATTGACCTTTATTTTTATTATATATTATTTTTTCAGAATTTTTATGAATAATATCTTTTTATAAATTCTTTTCTAAAATACTCAAACATATTATTTCCTATATTATCAAATTTTTCTGCTATATTTATATCCGCATAATTCCATTTATTAAACTTAACGTATAAAGAAAACGTTCTTTGCAATCCTTTAAACTGTTCTTTCGTCATATACCTGTATTTAATATCTGCTCCATCTAATAATTGCTCTGTTTTTGTATCTTCATCTATCAATCCATTTTCCAAACAATACTTGTGTATCCATGTGCCTCTATACGGAGTCATCATATAGCAGTTCATTGTTTTTGGATTTATTTTTCTGTTCAACTCAACCGTATCAAACACTAATTCTCTTGTCTCATCAGGCCAACCTATTATATTATTTACAGTATATGGAATTTCATATTTCTCAATTATACCTAATGCTTTTAATATCTGTTCATTGCTTCCTTTTCTATTTAACCATTTCTTTCTAAAATCTTCATTGCCATGCTCAATTCCAAACTGCATATCAGCAACACCGGCTTCTTTTAAATATTTTATTTTATTTTCTGTTACACTTTCAGTTCTACCTTGGCACCAAAATGGAATGTCTATTTCATTTTTATATCTTTTTGAAAAATCCTTTAATTCATTTTCAGGTCTTGCAATAAATGATTCTGCACTAAAATCTATATAATCTGGTTTGTATTTGTTTTTTAGAAATTTTATTTCATCGATTATTCTATCAACTGTTTTTCTTCTATAATAATTTTTATAACCAACTTCTGAATACATTTTCTTTATAGCAGGGGCCTCACAATATGTGCAATTATGAACCAAAACATTATTGGCATAAAACCAATGATATTTTGGAATTTCCATACAATAAACATCTTTTTTATCTTCTAACCATTCAACCTTTACAACTTTATGATTTGGATCTTTTAACTTTTTTCCTTTATTCCAAGGAATTTGTCCTTTATTGGCCTCTGATATTTTCTTCCTTGTTTCTTTACTAACTATCCTACCAATACCAGCCAAACTTAATTTTTTCTTATGCTCTTCAGTCATATTTTGTGCAGCTAAACTTAATTTTTTCTTATGTTTCTCAGATAATTTTTTACCTCGCATCGTCTTAGAAATTTTATCTCGCCATTTTTGTGTCATATTTTTAGCCGGATTATTTTTTTTCATTCTTTTAGAAACTTCTGGATGAAATTTAGGAGTATGATTATTTTTATCAGTTAAGGCTAAATTATTTAATACATTATTATTTTTATTACCATCTATATGATGTACACATTCATTTAGTTTTAATTTTCTATTTAATTTACTTTCTAATATAAGTCTATGCAGAAATCTTCTTTCTCTTCTTCTCCAAGAAATTATATTATATCCACCTATATCTATGCTATATTTAACAGCTCTAACACTATCCTTTGGTTTTAAATCCTGCGCCTCTATAATGTTTTCCCTAACATCAACAAATTGATTACCATTTATAAATTTCTTAAATCTATGATCTGGTGTACAATCAATAAATGTATTATCATCAAAATGAACTCTTACTAATTGAACATTTTTATTTGTTTTTCTAATATGAATAGCATCAACAAATAAGACTTCATTATTCTCGCTATTATATGTTAAAACTTTAATTTTTTTACCTACTAAATTCTTTATTGGAATCATTCCATCTATTGTATTTATTAATGCCTCTCCTTCAAGACATTGAAAAGGGCATCCCCTATCCAATTCAACATGAATCATCCTATATACTTTACCATGCATTACCCTATTAATTCTGTTTTCTTCAAAAATATCAAAATCAGGATATGGAAGGGTATTTAAATCAATTGGTTTGTTTAATGGATTATAAAAAATCGTTTTTAAAGGAAAATAATATTGATTTGAAGTTTTAATTATCAAATTATTAATATTAATATATTCTTTTTTATTATAAATAGCATTACATAATTCAACTAATGCAACCTCTCCTTCTCCTCTACACAAAATATCAATATTTTCATTTTCTAATAATTTTCCTGTATTAAAATTAACTCCCACTCCGCCAGCAATAACTGGACATTCATAATCTTTTATTGATTCAAGCAAAGACAATCCAAGATCAATAGTATCTTGAACAAGAGAAATACAAATCAAATCAGGCTTATAATTATTGACTACATTTTTTAAATCCTCATATATATCTGTTTGTTTAAATGGTATATTAAGATCAAATGGCTTAACCTGAAGAAGTTGCTCTTTTTTCTTCTCAAAATTAATAGATTCAGTTTTATAAAATGTCGTATCAAACAATTCTACTTCAAAATTATTTTCTTTTAGACATGCAGAAAGGATAGAAATAGACAATGGAAGTAATGTAGCCATCATACAATTAGGATATATTATCATGACTCTAAATCGATTCTTCATATTTCTTCCTTATGATATTACTATAAAGATTTTCATAATATTCTCTATATTTCTTATTTTCAGCTCTCATATTACAACTATGACATAAAGAAATTAAATTCCAAGGATTACAGTCTTTCTTAATATGATTGATATGATGGAGGCATAACTTATGATTAGGATTGCAGTCTCCCTTGCAATGTGGATTCTGACAAGTATTATTGTCTCTGTCTCTTATGCTCTACTTGTATTCTTTATCCATCCATATTTCGCAATAAGGTTCACATGATATCCCGCCTTTCCAATTCCAATGAAGTTCGCCTGTTGTTTTTTCAGATGCTCTTCTTCTACTTTCATCGTTTTCTTTAGTCCTACCATATAAAGGATTATTTTCCCTTGTTCTACCAAACAAAGGACTATTTTCACCAGAAAAATCAGCATGATTTTCAGACATTTTTAATTTTGTTGCTTCAGTGTGCTTCTTTCCAAACATATAATTTTTTTACCAGTTCTGGATTTAGACATCTTTTGTTTTGTTTCATCAGTATGTTTATGACCAAACATAGAATGCCTTTTCCCTATTTTACCATACCAAGGATTATTCTCCCCAGTTTTAGCTCTACACATTTTTTCTATTGATTCTAATGTATGTTTTGATCCCTTTATCATTATTCAAATAATTTATTATTCATCTATTCTATGCCTTATAAATGATATTCTACAAGATAAAGTTGCAATAACCGCAAATGCTCCAATAATCGTACATATTCCTATTAGTCCAGCTATTCCTTTCAAAACTATCATTAAACAAATAATTAAAAATTCCATAATATTATCTCTTTATTATATAAAATTATTTTATTAATTTGTAAATTTTCCAATCAACACTATATTCATCTAAATCTGCATCATATGATGTGGTAACAATCTTTTCGCAATTCAAACATCTTTTCCTCGGGATTCCATTTCCTGTCCAATAAATTAATCTTTTATGTCTTTTCTTGCACATTGGGCATATACATTCTATTAATTCGGCAAATGAGCTAACATCTTCGTAATTAGACATTTTAAATAAATTATTTATCCTTGATTAATGTTACAATAGATTTTCCATTTATTCTTTTGAACTTATATACTTTATCTATTATTTGTACTAATTGAGGTTCATGGGTTGCTATCACTAATTGAAACTTGAGCCTATAACTTAATTCTTTCATCATTTTAGCCGCCCTTATTATTTCCTCTTCTGCTCCGCTTCCCACATGTTTTAAAGGTTCATCTAATACAAAAAAAGCCCTACTCTTAGGGCTTTGTAAACTCCACAATACTATTCTTAATGCAAAAGAAATTATGTCGATAATACCAACTCCCATATCGTCTTTTGGAACAAATTCAATTCCATTTTCCATTACAATAAGTTGGCACTCGGTTTGATTTCTTTTTCTCTCAAATTTTAACACGAATTCATAATTGTCTTCAAATACTGATTGAATTGCAAGGGTAACTAATTTCTCAACCCTCTCTTTAAATTTCTCTTGCGTATTTTTTGCAACTTGTACTATAATATAATTAGCTGCCAGAAAATCATCTCTATTTTTTTTCTCTAAAGTTAAAGATTTTTCTTTGGATTTTAGCTTATTTTCTAAAAAATCCATGTTTGCTTTTATGCTAAAAAATCTATTTTCTATATTTTCAAGATTCATAACTCTCCAGCTTTTCCTGTACCTCAATCAAAAGTTTCTCTTTCTGTTTCTCTAATAAATCAATCTTTTCTGTAATAGAATTTAAGTTTTTCTGTGCATCTTTAACAGATGAAATATCATAATCCTTACTTAGTTTTTCCATTAGTTCATTTAGCTTACTTGTCTTTAAATGGAAATCTAATTTGATTGACTCTACTTTATCCCTGAATTCTATTAGTTGTTTTTCTTCACTCATAATTCTTTCCTTTCTTCGGTAATATTTACAATTCCAGCAATAATGTTCTGGATATCTTTTGAAACATTTTGTTGTTTAATGAATTCAAATAAATTTTCTACAATATTTACTCCAGAAAATTCTTTTGTATCCTGTATATTTTTAACAAACTCATCAAGAATTAAATCCGTTTCAACTTTATTTTCTATATGGTTTCTTGACAAAACTTCTTCTGCTGGTTTATGCGGAATAATATGTTTCTCTATTTTTCTTGTATCTGTATCGTAGCTATAAAAACATGGCTCATATTTAAAATTATATTCGTCAGCAGTTTTTCTCAATACACAGCCAGTATTTATGATATGTCTTCCATTAAATTCTATACAAAATTCTCTATGAATATCGCCACATAAAATCAAATTATAATCTTTATTTTCTTTCAAAAACTTCTTGGCATCCATATAATTTTGATTTGGAAACAATGACTCTTCTGCAATAGGAGCATGAATTACAAGAATATTAAAATCATTTTTATTTTTTATTTCTGGAATTTTCTCCCCAAAAGAACAACCATATAAAGATATATGATTTTTTTTATTATTATAATAATCAACATATATTGGATCTTCATTTAATATCTTTACTAATCCAATTTCATTTAATATTCCTAAAGATGTCGATGGTTTTGATTCTTCTGAATACATATAATAATCGTGTTGCCCAGCCACACAATATATTTTAGTTCTATAGCCTTTTAAAAAAGTAATTATTTGTGGCAAACCCGTCCAACTGCGAGGTCTATCGTTGAAATCACCAGATTGCAGTAATATAGCCCTGTTTCTCCCACCCCATCCCCAAACATATGACAACTTATCAAACTGAACTTCGACAAGATTATCAAGTCTTGCAACTGGATTTTGCCATAATAAATGAAGATCACTTAGTAATACTATTTTCATTTATACTCTCTCTAAATCCACAATTTGATCATTCAAGTTGCCAACTTCTTTTTTTAAGTCTGAATTTTCACCCTGCAATTCTTCTATTTCATCTCTTAAATCAACAAGCTCGTCTTCTAATTCTGAAACCTCATCATTCAAATTTGCCTTTTCGTTTTCTAAATCTTCTATTATACTTTCATAATCTTTATAATAATCGTTTATTCCGCCTATCAATTGCTTAACATAAAATACTATATCTCTTCTATCATATAAAGTATTTTCAGAAGGTAGATTATTTACTTTTAAAATCATTAATATTTCATTTATTATTTCTTCATCTGTTTCATGTTAAAATATCCTCTTCTAATTCTATTTCATTAACTATAAATATTTTAGATGGATCAAAAGTAGTTAGAGCATATCCATTAATACCAACTCTACATTTATAAAATAATTGCACTCCCCCGGAACATTCATTTGCCATTCTTTCTACAATAAGCATTAATGTTTTTTGCTTATCGCTTTTTAATTTGTGATGAACTATATCTCCTACTTTAAATTCAAATCCCAACTTATCTAAATTTTTCATAACGCCTCCAATATTATCTTCAAATTATTATTCTTTAAATCAGAAAAACAAACAGGACACTTGCCTAATTTCTTTAATAAATCAACATAGTCTTTTTTATATTCATTATATTTTTCTTTTTTAATTTCTGTTTCCTGATTTAATTCCAAAAATTCATTTACTATTATTCTTTTTATTTTTAAATCATTTAATTCTACTCCTATATCTTGTAATTTATTCAAGCTTTTTTCTGAAATCAATAAATCTTTCAACTCCTTTATTTCATTATCAATATTTATATAATCTATCAATAAATCTTCTTTGAAATATAACTCCTCTAATTCTTTATTAACGTCATCTAACTCATTTAAACTATTTTCTGAAACTAACAACTCTTTTAAAATATCTGTATCTTGTTTCAATTCAATATAGCTATTTATAATATCTTCGTGTAAATATAAACCATTTAATTGGCTGTTAATTTTGCCAATCTCAGATACAACAAAATCAAATCTTTTTTTAATATCATCATATATCTTTTTTAAACTGCTGGCCTCAATTTCCAATTCAGTTATTTCAGAAACTAATTCTAAAACATTATTATAATTATCTGTAAAATTTGTTATTTTCTTATCTTTTAGTTTTAAAACTTTTATTTTATTTTCAACTTTATCAATATCATCATACTTCTTTAAATCATTTTTTATACTGTTAATATCTGTTTCTGTTTCCGTTATTTCTCTTTTAGATAAATTTATCTTTTTGTTAAGTTCAGATATCCATACATCAGCCTTATCTATATTTGTAATTTTATTTATTGTTCTGGAAACCTCACCAGGAGAACTTGTTATAAGAAATGGCTGATCTAATTGCTTTTGAATATTAAGTTCAGAAATATTTAATGCTTGTCTAATTTTATCTGGAACATCTCTTCCTACTCCAGAAAACTCCTCCCCGTTAATAATATAATTTGTTGATATTAAATTTTTAGTTTTATCTTTTGCTACTTTAACATTTTTTATTACAAAAATTTTATTATTATCGATATCTAATGATATTTCAGTACTTCCATTTTTAGAAGCAAAATTTGAATAGAATCTTGCGCTTGATGGCTTGTTTTCGGTAAGCAAAGATAAAGCTCTTAATGCCGCTGTTTTGCCTGACTGAGATCTTCCTATCAGGCCTGTAACACCTTCGCTAAATTCAATATTTAAATTCTCATGTGACTGAAAATTTTTTATTTTTAAATTTCTAAGCATTATATTTTAATAATTTTAATATTAACTTTTTTGGCCTTATGGCATGAACTTTGAATAAACTTCCTTTTAATTCAACTCGCTCACCAACTTTAAAAACTCCTGAATCCATAGGCCATTTTTTCTCAGCCATTTCAAAAATCTCTTGTGGTATTTCTTCAAAGTATCCTCTTCCGGAATCCATAAATCTTATCTCCTCCTTTAATGTAAAGCATAACGTTTTAGATCAGCGGCACGGCATTTTGTATCCGCTGCATCTGTGTGTTATATTTTGTAATTAAATTCTTTTGAATATTCTTCTGATGCCTGGAAAAGTTTTAATCTCAATTTTTCTTCAGGCGTAAGTTTGAATTCTTTGTGTAAGTTTTTTAGCGCCTCATTTATTTTACGCATTGTTTCTTTATTCATTACATCCTCAAAAATATAACCAGTTAATAGACGGAAACTTTTCCACCTATTGTGATATTAAACTACATTTCTTTAATTCTATTATATATTATTTTTTAAAAATTTTTGATTTTATTTTCATTATTTAAAAATAATTTCATACTTTCAGATGAGAAATATTTCAGAAAAGAATAAAATGGTATAACAATTAAATTATCATTGAGTCCAGTCAAGAAAATTGAAATAATATTGTCTACCCATTCTCCACAAATCAATTCCATTTTAGAAAAAGTCTTTCTATCAAACACTATAACTGGATGTTTAAAATCTCTTTTAATAATAAGCATAACTGCTTTTCTATCACCAAATATTTTTTCTTCTTCCGCTTTTAACCACCATTTTATAAGCACTGGGTCTTTCTGTCTGCCATCGACAAGTAGCATAATTCCTAAATCTGAATATCCTCTTTTCAATTCAATAAGAAAATAATTAACAAAAGATTCTCCAATAGGATCTGTAAATGAAATATCACCATATTGATTTTTGGATTTTATATTCTTTTTTGCTCTTGTTGTCGCTCTTGCTCCGCTTCCAGAACTTCTCCAAAAAATATCATCTCTTTTATTATTAGTAAACCATAGAGATAATTTCTTTGATACTTCCCTTTCCCATGCCGCGCCTTTTGCCATATTACTTTCCTTTTTTAAATTCTTCTATTGTTTTGCCTCTTATTATTCCTGCAAGCTCCCATACATAATTATATAAATGGAGTCCTTTGCTTGAGGTAATTATTTCTCCATTTTTAACTCCGATTTCAGAAGCAATATATTGTTTCATTAATTCTATTGCAGCAAGATTAGCGGGAAATCCACCCCACAAATCCCATGATCTAAAGTAAGGAAAGAAATGTAAATATCCATCTTGTATTCTGGTATCAATATGGCGCAGACATGGAGGATCTTGAAGTAACATATCTGTAGGTTGAGCCACCTGTAGACACATCTGATTATTTCGATATCCTTTATTTTTATATGTCCAAATAAGCAATTCTATCTGGTTGATAAAAATTTTCCCATGCTCATTTTTAATAATATTTGGATTTTCCCAAACTTCTTTATCTTGAATTAAAATATTAAGCATAGCTTTTTGAAGCCATCTGGTTGACTGCCCATTTTCAAGAGTACATTCACTTAATCTCTGCCCGTATGTATAGCTTTCTCCTTCCTTTAATTTGCCGGTCATTAAGTATGGTAAATATTCATCTAAATAATCAGATGCAACTGGGTTCGGTATATTGTATTGAGAAATATCAGGAAGCAAAGGAAGGACCCACGGATATTTAATTCGAACAGTTATATAATCAAATTCTCTTCTTTCTTGTCCTGCATAAGAGCCTTGATCGATTTTAAAATTGTTTCCAATCTCAATGCATTTATATAACGATTGATACCAGGCGTCTAATAAAGATGTTGATTCAATATAAATTGGATTTAACATTTAATATCCTCCTGAAGGCATATCTAACCCGCCTTTGATAATTACATCTTCTTGCTCTTCTTCTCGAATATTTTTATATTTAATATCAAAAGTATGCCTATCTTCATTTAATTCTTTTAAATATTGTTTAGATATTTCGATATCAGAAACTACATAATCGCCTTCAACATCTTCTTTAAAAAATGGAGCTATTCTACCCTGCCTCTCTTTAAAACAAAATCCCATTTGTGCATAATGAGCTATTTTTTCAAAATCATGTTCTTTGCCACAACTACTCCAAAGTCTTAAAGCATACTTTAAGATATTCCAGAGCATTACTCTTAATCCTGTATAATGACAAAGATCATTAAACTTTAATTCAGAACCATATTTCTTTTGAGGAGTTTCTATATACTCTTCCATTCTCTTGCTGAATTTTTGCCAATCACCAATTCTGTCAAATTTATTCATATTTTTCTTCCTCTTCTAATTCTTCATTTTTTATCTTAAATAATTTTTCTTCATATTCTGTAAGTTCAGGGTTATAAGTTGATTTTAACGGAAACGGAACAGAATTACTCATAAATTCTCTATTTGCTAATAGTACATTATCAAAGCTCCATCTTCCTATCTTACAACTATTCTTTTCTTTAGCTAATGCGTATAATGCTCTTGTCTTTGCAATAGCTCTACCTACTTTTTTACACGGCTGATCTAAATCACTACAAATTGCAATACCTCTTCCAATATCATTCCCTACTCTAATAAGACATACTGTAATTATAGGCCTCCCCAATCCATCTTTAGTTATCCTAACTTCATCTCTGATATAATAATATTTTTCATCCCATATTTTTTCCATAACTTCTCCTCAAAAAGCTACAATAATTCTATCAATCCACTCAAAAAATCTATCTTTTTCAAGAAAACTTGCGAACCCATATTTTTTAAATAAGCTATAAAATCTTTTTTCTTCTTTATTATCATTTTTCAATTCTATATTTATTGGCTTCAACCCTTTAAATGGCAATTCAATGAGCTTTCTATTCCTTTTAACAATCTCTTGCCCTTCTTTGCTTTCAATTCTATCAAATACTTTCCCTTTACTAATCATGCCACGCATATATTTTGTAGCAGTTAATTCTCCAACTCCTTCTATACCTCTGATATTATCGCCTGAACAACCCGCTCTTGCTTTGATATCTATCCAGTTATAATGTGAAGTTTTCCATTCATCTATAAAACTATCTGGAGTTACCCTGTTTTTACCATTCCAAATAGTAGTAAATTTATCCATACATTGAAGCATATCATTATCTGAAGAAACTATAATATTATAATCAGATAGTTGTTTTGATATGTATGCCATTAAATCATCTGCTTCATATCCTGCTTGTATAAAATTATTATTAAATCCTAAATATGGCAGAATTTCTTTTCTCAATAAATCAAATTGCTTATATGCAATTGATAAACTCTTTAATTCATCACTACTCTTATCCTTCCTGTTTGCTTTATACTCTGGATAAATTAATTTTCTATAGCTCTTTTTAGAATCCCAACAAAAAATAAAATGTCTTGATTCAAATTTCTTTGCAAGATATAAAAGCTCAGACATAAAACCAAATATGATTCCTGTATCTTCTTCTTTATATTTTAATCCACCCATTGTGTAAAAATTTTTGTAGCAGAGATTATTTGCGTCTATAATTATTTGCATAAATTACTTCTCTTTATTTTTTTAAAATAAGTGGTCTTCCTTTGATTGTTTCTATATCAAAATATTTCCAAGAATATATAAACAAACATTTTTTACTACAAATAAAATCTCTATTACAGAGTTTAAACATGTTTGAAACATCAGATAATGATTTGTTACAAATAGAACAAATTATAGTATTATCCACTTCTATTTACTTTAATCCTTTTATTTTTATTGGAATGCTCTTTTTCAAGTTGTTCGCAATATTCATTTAGTTTTATTTCAACATCTTCATAAATTCTATCAAACTCTTCTTCTAAGTCATCTTTATCTTGAATGTCTTGTAATAATCCGACTTGTATTTTGATAGATTCGTAATCTCCAAGATTTATAGTTTTTCCTATTGAGATTTCTATTCGTCTATTTTTCATTATTAATCTCTAATACTTTGACTTTCTATTAGT
>Ga0180732_1000336_pt1 | contig 43367 bp, 67 predicted proteins | sample KR11_01MetaG_FD_148674 | JGI IMG/M metagenome (GOLD analysis project Ga0180732, IMG submission 148674) | Groundwater microbial communities from the Olkiluoto Island deep subsurface site, Finland - KR11_0.1 MetaG | ecosystem: Environmental > Aquatic > Deep subsurface > Groundwater | place...
GAACTAATATATAACCTTCAATTAGAACAATAATATTTAAATAGAATTGAAAACGTATACTCTCGTGAGAAATTTCTGAATTTGACCCCGTAATCCATCGACATTTGCGATTTAGCCATGATATTAAGGCATAGACCATATTATCAACCTCGGAATTTAAAAATACAATCTCAGTCTTGGAGGGATATGATAATTATTGACCGACCTTCGGATGGCCCTCGCACTCCCCCCCCTCCCTCAAACCCTCACAAAAGGTTTTCTCCTGCTTGGTGACGTCCTGGTGCATCCTCAACCCCATTCCCGGGTGCGTTCTCATCTCGATCCTGCTCCTGACCATTTGATTCTGACCATCGAGAACCTGCCAAAAACGTATTCGATAACGTCCGATAACCTATAATATGTTGTCTTTTTTTCCGCTACAACCCTTGATAATCCTACATTCTTATTTATCGACATTATTAAAATCCTGCAACCCTTGACCATGGCTGATTGTGCGCTTGTGCAATATAAAGGTAGAATGGCAGAATGTCATTCTTCTCCTGATCTCACTGCTTGGACCACCATCTGCATTAAACCGATGTTGATATCGCCCTGGGACTGTTCTTTTAGATGACCTTTTAGCTTAGTTGCAAGCTCCAAGGTCTTGCGCTGAGTTTCTAAAGCCTCGACCTCGCGTTGATCGGTGACTATTCCGTCCTTCTGAAAAAACTCGGTCTTTTTGGCATTTATGAGGTTATAAACCTTTGCGGCCAGGAAATTATCGGAGAGACCTTCTTGCTCCATGATGCTGATAAATGAATGCTGAACTAAGGGTTCTTTAAGAATATCTGTTACTTGGGCGCTTGCTGATGTTGGCGACAAACCCGTTGATATTGCTACATCTCTCACGTTTTTCCCATCAAGGCAGGCTTCGATTATCTTACGTCTTCTGATCTTTGACAGAATCCTTGTTTTAGGAGCGTGGTGTTTTGGTTGGTTTGATTGACGAAGATATTTAGATTGCTGATTATCCGTTATAATCACATCTTGTATTTGATCATCCATCCTGTGTCCATGCCCTCCCTCCGCCCTAAAAATTACATTAGAATTATACTTGGTGTCAAGCTATTTCTTCATTTTACCTTCAATCCATTGAAATCATTACAGGACATCTTGGGGCAAAGAGGAAAATATCTCGGTGTTCGATGAACTCAGTATGCCTTTCGCTGGATTTTAGCTTAATAATCTTTTGTGGTTTTGTGTCATGGGGCCACATATCTTGTTTACAATAGATAATTCCTTTGGTTCTAATAATTTTACAATGTAGGCAATCCAGGCAGTTTTTCATTTGACCTCCTTATTTTTATAAAGTGCTATTTTTTTCTATCTCTTTAAGTTTGTCAAGGGTTTTTTTATCAAGTATATTTTCTTCTTAACTTACCTTGTCTCCAGGAGTCCGTTGAGTTGGTATGCCAGTCGGTTTTGATGGCAGCCTTAAAGAGGTCGATCTGCTGTTCGAGCCTGGTATTAAGACCTCTTCCACACATGATGCAATATTCAGTTTCAGGATTTATGATTCCATTACAGAATTTCCATTGGCATTTCATCTTATTTCCTCCACTTTATTTTTAATAATGTTTTAGCAGTTTCTCTTTCTTTGGTTCTTTCTTTCTCTTAGTCTTTTACCTTGCGTGTGTATGTGCGTATAAAACTATTGAGGAATATGATCAAAAGCCTTACATAACCCTTACAAATCCCTTACAATCCCTTACATGTTCTTATAAACCCTTACATTTTAGCCTAATTCTTCTTCCATCCTTCATGACAAATGAATTTAGCTCCTTGATATAACTTGAAATTTCTATATAAACCATTGGGATTTGTCTCGGATGCCCAATTTTTACCACTCAAGATTTTAGCAAGGCCACCTTCGAGCGTAAGGTATAACCTTGCTTTCTCTATACTCCTCGCTCCTCCAATTCCAAATTCGGTTTTGGGGTTCTTTTGGAGGGCTATGATCGCGATCCCCTTTTTTAGTTTATCATAAATCTCTTTTATCATGCCAGCTATTTTATAAAATTCGTCTGAGATTTCAAGAAAATCAATAATATTGACATCGTTTGGTTTTATCACATCTGCAAAATTAGAAGATCGTTCTCTAAAGTTTATATCTTGTTTCCAATCTTTGAGATTTCCCTCAAACTTTTTAAGTCTTTCCCTTAATTCTAAGGGACCCATTTCAGAAGAGAAATAATTGATTTTGAATTTCCCTCTGTTTAACTGGCAAGTATTTAAGAGGAAAGCGGTTTTCCCGGCGTCTTTTGTACCGGCTATAATGATTATATTCTTTGGGAGGGTTCTAACCCATTCTTGAATTTCGAGAGGCCATAAAATTTTAACGAAGTCCTCCTCAACATTAAGGAAATCTATTTCATCGCTGGCGTCTTCAATCCTTCTGTAAACCCCATTTTTAGGTGGTACCCTCTCGATAACTCCTTTTTCACAAAGCCTGTGCATAACTTGGTGGACTGCGTTTTTCTGCCCAGGTGTAAGGATTTGTAAGGAAATGTAAGCTTCTGTAAGAGAAAATAAGCCTTTTGTAAGGCTTACCCAATGCTCTACGTCTTCGGTTAAATTTCTTTCTTTTCTTAATGCCCGGTCAAAGGCAGATGATATTTTGTCTGAAATCTCATTTTTAGGGAATGGGGGGTTACAATTTAAAGCTAATATTTCAATAACTTGTCTAACGGTAGCTTCATTAGTATTAGCTTTTACCAATTGATTAGCAATATGAAAAAGATCGTCGTCTCTTGTCCCTTTTTGGAAGAGTTTACGACCTGGGGTAATTTCAGCAATAGGATTACATAAGGCCCGAGAGAGTTCTTTGATATAAATAAGGAGTGCATCGGGAAGTGGAGATCTCGGAATATCATTGAGGCTCAACCCATCGAGCCATTGATATGTTTTACCAAAAGAGTTTTTTGAAGGTGGTAAAACGATATAGCCACCTTGACCTCGATAATCCACATGAGGGAAGATGCCGGCCTTTATACTTATTGTCTCTTGTGGGTTTTCAAAATGAAAATGCTTACCACCACGAGGAGTAATGACCGTAGGGGTTAAAAGATTGTCCGGGAGATAATCTGATAACCTTTCATTCCCTTGTTCATCGTCTACGTCGATTACAAAATCATTGGAAATATTACCCGTGACTCCTCCTATCATGGCATTAGGCCACTTCTTCCACCATTCTTCAATCTCTTTCCTCTCGGTCTTGCGGTTCTGAAACTCTAACCACTTCACCAAAGGCTTTTTATTCGATGGGTCAACAGGGATTACAGGGTAATTAAATTTTTCACTATACTGAATTGCTGATTCCAGGAGCGTCATCTATCCTCCGTTTAGCGGGCATATTACAATAGTGTATGTGCCACAGCATTTTTCTCCATGTCTTGTTAGCAAGATGATTTACTTCATATCCTTTCGTTGATAAGTGGCGGCCTATCTGTTTTCTATTCCATTGTCCAATATCTTCAAAGAGGAATTTCGTGATGCACTCCATTCCGCCACGAGGTTTAAAAAACATTTCCCTTGCTGTTCCATTAGCCCAACAGCGAGGACAGCAAAGTGTAGGATTTTCGATAGTATCTCTATTTGAATACGGGTAGTATTTAGAATAATAAACAATTCTATCTGCTTCTTGTTCACAAAAAAAACATTTATAATGAGTAGTCATAAAACTCCTACACCAAAAGAAAAGCCCTACGAGCTGGGCCAGGGGATGAACCTGTCCTCAAGGGAGGAAACTCGGTAGGGCCTTCTTTTGGATTTTTTCTGTTTTCATCTTTCGCCCTTGTTAGAGGATTAAAAAAAGCATAAACTTTATTTTTTCAAAAGTCAAGCCTTATTTTTCAGCTCCATATTTAGTGATAGGCAGCCTCTTAACCCTGCATCTTTTTCATAGTTTTTGACCTTTTTATCCAAACTTTGTGATTGTGATTCACGTGAATAATTCTAAAGTGTTTAAATTATTAGGCAATTCAATTTTGAAAATAATTATTTATTTGGCATGGTATCTGCATCTTATATGGTATGGCTAAAAAAACGGTAGAAATTAAATGGAATGGACAAATTTTTAGGGTCCCTCGTGACTTATCCCGTGCCTGGGACTATAAAATGTTTGCTCCTCATACGACGGCCAGGCGTGGGATGTATGAGCTTGAACGAGCGGTCAATCATTTTTTGGGCTATGTGGTTTGGGAAGTAGAAATCAAATAAACAAGGAGGAAAAGAAAATGGATAAAAAGGGATTTATTCAAAATGGTACGAAGAAGATGTTTCAGAAACAATTTGATAGCTGCGCTTATATTTACACTGACGGAGTGATATTAAAGGAATCACGTCAATGTAAATCCGGGAAGGAAAGCTTCAAAAAATCATTCAACCATATCTTCCCCTGTAACATCCCAATTTATATTACACACAAGCGCCATGAATACGAATCAAAGTTTATTGGAAGGTTGGTGATTTCAAACCCATCTCTTTTGATTGATGGGATCGAACACGTCGAAATTTATTTTGATAATTCAAGTCAATCTTCGAGGGAAAAGGGAATCCACATTGACACCGTGCATCTTCACACACAAAGCGGAATGGAGATTAGAGAAAATCAGCTTCCGTTTTTATCCGGTGACATTACCATCCAAAATGAATCAAAACAAACCATCATGGCATGGGATACCTTTGACGGAGATACGATATGGCATGGAGAGAAGCCAGCCAAAGAAGAAACCCACCCTGACGAGCTCTAAAGAGCGAAACCCGGGCGACCGGGTCGGTGGAAAGCAAAACCCAAAGGAGGAAAGGAAAATGGATTACAAGGTAAAAAGAAGGAAAATATTTAAAACTCCAGAGGCGAAGGAGCTTGATGGTAAACATAATGATATGCAGGCTAATCTTGATCGGCTGGGATATGAAAGCCCAAAGGAAAACCAGAATGTCGATGATTATGTCAAATCTTTATCATGGTAAACAAACCAAGGGAGGAGGAAGATGAAAATTGACAACGAAAATGTGAGAGCTTCAAATCGATGCCCATTATGTGAAGGCGAAAAGGATATTGGCCTCGTGACCTGCTGGCCTTGTTATCGATTATATGGCCTCCGGTATGGCAACCCAGAAGCGGAAAATAAGATAGAACAAGCCAACGAAACGGAAAGGCAATTATACCAACTTTTGAAGCCGGTCCTTAATAGAGACAGAAGGCCAACAAGAAGGGATTTGAGAGAGGGGAATCTATGACTACTAACGGCTATCTTGATTGCCATAAGCGGAAGGGTCAACCTCGGATTAGCGTCTCTGTTTGCCTCTTCCATAAATGTGAAAACTTGGATGAGAAAGATGGGGGGTTTAAGTGTAAACTTATAGAAGATGAGGAAAAACAATTAAAGAGAAAGGAGAAAAAACATGGCTACATTAACAGGTAAAAGAGTAAGACGTTCAGGAGGTAATAGGTATGCTTGTAAAAGAAGGCGTAGGCATACTAACCACGAAAAGAGGTTTATTGATAATGTAATGTCACCCGAAGAGTATCGAAAACACAAAAGATAGTTTGTGAGTGAGGAAGAAAAAAGAGTGAGAAAACATGAAGTGGACTAAAATCAGACGATGTCAGGTCTGTCATAAATGGCCTGGTATCAGATACAATGGACGATACACCTGTATCCACTGTTGGCCGAAGGTGGCTAAAAAAGGAGGTAAACCCAAATGAACCAGACAGACAAAATGGAATTGAGCGAGCTGAGGGCCGCCATGTGGGAAATCTTTCAGAGAGTCGCCCGGGTGGATCAGCACAAACGGGAAATCGAAATGTTTATCCGGTCTATGGATCGGCATCAGGAGATCCTGGCGGGGGATGTGGAGGAGGAAAAATAAAAAAAGAAAAAGCTTGACAAAGATTTAAAATGATGTTAAAAGATTATTATTATGAAAAAACAATTCCCTATTGAAAAAGACATTCCCTTTTTTCCAGCTGGGTTTGGGTACTTTTATCCGTTTGAGAAAATGGAAACAGGAGACTCGTTTAGATTTGTTTCCGATATTGTAAAAAAGGTGGCTCCTGCTGCCTCTTCATACGGCAAACGGCATAACATGAAATTCTCAATTAGGAAGACTGATGATAATTCGTATAGATGTTGGAGGATTAAATAATTAAAAAAAGGAGAATAAATATGGTTATGAAATCAGCACTTCTACTTATTCCCGAGAAAATCGGTGGTCTCCTTAATGACTATGCGAAGGACCTCGAAGAAGCCTGGGCCAATGTCGGGGACGGAGAAGTTTTGAATATCAACTTGTCGGCCAAGATCGGATTTGACAAGGTAGGCAAACCCGCTTGTGAGGTTAAGATTGCCTTTGTAAAAGAGAAAATAGAAGGGTCTGTAAAATTTAATTGGGAGGATAAGCAGGCGGGACTTTTCAAGGTGGTCAAGGGGATTGACGACAAGCTTAAAAAAGATGATCTCTCCATGACCATCAGCACCAATGAAGGGAAATCAGTCACCCTGGGGAAGAAATGACAAGGCAGCTAGCCTATCAGATTCGACATCGGAAAATGGGATTATGTATGTCTTGCTCCGTTGAAGCATTTGAATCCGGTTATTGCCGAGAGCATTTGGAATCTCACAGAACATATAATCGTGAAGCAATGCGTAGAAGGCTTGGTTGTAAAAGAAGATACAAATTAAAGGGAAATCTATGACCCTCAGCCCATTCTGCCAATCCTGTATTGATCTTCCTACCTGCGAAGAGATCGAGGAAGATGATTTGGAAACCGAGGTTTTCGATTGTGATTATCGGAGGGAAAAATGATTATCAAGCTCATCTATCCCGATCTGGGGAAAGAGACTGAGGACGAGATCATTGATTGGATGAAAGCTATAATAAAGAATCCCTCTTTGGATAGGTATGTTTATAGTCCTCTCAAATATGTTGAGGATTTTGAGGTTGATCGATGATCCGAGTCTGCTCCTACTGTGGCAAGGTTTTTGGGGAGAAGGAACCCTTAGAAAATAAGGAAGAGACTCATGGGATTTGCCCTGAATGTTTCCCCGAGGTAATGAAGAATTTTGAGAAGGAAATGGAAGAAATAAAAAGAGAGGAGACAGGAGGCTGACATGAACCATTATGACCGTCCCTCATGGCTACAGCGTTTTATCTGGACTTTCAATTGGCCTCGAATCATCGATTTAATCTGCTGGGGAGTGGCAATTGGATGTCTGATTTACCTTGGAGTTTATGTGTTTTCTCCGTTTAAAATAAAGTTTATCTGGAGATGAAATGAATAACCGAATTATAAAATTTAGGGCATGGTGGAAAGATACTATGGAACCAATTCCAAATTTCATGGAGGAAAATACCCTGGATGTTCTGAATGACTCTCTCGATAATTCCTTTATATTTTCCCAATTCACCGGCCTCCACGACAAGAACGGCAAGGAGATTTGGGAAGGAGATATTGTTAAAAGATGGACTTCTGATGGAGGTCAGTATATTGGGATAATTAAGTTTAATGACGGATGTTTTGATGTCGAAGGATTTGCCGGGAAGTACGGAAAATTAAGAGATTATGTAAAAGTTTATGTCGCTAACCATGCCATTGAAGTCGTCGGAAATATCTATGAGAATAGCAAACTTTTGGAGATAAAATGAAAATTCGGGAAACGATACAAGGGATGAGAGAATTTACCTACGAAATCGGATTCTACCTTTTCCTCATTTTACTTGGATACTTTATCTGCCTCCATTTCAGTATCGGTGATATTGGAAAGGGAGTAGAGGAGAGATTGACAAGGGCGGAGGATTCGATAAGCAAGCTAAATACTCAGGGATACATTGGGAAAAGCCTTGAGAAGAAGGGACATTAGGGATATGGGAAGAATATACGGTCAGTGGGCAGGAGATCCCAAAGGTACAAAAGAAGATCCCAAACGATGTATCGAGGAAGTTTGGCCCCAAAGTGTAAGCTGGACACCCTATCAATGTTCGCGGAAGCGGGGATATGGTACAGGGAAATTATACTGCTGGCAACACGCCAAAAACATGGATCGAAGGGTTGACCTCTTACCTTTGAAAGAGGAATCAACAGAGGAGGGGAGAAGGTGAAAATAAACCAAAGCGGGTCGCTCGTCAAAAGCATACTGCTCCGTCATCTAAAAATCATCCATTCACAGGCTTTCTCCCCTCGGAAGGAGGATAATGATAATTACAATTCGGGTTAAAGGATATACAGGCCCAGGTTGGGAAATTGAATGTACCGGACCTCGGAAGTGGGTTGAGAAAATGATTAAAAAATATATTCCTAAAGTGAAAGCCTATTGTTTAGAGAAGGAGATCCCATGAAAAAACGATTCCTAAAATGGTTGATTGCAAAGTTACCTAAACAAGAAGTAACGCCAGAACTTAGAAAGCGGATCAAGGTTGAGTTTCCTGGTTATCATTTGGGTAAGAATCCTCCCAAGGGGATAAAAAAGGGGGAAAGGAAGAAAGAAGTTACCAGAGGAATCGACCTAATCGAGAAATACGATGAGGTTACCAATGAACAAAGCACCTGATTGGATTATTGTATCTCAAACCAAATTTGATCTTGCTCGATATCTTGGTCCTGTGATCTGGGTGAATAAATGTCTAAGATGCGGACAGGAAGAACCAACCTATTCGGGTCCCGCAAATGTAGCGATATTTCAAGGGAAGGAATTTATCAAGATTCATAAAAACTGTAAAACAAAAGAAGATCCCGTTTCTCGTGAATATCGAGCCGACCATTCAAAAGAAAAGTGGCCTGGCCGTCGAATGGGGGATTGATGAGGATTAAGTATGAAAAAATATCTTATCTCCCTTTACGTAGAAACCGATATTCCGGTCAAACTTTTGAGAAGTAAAAAGGTTTGGCAGAGAACACTTGATTTTGCTAAAAAACGAACCACATTTGAAACCGACGATGAGATGAAGATTGTCTCGATCAAACTTAGAAAAGAGGAATAGAGCATGGATGAAATCAGACTAAATAGATTGTTGCTCCGAGATTTTCAGGCCGGCACGATAACGCTGAATGCCACGGGGAAAGACCTCTTTATATTCGGTGCTAATGAATCGGGCAAAACCCGTCTTGTGTCAGCCTTCACATGGCTTCTATTCAATAAGGACGCCCTTGGCCGTGCCGATTTCGAGATCAAGAACCTCGACGAAAAAGGAGAATCTGCCCACGGTCTTGAGCACAGCGTAGAGGCGGAGTTGGCTATCAATAGCGAGATAGTCACCCTAAAAAAGCTATTTCAAGAGAAATGGCAGAAGAAACGGGGAAGCACCAATAAGGAGTTTACGGGTCATACCACAAATTATTTTGTCAATGGGGTCCCAATCCAAGAAAAAGATTACCTCTCCCGTATCGCCGATATCGCTGGCGACGAATCTCATTTCAGACTTTTAACCTCTCCAACTACCTTCCCTCAACTCCACTGGCAGAAACAGCGTCAACTCCTACTCGATATTTGCGGGGGCATTTCTGACTCGGATGTCATCTCCTCAAACGAAAAACTCTCTTCTCTTCCAGCCATCCTCGGGAAGCACACCCTCGACGATCACCGAAAGATAGTGACGGCCCGGCGCTCCGAAATAAATAAGGAGATGGATAAGATCCCTGTTAGGATTGACGAAGTACGCCGAGGCCTTCCAGATGTGACAGGGATTGATCGAAAGGCCTCCGAAAAGGACGTTCAGATCTTAGAAACTGCCCTGAATGACGCAAAATTGAGGCTCCAAGGGGTGAACACAGGGGGAAGTATCGCGGACCTCACAAAAAGGCTCTCAGGGCTCAATGCTGACCTTAGAAAGATGGAGGATGGACACCGAGCCGGGTCGCTGTCAACGTTGAACAGGCTGAACCAGGGAATATCTGAACTGACGGCTAAAGTGAATGCTTCTAAGCGCAGGATTAAAGACATTGACGACGAATTGAAGCAAAAAGAACTCAATGTACCGAGGCTTGAAAAAGAGCGGGCAAACAAGCGGGAACGGTGGATAGCCATTGATTCAGAGGAATTTAAAGATACCACCCCCGATGTCTGTGCAGCGTGCGGTCAACCATTACCGTCCGATAAGGTGCAGTCTGCAAAAGAAAAGGCTTTGGCAGCTTTCAATGAAAGGAAGGCCGAGAGATTAGGCCAAATCAATGAAATTGGATTGGACCTGAAAGAAAAGCTCGATAAACTGAATAAGGAAAGGGATAACCTGGAGGCCGAAAGAACGAATCTCGACGCTGCGTTACCTTATATCGAAAAGGATCTTTATGGGCTTGAAATAGACCGAGACTCCCTCAAACAATCCTCCGAGGACTTCTCTGGGGTCCAAGGGTATGCCGACCTCTTAGATGAGATCGAAGACATCGAAGCACAGATTAAGGATGAGAGGGAAGGGAAGGCGCAGGATGTTGAGAAGATCAAAAAAGAGATTGACAATCTCCTATCTTTACATTTGGGAGCAAAGGTACAGGTCGATAAGTTTACTGCCAGAGAGCAGGGCGAGAAACGGATCGAAGAATTGAAGGCAGAGGAAAAGAAACTATCAGCCGAATATGAAAGATTGGAGTCCGAACTCTATTTGATCGAACAATTCATCAAAACAAAAGTCTCCATGCTCACTGATCGGATCAATGCCAAATTTGAAATGGTCCGTTTTAAACTCTTTAACGTCCTCATTAACGGAGGGATCGAGGATTGCTGCGAGATCACCGTCAATGGCATTCCATTCAATGCGGGTTTGAATAATGCCGCCCGCATCCAAGCAGGTTGTGACATTATCAGGACTCTTCAGCAGCATTTTGAGATGAGGGCTCCCGTTTTCTGCGATAATAGAGAATCCGTAACCGATCTTCCCAAAATGGATTGTCAACTAATTTCTCTTGTCGTATCACCAGAAGACAAGACGCTAAGGATAGAAAGGAGATAACGACTATGGCAACAGAAAAGAAAAACCCCCCAACAGTAGAGAAGTCTGTTGTAGACATTGTAAGTGAGAAGGTTTCGGAATTCCTAAAATCTGGACAACTTGACCTTCCCAAGAACTACAGCGTAGATAATGCCCTAAAATCGGCATATCTCATTCTCAACACTGTCGAGGACAAAGACAAGAATAAGGTCATGGTTGACGGCAAACTCACCGGAGTCTGCACAAAGGCCAGTATTGCAAATGCCATCCTTGACATGGTAGTCCAAGGACTCAATCCTGGAAAGAAGCAATGCTATTTCATCGTGTATGGGAAAACCATTTCCTGTCAACGCTCCTATTTTGGGTCCATGGCCGTGGCCGAGATGGTGAATCCCGCAATCAAAGATTGGGGCTACAATGTGGTCTATGACGGGGATAAATTCTCCTACGGAATCCACAATGGGAAAGCATCAGTGATCGAACACGAACAGAAACTTGAAAACATCGACAAGGCCAAGATTCTGGCCGCCTACGCGATGGCCCTCGATAGGGACGGGAATCCTATCAAAACCGAGATTATGACCATTGAGGAGATTCATAAGGCATGGTCTATGTCCAAGATGAAGCCAATTGATGATAAGGGAGAGGTTAAACCTGAAAGCACCCATGGAAGATTCGCCCGGGACATGGCTTTAAAAACCGTCATTAACAAAACGGCAAAGTTTATCATCAACGCCTCTTCGGATAATGCCCTTCTCTTAGAAAGGATCAACCGAGCGGAAGACTTGGCAGATGAGGCCGCAGTCCAAATGGAGATCGAGGACAAAGCCAACAAAGGCTCTGTCATTATGATACCAGACGAGTTAAAGGAGGGAGAGGTTGAACCCCCAGAGAAGAAGACCGAACCGCAGTCGGCCAGTGATTTGCCCAGTTCAGAAGAAGAGCGAGCAACCCTTGAGAAAAAAGGAATGGTTCCGAAAGAGCAAAAGATTCCGGGGTTCTGATATGCAATTCATACCACTTGCATCATCATCACGGGGAAATGCTTATCTTCTTAAGGCTGAAGAGGCAGCGCCTCTTTTGCTTGAAGCGGGACTCCCCATCAAGCAACTTAGGGATAAGTTGAGAGATCATGGAGTTATGCTGTCGGATATCGGAGCTTGTCTTTGCAGTCACAGTCATGGAGATCACTCTAAGGCGGTAAAAGATTTATTAAAGATGGGAATAGACTGCCATATGAGTTACGGGACAGCTAAGGCATTGAATGTAGTGACCCATCATCGGAGTCATATGTGGGATACTTATTTAGAACCACTTTCCATCCCCTTCGGATGGGTTACAGCCTTTCCACTTGAACATGACGCTCCAGATCCAATAGGCTTTTATATATCTTACGATAAAGAACGTCTTCTCTTCATTCCAGACACGGCCTACGTTGAGAATAGATTTCAGGGAGTAACCATCCTCGTGATCGAATGCAATAACGCAGAGGATATTTTATCCGAAAAGATTTTTAGTGGCGCAACCCCTTCTTTTATAGGGAAACGTATTCGCAGGAATCATTTTTCGCTCGCAAATGTAAAAGAGTTTATCCTTGCAAACAATATGGCTAAGACCTTGTGGGAGATTTGGCTGATCCATTTGAGCGACACCAATAGTTCAGAACAAAGATTCAAAAAAGAGATTCAAGAAATTACGGGGGTGCCAGTTTATGTTACATAGTCCAAAAACAGGAGACATCAAAACGGGTAAAGAAATTGGTCGAACGGGAAACCGCAAATGGATCTGGCACGCCTGCGAAGATTGCGGGAAAGAAAGATGGGTGTCACTCAGAATAGTAAATCCGAATAAACCCAGTAGTAGATTTTGCTTGCCTTGTGGAATTCGCCAGATGTGGAAACGACCAGGCATGAAACTAAGGCAAAGCGAAGTCCGCAAGGGCGAAAAATGCTACGCATGGAAAGGTGGCAAAGCCAAATCTCGACATCGAGGCTATGTTTTTATTAAGTTACGTCCCTTCAGCCCTTTCTATTCCATGGCGAATCAAGACGTTAAGATATCGGGAGCTTATATTGCTGAACACCGTCTCGTCATGGCTCAATATTTGGACAGATGTTTAGGTACGCATGAGATTGTACATCACAAAAACGGAATTAGAGACGACAACCGAATCGAGAATCTTGAATTAACTACCCCCGGTTCCCACATCAAAGATCATAGTAAGGGCTATAAAGATGGCTATCAGGCTGGATACGAGAAAGGTCTATCAGATGGAAATAGTGATGAAAGACGCATGAAAAAAGAAATTCAAGAAGCTACAGGCATTCCTACTGAAATTTGTACCGTGAGTTAAGGGAAAGAAATGGAGAAAAACCAATGAAATCCAATCGTCAAAAAGGGTTGGACTATGTTCGGGAAGGCAAAAAAATCCTTGAGGGATTAGAGCATATTGTTTCCGATCCTGGTTATGGGGGGGCCTATTTCAATGGGAGAATGAATCTTGTTCATAAAGATATATTTGGATGCTTTGATTTGATGTCCTTTTGTAAGGGTATCTATTATGGGCATCAATTCAGTACAATAGAGAATAAATCAACTAAAATAAAACTTTTACAGGAAAAAGGACTTCCGGGATGGGTTTGGTGCCGATTCACGGATGAAGACGATGGGAAAGTAGGATATCAAGTTTACATCGTTGATGGAGATGAAGTTACGGAATCAGAGATGGTATATGGGATTAGAAGGAGAAGATAACGATAAAGTGAGTTGCGGTCAGTGGTGGCAAAAAGCCAGAGTGATAACAGAGAAGTTATACGAGTAGGACTCTATAGAGCCTACCTATTGGCCGTCAACTCCAGTGATGGGTTATCTGCCCTTTGAGACGAATTTTGGACGTACCCCATATGTGTATTACAAGCAAGTATGAGGATGAAGAATCCAGCATATGGTAAACCAGGGCGTAAGCATTGGGAACTCTGGGGCAGATAACGACGGAACTAAGCCGCCGTCTGCCGTGGATGGAATAGCAACCGACTATTCACGGTCGGCTTGAGCCATAGGAGCGACAATATGAAACTGACAATCGAAGTGCCAGACGGTTACGAAGTGCAAGTGGTCAAAAGTCAAGAGAAGCGGCAAGCTCCTATTGGCTCCAAGCCGTTGTTGGGCGAACCCGCGTGCAAACACTGTGGAGTCGCCATCTATCAGCCGTGGCAAGGCGCAGACCAAAGCAATCTCACCGGCTGGCGGCACAAGAATGTCAACGGCGGATTCTACTACAACTGCAACCATGAACTAAAAACGGCGGCTGAACCCAGTTCGCCCAACCATTGATTAACATGCCATTTTGCCTTGATAATAATCAGGCGATCGCCTGAAAGGAGGAGAAGATGGGAACCGAAGAAATGGCAATAAATATTGTGATAGATGATTCTGATACTCCACGACCAGTTTTTGTTGAGATTGAAACAGATAAGGGAGAATCAATTAACATTGGAACCTGGATAGATAATAGACCCGATGGCTTAAAGGTATTACGAATTATGGCAGAAGATATCATCAAGCACCTTAAAACATAAATGTGGAGAGGAAAATGCTTTGGACTAAAGATAGATTACAAAGGTGGATATTCGGTAGCAAGGAAGAAGTTGCAAGAGTGGAAGAAGAGGTAGAGAAGGGAATAGAAAAGGAAGAAGTTGATTGCCTGATTCATGGCAAATTTGGTGGTAAGAATGAGTGTCCGTGGTGTTAAAAAACAACGAGGCAGGTCGGTGGTGTAGTATCGCACAACAGTTGACCAATAACAGGTAACGAGTAGGCGTAGGATGGAACTTCCTGCCTGACCTGCCTTGTTTGAAAGGAGGTGATGCCAAATGGCAACTTCAACTTGGTCAAAAGTTAAGTGTTCAGGTGGGTGTCCATAACTTAGCAGGGGGAAATAACCGGTGAAGCATCCTGCTTTTTGAAAGGAGGATTGAGATGACAGAAGAAGAGTGGAAAAAGGAACGTATTGCCTACCTGAAGGGTCGGAGAAACGAAAGCGAAAAGATGCAGGAGGAAAGCAAATTAGGCGGTTGCTATAATCTCCTTTGCCATACTGAGAAAGTACAAGGTGAGAAGAAGATTGTGGAATTGCAGGAGGAGGTTGAGAAGTTGGAAAAAAGGATCTATGACCAAACAATCACCATTGCTAAACTGTTCCCTTGTGCATCAATAGACGAAAGTGAGGAGGAACAAAATGAGCAAAGAGATTGAGGAGATTACCGTTAAAAAAATACAGGATTATGTAGATGGTTATGAGATTGTAAGACATCCACCAAGAGAAGTAATGATGTTAAAAACCCTTCTCTCCTCTCTCGAAGAGGTTACAAAAGAGAGAGATGATTGGTGGAAGGAGCTCTATGAAGTTGAAAGGGAGAATTTGAATCATTGGATAGATAAATACGAAAAGATTCAATTAGAATTGAAACAGGCAGATGTTCTAAGGGGGATTAGAGATGAGCAACTGGAGGCGTGTAAAGAGCAAATTGAATTAGATAAACTTGCTCTCGAAAAGGAGAAGTTGAGAACATCTGAGGCCGAATATCTCCGTAATGGTATGCAAACAAGAGTAAATGAATTATCTATTGAGAATGAAAGCCTAAAGGAGACGATAAACTTCTGGAAGAAATCATATAATGAAGAAATTGCCCACTCTAAGCAAGCTGAGGAGAGGGTGAAGGAGTTGGAGGAGGTGATAGAGACCTACAAACAATCTTCTGCATGGCAAAGAAAAGATGGGATGCCTCATTCATCAGAAGAGGAAGAACTTTTCGGGGTTCTTGAGAAAATGAGGGGGGATCTCAAGGATTATACTTCCCCTAATCTTTTGGTAGAACAATTAACGGAAAGGATTGGGGAACTCGAAAAAGGTAGAACTTATTTAATAAGGTTATTTAAAATGGTTGCACCAGAGTGTGAACCCTTGGATGATCTCTCAGGTTTAGTTAGTCAATTAGATAATTATGTAGCAGGGCAAAACCAGAAGATCAAGGGACTCGAAGCTACCCTTGCCTCAATCAAGGCCGATCCTTCCATCGGTAAACTGATAGTTGAAGTATCAGAAGACGAAATGATAGATGATTAACCTTCAGGCCAGTTCGGATTCAATCCTAATCGCAAGTCGGGATAGATGAAGGGCTGGCCTATTTACCAATCAGTATTCCAGCCAAAAATAATGCTAATCCTGCAATACCATAAACCTTCCAGTTGGATTGTGGTTTTGAAATTTCAACAAGTTTGATTGCTCGATCACTAATTTTTCCCAAGTCCTCTATACCCTTTCTCAACATGGCATTTTCCATATCCTTGATTCCACTTATTTTCTGTTCAAGAGCCAGTTCCCTTTCGGCAATCTCCCTGAGTTTCTTCTCGGTGGCTAATGAGTCCTCAAGTTTTTTATTTGTCTCATCCTGTTTCCTCACAAGGTCTTGAAGAATAGGCCACTCCTGTAAACATTGGTCAATTTTTCTGAGGTCTTGGAGTTCGATCTCAATACCTAGGGTGGATTGAGTAAATCCCGATTGAGGCACTAACCATAGTCCAAAAAACAAGAGAATTATTATCTTTTTTGATGTGGACATAATCCATGCACTCCTATTGCCCAATTACAGTTCATACACAAAACCCGAAACCCTTGTGGGTACTCATTGCTTTTTAACCATTGATAAATATTGGTTGGATTGGATTCGGTTTTTCTATGTTTATTCCCTCCTCCATTAATATGATCCATTGTTAAAAAATCAATTTCTTTTTCTCCACAACATGCACACTTAGGCGGAGTTCCACCATATAATATCAGGGCTTTCGTTTTAAGTTTTTGTTTAGATTTTATACCCCATTCCTTAACTTTATCAGGATGCCTTTCTTTATATTTTTTTACCTTTTCTCTGCAACTTTCTCGATGGGCTTTGGCCCATTTAAGTGAATTTTTTCTACACTTTTCTCGATTCTTCTCTCTCCATTCGGCCTGATACTCCTTAGTTGTCTTATTCTTATATCCCACTTAATCATTTCTCCTTTAAACGGATTGATTTTATTCCAGATCTGTGCAAATCATCAATTATTTTTTTAGGATCGTCACTGACCACAATCTGACTAAGTTTGGTTTTAAGTACATTAACCTCTCCCTTTAACTTTGTGTTTTCTTCTGCCTCTCGGAGACTTCTTTGTCTCCACTGTTCTTTTTCCTTTGCTAATGCTATCTGTTCTTCCTTTATTTTTGCTTTCTCTTGCTTGGTTATATCCAGTTCTTTCTTCAGTCCTTCAACTACCGCCGTTTTATCCTCTCTGAGTTGGTTGAGCATCATATTGTAAAGTTCCTTATTCATACCGGTAACAGAAAGAATCCAGAGAGCAATCAACAGGCCGATGATTATGGTCAGTAATAGTTTCCAGTGAGATTTTATCCAAATCATTTTCCAGATAACTCCTTCTGTTTAAAATATTGGATGGTATTCCAAATGCAGGCGAAACCAAATATCGCAACAAATAGGATTGAAGTGTAGGGCCATAACAGATAGAAACCAATAATACCTACGAATCCTATTATTTTAGCCCATGTCAATCCCAACTTTTTAACGATAAAGTTTAGTTCTGATCCTCCGTGTTGTAGAATATACCAAGTTGTTATCCAGTCGATGAGATTCAGAATTAAGGCAATGATGAATATCCATTTCCACATTTTGATTCCCCCTTTAAATATAGGAATATAGGAATATTGTTAAGATGATACTTCCAAAATATCCTATGATTGGTATCCATTCCATACTTATAAGACCTCCTTCATAAAACGGTAGATACGTTTGACATAATCGCTTGTCTCCTTGCAATGTTTACCAGTAACCGAACAGAGAGATGCAGATACATCATCCCATAGTTCAGAATTTGCCAACCTCTTTGCCTTCGAGATATTACCCATTCCGCTGTTGTAGCCCCCAAATACGAATTTTTTACGTTCAGGTTGGGTAATGGATTTGAAGAATCTGTCCACCTGTTGATCATACTTGATCCCACCCTGGATTGACTCCTCTGCATCCCAACGATTCTTTACCGCTAACTCTGTCGCTGTAGCCGGCATAATCTGCATGATCCCTACCGCCCCACACCAACTTACCGCAGATGGATTAAGGTTGGATTCAGCCATTCCCTGTGAACGGAACCATCTCCAATCATCAAAGGGGAAATAAAATTCTCCCCAACGCTTGAAGGAGAGGTCGTACTTCCCTATTGCATCAGGGAGAGATGATCTAATTGCTGGCTTCGCCTCCATAGACGAAGCCGTTACGGTCTCCGCTCGTGGTGGAGCCGATATTGCACCCTTGCAGTTAAGCAAAAGCAAGGGCGATAAAAAGACCAGCATAAAGAATAGCAATCGCTTTGGGATCTTTTCCAATTTCCACATCCGTATTAAATGCCCTGAAATATCCTTTATCCCAACATAAAAATACTACAGATATCAGGACAGCAAATATGACCTTTCTCAGCATCGCAATCAGAATAGTCTCAATCATGGATACCCCCTATTTTTTAAACAAAAACCATTTTCCGTTGATAACCCTTCCTGCCAATACAAACCCGCAACCAATCCCAAATAGCCAAGCCACAATGTACCATGCCATATTTATCACCTTCCCTATATCAGTTTTTTTGCCACAAGTTCCCTAAACACCTTAAATGCTTCCTCTATCACCTTCTTATCTTCTGGAAATATCCTTATGCTGGTATCGGAGGAAACCACTGAAAATCTCCCGTTATTTTCATTGAACTCAAGCACAAAATAGAATGGTTTGAGAATGCCGATACCAATATGCCCATATTTAGGCAGATACCCGATAATATACACCTTAGATTCACCATTTGATTTAATGTCGAATACAAGAATGTGCCTTCCTTGGGAATCTGGTCCTATCCGTAATGCCATCTCTTTGGCTTTGGCAAATGGAGCCGGTATATCTCCAGCAAATGTATAAGAGAAAAATCCAAGTAAAACTACGATCAGAAAACTAAGTATTAATTTCTTCATACCAACCCCCCTTTCAAGATTCATATCTTCTTCATCTGTTGTAGATAGGTGCTTTGCCTATTCAACTCCTTCCCAATCTCAATCAATGCCTGTGTTTCTGTTAATTCCTTTTTGGATACTTTTTTTAAGATACCAAACATAGAAACATTGGCATTCCTTATTTGCTCCATACATTCAAGGAAAAGTCTTAGTCGATCACTCATCTTCCATTTCTCAGATATTCATTTATTCCGTCAACCTTATCAAATAGTTTTCCCTGACCCTCTAGTAAAAGGCAAAATTTCTCGTCAATTGATTTACTAACAACCTCAAAAATAGATTTATCCAATTTCTTGTCGTCGAGTTTATCAACCTTGCTTTTCAATCCAAGGGCAGTAATAATCCCTATAAATAATCCACTAATTCCGCCCCCACCAATCGATTCAATGTCGATCATATCAACCTCCGATCCGATTATTTAGATATTATCCCCCCACTTGGAGAATGTTCAGCAATCACTTCTGGCTCTCCTATTGGATTCCCATTCTCATCGAGTAAGGTTCTGGTTATCAAATGAACTGGTCTTTTACCCTCAAGTCCAGGGTGATAAGTCCAATCAAACCTTTCTCTTCTTACAAAATTCCCCAAGGCATCCCTGACAGTTCTAATTCTATAAATCTGTCCATTCGGCTCATCCTCACCCTCTTCTCTATCCTGAATCTCCATATTCTCAATATCCAAATCATCCCCCCTTAAATAGAGAATAATAAGTTGTTTTTTGGTCATCAGGTCAAGTTTCTGTTTAAACTTGGTTCTAATAACGGTCACATCTGCATCTTTTAATTGCTGTAGTGTATAATCACCTAAAATTCCCATATCAACCTCCAACCTGAATATTATTTAATTTGGCAAAATCTCCATAGTATAATTTGGCCGCTTCATTATAAGCCAAACCTGCATCTTTTTTTTGAATGAATACGCCAAGATGTGTTACCTTATTTTTTACACTAATTTCGGATCTCCACTTTTCAAGTCGGGAGTCCCAACGAACGCCTTTATAACCAGATTTATTTCCTCTTTGTATTCTTCGGTTTCTATTATTATCTAAGGCAGTACATAATCTCATATTTTCACGGATGCAGTTTAAGCCATCTCCATCTATGTGATCAACCTCTATACCTTCTTTGGCTCGCATTATAATTCTATGTAGATAGAGGGTTTTCATTTCTCCATTATTTTTTTGACGTGTTGTGGCATACCAAGTATATTTCCCTTTAACTGCATACCAACGATATTGGCAAGCGATTAAATAATCCTCATCATCTACCAAAGCCACCTTATCTTGACTAAGAAATATTTGTTTCATCAACCCCCTCCACGAACTAAAAGGGTAAAACCTGTTGATGTTTTTGCGACTCTCACGGGTTGACCAGACGTTGAAAAATCGAAATAGAAAGCTTTTGAGGTATCCATTTTTATTGTTGTTCCACAGAGTAGATAGGACGTTACTGGAAATCCAGTAAATGCTGTCGTGTCTGGTTGTCCGTTTGCATTTTCATCATTAACTAAAAATTCAATTTCTTTCCTGTTAGGTACTCTCCAATCCCCATATCCTCCAAGAAGGACGGTATTCACTGCCGCTGTATAGGCAAAAATGTTTTGGCATACAATCTTGATGCCAAAATTTCCTACTGCTTCTGCAATTAATACCTGATTCCCTGGATCAACAACAATATCAGTATTACCACCTGCAAAGCTGACCGAAACAACAGTAAGTCCAGGCAGATTGTTAACCGCATTGGTAAAGCCAGAACATACCAAAACCGCACCAGGAAAATATCGAGAGGATTCGTCACTTCCAACAACCCTCAATATATTCCCTGCAACCATGGCAACATCGGCATTAGCTGGATGGAGAGTGAAGGAAGTTGCAGTATTATACCAGTTTAGTTTTCCATCTGAGGCTGGCCCAATCTTGCCAGTCTGGATGTAACGTGTCCATTCGAGTCTCCTTCGGTTATTTAGGTCAATTACTGTATTGTTGGAATGAGTCGCACGTTTGCATATCGTAATATAGGCCCCTGCAGCCTCAAGAACGGTTGCCTCGGTTGTTCTAATCGTTCCTGGAACGCCACCCGTTGAGACATTATATTCAACACCACCATTATCATTCAGGGCCGATCCACGGATTCTTATCTTGTCTCCAGTTAGAACCGTTGCCAGAAGGCCCGCCGCATCGGTTATCGTCCCTGGGGTTGTGGCTGCAAAGGCAATGGTGGCTGCCGCATAATGCGGCGAATCAACATTGACCGTCCCAGCGAGTACGTCAGTAGTGCGAACCTTATATCTTTTAGCAATCCCTTTCTGCCTATCCCCGTCATCACCAATGGCGTATACAGTAGTTTGTCCAGTTTTATACAAATGACCCTTAATCTTATCTCTGGTTTCTATGAAAGTTGTTCTATCCATGTTTTATGCCTCCCACGCAACTGACAAAACCGCTCTAGACCTGAAAACGATTACCACATCAGTAATAGTCTGGTTGCCAGCTCCATTATTTGTGAAATTCAGGAACCCATTGTAGATAATCCCAAAACCCTGAAGCAATCCACCCTCGGTATCTGTAGAGAGATAAGTGATTGTATCCCTCTTGTCCCCAGCCGCAGGAGAAGCGACTGCATCGGCGGTCGGGACATAAACATCAAGAGTCCAAGCGGCCCCGATAATACCCTTGACAATAATGGAGATAATTTCTGCTCCGTTAGTGGCCGAATCAAAAGAGAAGTTTTTTGTGGTTCCTGTAGCGAACGTTTTCGACCCACCAGAAATTACTCTAATCCCTGTGTCGTATTGAGCAATAATCAAGTCACTTTTGATGTCATTAATATCTGATTGTATTAAAGTGAGGTCAGAGACAATTCCTCTCACATCACTCCAAACATCCCCTAAATCAGAGATGATACTTCTTACGTCAGAGTGTACCTCCTGAACATCGCTTTTGATGTCAGATACGGTAGCCCTGATGATTTCAACGTCACTTTTAACATCTGCTACGTCAGATTGGACTACAACAATGTCACTTCTGATATCGGTAAGATCGGAGACGACATCAACCAAATCAGAGATGGAACTATTAATATCGCTTTTGATGTCGATCAGGTCGGAGATAATGCTTTTTACATCACTCCAAACTTCCACTATATCAGAAACAATATCTACCAAATCAGAGATAACACTGTTAACATCGCTTCTGGTATTCGATAAATCAGAAAGGATATCCTTCACGTCGGATTGGATAATCACAATATCACTTGCGATTGCACCTATTTTCTCTGACCAGTTCGTCCCATCATAACAAATGTAGGTTTTCTTGGTGTTCGTCTCAAAGAACTCATCCCCTATGTTGGCGGGTGGTTTAGTATCGGTAGATAACCCAATGTAGTATTTTGGATATTCGTACGGTCCTCTGATTGTCATTTCACTATCCTCCTATTCTTGAGTCCATTCGGTAAGAGTCTTGACGCTCACCAAAGTTAAGGCTGCCGTACAAGTATTCGCAGGCGTAATGACCAGAGATACACTCGCAAGGGTAGCCTTTATATAGTCCGTGATCGATATGGCACCACTGGCAGCAATAGTAGTCCCAGCCACGCCTCCAAGGGTATAGGTGGCAGTATCCCCTCCACCCGTTCCCGTGATCACCACCTTGTAGGTTGTACCTACAACAGTCGCATCAGTCAAGGTAGCGTTGACAGGTGTAGTATTTCCGGTGATGTGGGTTAACGTTCCACCTGCAAATGTCCAAGTTACCCCATCTTCGTCCCAGGTAGCAGCAACCCAGGTTAAGAGTTCAGTTCCCGTTGGTACTGAATATATACTTGAATATATAAATGTTTTGCCTGTATCCGTCTCGAAGAACTCTGTACCAGGTAAAATGCCTACCGTTGGTTTCGTATCGGTACTTAGTCCAGTATATTTAACTTTGTGATCATAAGGCCCCGTGACTGCCATAATCCTTACCTCCTTAAATGTTAGAATAAAAAAGGCCATGGCAACGATTTCTCGTCAGCATGGCCTCTGATTACGATAAGCCACTTAATATTAGTCTTTCATTGTTAAAAACACATGACTCCCTTTTCTTTTAAGAATTTAAAAGCTAAGCCATTGATCATTCCCATGTTTCTATCTTTTAATAAGCTATGTCTATTTGATTGATGCATCTCCATTGGAACATAGATTACATATTCTTTATCTACATGGTGTGCCTCTGAACCAGTAAACCACTCATTTAAAGGAACAAAATTAAGTCCACGACGGTTGGATTTATGTCTTTTGCTAATTGCTTTCCCCTTTGGTGTTTGACGAAAAAACTTATCCTTGGATAACCTTTCACTCCTATTCTCCATATAATAACTCTTCTTCCTTGCACTTAATCGTTCTTTGTTTGTTTTATAATAAGTACTCATCTGCACTTTTAATTCCGCAGAATGCAACAACTTATAAGTTTTATTAGAAATCTTCGCTTTTTCGCGATGCAATAAGTAATAAGTCTTGTTATATGCTTTTTTCGTTTCTCCTTCAATCATTTTTTACTATCTTGTTATGATAAGACCGATTCTCTATTTAATCTTTTCTAACTAATCTTTACCTTTCATTATTTGACCTATTTCTTCTTGAAATCTTTCCGCATACCCTTCTTTTTTCTCGGTAGAAATATTTGGGTCAATCATAATTTTCATATATTCATCTTTCAGGGCATTAATTTTTGCCTTTTTAATTATTGCTGCAAGTTTTGGATTGGCTTCCTTTAAATTAATTCCAACCCACTTTCCGATGGCCTGTTCTGCCTCTACTGTTCTCCCGTATCTATCTTCTTTCCCAATATCAAGGGTATCCCCCAATGCTCCATATCTTGTAACCATCGAAGGAGCAAAAAGATTATAAAAATATTCACTTACCTTTAATGCCTTGTCTATTGGTTCATCCAAACGATTATAAAGAGGATATCCACTGAATGAATCTTTAGGTGGTTCGTTTCGCATAGCAGAAGAACTGAAGGTTTTTAGTGTTGTTAATGCTGGGGTCCCACCTATTCCAAATTGAGTGAGAGGAGCCTTAATATCCCCACTGGAAATAGCAGAAATAGCATTCATATAGTTACCCCAGGGAAGGAAATAAGAATAATCAAACCAATACCATTTATCTTTTATTTTCCAGGGAACAATCAAAGAGGATTGTCTTCTCTGTACCTCTGCGGGGATTGTTTTTTTCAATCCTTCCCAATCCTCTTCTGTCATTTCATCTTTGTAAAGTTCTTTAGCAAGAGCCATAATTGCGGGAGGTAAGGCCATATACTTAGCGATAACCCATGGTCTTTTAATAACAGACTCGGCCACAAGTGGGGCTATTTTGTATTGGTAACTTATGAATGGAACTGCATGTTTTCTCGCCCATTTAATCGAAGGTTCAGCAAGACTATAATCCATTCCCCATTTCTGACCTTCTTGAATTGCTTTATCGAAAGATAATCCATTATCAAGGCCATCTAATAATTTTGTATATTTGAAAAAGTCATCTATCCGGCCATAATATTTAGAAAGATTTCTCATCGCACCAACAACGTCCGCAAACGTATCTCCCTTGAGATGCCTAAACTGATCCATAACCTCATTGATCTCAGTAACAGACCAGTTAGTTTTAAACAATCCGGCACGAGAGGCTTTGGTATAAGTAGGGGATTTTTTAATAAAATCCTCTCCAGTCCTAACCATATTCTTTATAATATCAGCATAATTCATACCACTCATATTGAGTTGAATTGGGTTTGAAATTGTATTCCTAACAACTGTCGGTAAATTTAAAGGAACTTTCCCAATTTTAAACAATCCCGTTGCCTTCTGATCTATATCTACCAGGGCATCTATGGCTTTAGTTAACCCCTGAATATTACCCCTTTCTTTTCCATAAAAACTCATCAAATCTCTTGCTACTTCTTTTCTAAGAAATGATCCTGCGAGTGGCCCCCATGATTTAGCGGTAGGCATTTGAATAAAATCTGCCGGAACATTTTGTGTTGCTACTTTTGCTTGCTCCAAATATCTTTCGTAAACACCCAATCTTTGTTTGATCTCAGGACTATTAGGATTTGCTTTAACCATCTTCTTATAAAGATCGACTTCTTCATTTAATTCTCCTATGCCCATCTTTTTGCCGACAAATTCTCTATTCTGAAGATTCATTACCTGCCAATCATTACCAACCTGAATTGCCCTATGCGGATCTCCAGTTGACCTTGATAATCTCGTTGCCTGTGCCTTCGCTATGGATTCAGAATATTTTCTTGGCATATCAGAAATATTGATAATAGATGGTTCCCAGACGTTTCTTGGATCACTTGCCAACTTCTCAAGATAATCATATTTCACGATATTACTTAATGATTGTGCCATCCCAAGAGGTTGAGCAATGGAAACATCTTCAATAAACCCTATGGCTTTTTGTTGTTCCAAGGTTAATCCCTTGCGTGCTTTCAGGACATTGGTATTGATCTTTCCATTGGGGTTAATGGGTATTTCTATACTTTCTCCCAACATATGTTTTAGATAAGCATATTTGATATACTGACCCTTCAAACTTCTATATGTGTCCTCTGCGATCAGACCTCTTTCAACAAGCATTTTCCCGATGATATTATTGACCGCAATAAACTCTTTGGCTATTCGTGCCTGTTCAGGGGGAAGAGTATTAATATCTTTTCTTGCCATGTCTATTGATTCAAAAATATCTTTTTTAGCCTGATCTGATAATCCCTTGGTAAGATTAATTGCCCTATCAACTATCCTTTCCGTTCTTGCCATGCCACCAAAGGCTTCTCCACGAATCTTTAAAAGATTTTCCTTTTGTGGAAGGGTAGAGAATGGAGACCAGAATTCTTTAAATCTGTTGGTTACTCGTTTAATTTCTTCAACCGTGGGGATTTGGATTGCACCTTTCTCGGATTTAAGAATGGATTGAGAAATAGTTTTTTCAGGGACTTGTTTTTCTTCAGATTTAAGAATATCTTTTGCAATTCCTTGTATAAATCTAAGTTTGTTTCCTTTAAAAGATTTTATTTCTTCTGTTTTATTTTCAAGGGTTTCCTTCCATTTTTTCTCAAGTTTTGTTTTTATTGCATCTATCTGTTCTTGCGGTGCTTGATTTGTTTTTGCCTTTCCATAAATTTTACCTTTTTTTAATTCAGTCTCATATTCCTTATTTGCATTAAAGGTAATTTCACTATGTTCCTCAATCAACTTCTTTAATCTCTGATCGTATTCTACTTGTGCCTTCTCTCTGGCTTCCCATGATTTTCCATATCCATATCTTTCTGTTTTTTGCCAATCCGATTCCGTAGGAGGTTTTAATTTATCTTTTGAATAAGCCTTATCCAAAAGAATATCTTGTTTGAATTCAAATCCAGATTCGGTTTGTGCATACGATTTTCTTCTAAGTTCATACTCATTACTTTTTGGATTCTTTTCTATTCTATATTCAACACGCCAAGGTTTATCTTCTCCCGTCATCATATCTTCTTTTATTTCTTCAAACCTTCCAACTAATTCGGAATATTCAATTGGGGTTTCAGTCTTAATCGGTTCTTTAATTCCTTCAATCTTCGCTTCTGGTTTTACCAAATCAGGATAATCCTTTAGGACTTCGGGGGGGACGGTTTTACCTTCGGAGAGGGCTTGCTGAACTGCTTGTTTGTGAACAACCTGATCTCTTGGCAAGTAGGATTTCCCTGTTGGGAATTCAGGAGAGATGTCGTTCCTCAACATCGTCTCGTAATCCTGAAATTTCATCTCCCACGGTTGTTTTACCCCCTCAACCTTTACTGGAGGGGCTTCTGGCGAGACTTTTTCTATGGGAAGGGGTTCGGTAGGCTTTAACGCCTCAACCTTTGGTTCTGGTTTGGTTAATTCGGGTCGGATTGCCCATGTTTTTTCTGTGGGTATCCAATTCCCACCTTCGTCAACCCATCCACTTTCAGTCTTTTTATTCCACCATCCCTTTGGCAATTTTTCTTCCAATTTAAAATGTGGTTCCCCAGGTTCACCAATTATTGTTTGATCTCCTACTTTGTATGCTGGTCTATATTTTGGCACTTCAACCTTCGCTTCTGGTGGTACAACTTCAAGTTTAGGTTGTTCTATAGTCTTTAATTCTGGTTTAACCCCTATTGTTTCTCCCTCCTTGGTAATCACAGGAGCCTTCATCTTCTCGGTTTCGGTAAGAGGTAATTTACCAAGGACAGGTTTAACTCCCTCTGGATATATCGGTTCACCTTCAGGAGAAATTAATACTTCTCTACCCTTTCCAGGAGGAGGTTCTCTTAATATTGTTTTGGGCTTCTCATCTAAAATAATAAATCCCTGTCCAGGAGAAAGTGCTTTAGTCTGTAATTCGGATGGTACCTCTAATGTTCTTGGTTCAACTTTAGGTTTATATTCAAGTTGTTCCGGGGGTGGCTTTTTTAATTCTGCCCAATCTGCCTCTGTCATACCAGATGGTGCTTTAACTTTTGGTCTTAATCCCCTCTTAATGCCAGCAATACCCATTAATATTTCAGGTATTCCACCTGTGGCCGTTCCAGTTATTGTTGATAAAAGGGGAGAACCCGTTTTTTCTAAAACAACATCGGCTACATTTTGTCCGGTTTCCCTTGCTGTTATAAAGATATTGGCTAACGCATTCTCTAATTGTTTTCCACTTTCTGTTTTAGGTTTATATGTAACATATGGAGATTCTAATAATTCAACTAATTTATTAACATAAGGTATCTTTTTACCAGATACCGCTTCTACACCAGAAGTAATACCACCAGCGATAAAACCAGGGATTCCAGAAACTAATTCAGCACCAACCTCGGCTGGTCCCCAAACAGTCCCAATGGACTTAATGGTCTCATAGGCTTCGGATAACCCCTCGATTAAAGGAGAAGTTGGTTTCTTGGCCTTTAGAGCTTCCCCTTCAGAGATAGGTATAAACTTTCCCTGAGTCGAAATTGCTTCTTCTGGACTAATTTCTACGTAAGGCATTATTGTTCCTTTATGTATGTTGGTTTTCCACCAGCAGTAGCAGGTGGCACTACATAAATTTTCTTACCATCTTCTGCATATCCATGAAATTTAGCACCCTTGGGCAATTCATTTATTACCTTTCCGCCTGGGGCAGAAATTTTACCTATTGGTTTTTGGGTTGCCCTTTTAATTATTTCCTCGGCTATCGGCTGAATAGACTTCCTCACGTTAGGATCGGTAAAGATATTTCCATACATATCCAATATGTTTTTCTCTGTGAGTTCATGGGGATCTATACCTGCACCGACAACCTTTTTCTTTTCATCCTCAGATAACTTGGGCCACATTGCCTCAATCTGTTTATCTTTAAAAGTTTTCTCTTTTTCTTTTTCAGTTGATGGAACCGGAGCACCAGTTCTTAATGGTGAAGTAGGATTATTCATGTCTTGATATGAAAAACCAGTTTCACTTTTGGCATCTTTAATTATATTCCAATGTGGTGTTACCTTTGTTTCCTTCGTTTTCCCTACCCCCGGACCACTAACACTTTTCAATTCACCCTTTTGGTAATAAGACACTTCGCCCTTATCATTAACTTCATAATGCCCACCTTCCGTTGGAGTCTTTGTCGCTCCCTTACCCGTACCCATAATTAACTGCTTGCCTGAAAAAGCAGAGACCTTCCCCTCATCATCAACAACATAGTGGTAAGTCGGTTCTTTTGGAATTGCCTGAGCCTCGTGAAACTTCTTTAATGTCTCTCCCACCGTGTAAGTTTTACCAGTTGCCGGATTAATCATATTCATGTGTTCTTTATAAAATGCTCCCCACTCTGTCGGTTTTTCTGGTTCCCCAAGTTTCTTTATATGTGCTTCTAAATATTGTTTCCTGAGTTCATTTAAGGGTTCTCCAACTCGTTCCTTATATGCTGCCCCTCCTATTTGCGATAAAACGTTTCCAACCCTTCCCATTGGTTCCCTGGGGGCAATTGCAGATGATAACGCTCCGGCAATCTGAACAAATTTATCTAAGGGCATATTCCCGATAACAGGCTTTGACCAATAATCCAATAATGCATTTGTGGGTTTTGGGGTCGGTTCCGCCGTGACAGATGGAGTTCCCGATTCTGGAAGAGGCCCCAATAATGCGTTGTTTTGAGTCGTTACTGGCGAAATAGGAGCAACCGTTGGTTCTATGGTTGGTGTTTGGAAATTCTTAAATGAAAGGTTGGGATTTAATAATGCGTTATTAGGAATTACCGTTCCATCTTCCTCTGGAACAACCACCTCTGGACCTTCTTCTCCAACCAAATAAGGGTTCATCTTTTTCATAGACCCACCAAGTTGCCTTCCCCGAACAGGTATAGATGCTAATGGTGTTTCTTTAACTTCCTCCAAGGCATCCCTAACGGCTATTCTTTCTGGGGTCATTATCCCATCGTCTAACCAGTCTTGAAATTTTTCTTCATCGGTTATCTCGAAAATGAATCCTCCCTTAGTCGGAACTCTTTTTACTCCAGGAATGGGATCATATCCAGTAAAGTGAGAATACCCAGGGACACTCGTAACGGGTGGGAACTCGTTAGTTAGATAACCTTCGGCTCCAGTGCCCCCCTTAAGTCCTGCTGCTTCTCCTTGACCAATGGGGGTCTCATACTCCCGTCGAGCAGGTTCACTATACAGATTTCTATATATTTCTCTTATCTCATTTTGTGATCTACCTGCAAATAATTCAGGAGAAACATATTTATAGGACTTAACGCCCCCAATAGTCCCAGCCCTTGAAGAATCATAGATTACGGGATCTCCTGGCCCCCCAAATCTTTCCGAATAATCTATTACACCTGGGAGATTAGGTACTCCTGTTACACGACTTAAAGGCAGTCCAGGGGGTAGTTTTTCTGTTGTCTCTGGAGTTTGGAAATTCTCAAACGAAAGATCGGGGCTTGTAGGATAATTCAATTTCCACCTTAAAGCATTTCCTCCCGTATATCCTCCCCCACTCTGTGCGGGTTGTCCCTGTGCAGGTTGCCCTTTTAATGACTGCATAATTTTCATAGCACTTAATAAACTATTCCCGGCCTCATTGCTTTGAGATTTAGAAACATTCACGGGTTGAGGAGGAGGTGGTCCAGGTACATTTGGGAAAATCGGCCCCTCCATCGGATTATATTCTATATCTCTGCGTCTTAAAAGTTTGTTCATTTTCTACCTCTCTTTAACTCAAAAGACCTGCCGCAAGACCTACAACACCACCTATGCCTGCACCAATCGCAGGATTAGCGGGGAATGCCATAGCCCCCATTGCAGCACCAGCTAATGCACCTGAAATAGCTTTGGCAGCCGTTGAAGCCCCAGCCACATCAGTTTTGGTATTGGTCGCTCCTTGTAATGCCCCAAGAGCAGCCCTCTGGTATTCCAGTACAGTAAACGGCCAAAGTAGATGTTTAACGTCCATACTGTAATTATAATTGTCAACATCCATTTTCGCCGAATAATATAATTTCATAATCTCGGCGTATGACATTACAACCCCTTTATTCCATTCAAGATGCCCTCTCCATCTATCTGAGGCAACAGGAATCATGCGATACTTTAATTCTGCGCTGAACTTTGATAAAGACTTAACCCTTGCATCCTCTATCATCGCCTTTCCAACCACATAAGAGCTGCTTATGACTGAATTTATATCTCTCATGCCAACCTGAAACCGTGGAATAGAATTGGCATCAATGTCATCATCAAGTAGTACAGCTTCAGCAGAAACAAGATTGTTGATAGCAACTGCATTTACTGTATCTTCATAAATCTGGTCATAAAGAACCTCTATGTCCAACCCCGCCATAAACTTACCATACATATCGTACAGGGCTGGAAAACTGGATATAAGATATCCTGTTCCGAAGAAAGCAACATCCAATGCAATATCAGTGTGTGCCGAAAAAGGAGAATAACCTGGAGTCCCCAAGGCCAAATCCCGCTTTGCCTGAATTACCTCAAGAAAATTCTCATGATGCCATTCAAGATAAGGAGCATATCTTATTTCAGTACGTCCTGACTCAGAACTGCCCATCATACACCTCCCAAACTAAGTTTAAAACTCCTGAGATTTTCTTTGAATCCTAAAACTTCTGCAAGTTCCCATATCCTTGGATTTCTGGACTCAAAAGAAATGCGTTTACATTGTTCATGTTTTGCAAATTCTTTGACAAAGTTATAATCATCTTGCCATTCGTTGTCTCCAACACTTTTCCATGAATATAAGGTTTGTATAAAAAGAGACTTCCTTCCAGTAATTTTATCAACTAAAATTCTTGTAATCATCAACAAAAGAAGTGTTCTATCATCACCAAGCCTTAACCAACACTGAGCTTTATCACTTAACAAGGCATGAAGTAGTTCATTAAGATAGGAAGGCATATCTTCCTTATTTACCTCGTCTGCCTGAACACAGGCAAACTTTATCTGTTCCCAGAGTTGTGGAATTTGTGTGGAAAGAATCTTAATTATCATATTGTGTTTCTTTCTTAACTGGCATGGGTCACTCCATTTATCCGCACCCAGTCCATCTCAAAATAAGAATAAGTAAGAGTTCGGACTTTTACACGAAATTCGATTCCAAAAGCGACAATATTAACATGCCCTTTTGGAGAAACCAGGGACCACGGCGTTGTCACAAATGATCCGGCTTTATCTCGTTTGTAATCAAGAGCACAATATAATGGCACCGTTAAATCGGTTCCAAAATCGAGAGAGAAGATGGTTTTATTCTTCCGAGTCCCGAAGTCATAAATATCCGTACAAATTTCAAATGGATCTGTAACTATCGTAGCGGGGGAGACTACATATAAAATCCCTTCCTGAGTACCTACTCCTGTAATATTTACTGGCCCCTTTCCAAGACTGCCTGATTTTGGAGAATAAATATAACCCAATGTTCCATCGCAAATATAAATGAGATCAGTTTCTACATCGTGAGACATAACTAAATTACTTCCCATGGGTGATAAATATTCAGAGTAATCAAGCATTTTAAAAGAATCACTCAAGCTCCATAGATGTCCTTCGGTATCTACAAAATAATGAACCGATTCATTACCGGATACAGCATCCTTGCCTTTCAATCCTAATTTATGAATAGTCCGAGAACCGTCTGCCATGGATAGTGCAATAATCCCGTTATCTCCATACGTAATGACTTGCTCGCCAAGTTTTTTAATCGCATAAACATTCCCCCAATCCTGGGGGCGTTCACCCGTTATATTGACATTTCCCTTTACCGTAATGTAATCGAGGGTAAAGTATTCATAGGCACTGGCCTTGATTCTAAATCTGAACTCATGGCCGTAACATGGGAAGAACACCTTCCCGTTGTCATCAACTACGTGCCAATCTGTTTGGGTAAACGAAGAATCTATATCAGATCGATAATCAATAGCCACAGACAAAACCTTTGTAGTATTAATTCCCAATTCAAGTCCTGTAATAAACTTTCCCTTACGACTTCCCAAATCATAGATATCGGTACATATCGAAAAGGGTTCTTGACTTACTGTGCCAGGAGATGTTATATATAAGGTTCCCCCTTGTCTTGCTAACCCAGTGATGTTTGGTTGACAACTTCCAAAACCACCTATGGCTGGGTTATAAACATACCCAATCGACCCATCACAAATGTACAGAAGATTTTCTTGGGCATCGTAGGACATTACAAGGTTGTTACTCATTAGAGAAAGATATTCAGAATAATCGATCTTCTCCAGCGATTCCCCAATCTTCCATAGTTGCCCTCCTTTATCTATGAAGAAATGCTTTGATTCATCCCCAGCGACTGCGTTTTTACTTTTTAATCCTATTCTGTAAATAGTATTGAGACCGTAAGTAGTCCCTGAAGGAATAACAAAGGAAACCCCGTTTTCTCCATAAACAACGGCCTTATTGCCCAATTTCTTAACTGCATATACATTCCCTTTCCAATCAAGGGGTCTTTCTCCAGAAACGTTCCCTTTGTCTATTGTGAAATCAAGTTGGCCGATATTCGACCATTTGAACCAGTTTGATTTTGCACCGGTTGCAAAGGGGACATAAGTTATTCCATCAAAAACAAAACCGGCTGTCGTTAATTCTAAGGTTACGACTATTGGACTGGCCTTGATATAGACAGCCCCTAACCAAGTGCCAGATATTGAGAGGGTTATCTCAATAGGACTGGATATAACTGTTTTGGCTATCCACGTCCCAAGGATACTCGTTGTTACCCCAATTACCCCTTGATCTATATTACCGAGCCGATCTATACCATAACAATCAAAAGTTATATCAAGGTCGGGGTCCCTTGAAACCGTCGTATAATAACCAGTTGGATACCAAAACGGAAATAACAACATATTTTAACCTTAACTAAATAGCTTCAAAATAGGTACAGTTAATCCTCCAGATGGTCTGGAGTTGCAGAGGAGCCACGACCGTAACTGCAACTGCGGCAGCGGTAGCCTTTAAGGGCGTCGTTGGAGTTAACTTAACAACCTTTACCGCTGATCCCTCGGCACCAACAACCTGTTCCGTAGTCCACGCAGGAGTCCCAGGAAGATTTGTAGAAGTAATAATTACTCCAGCTCCAGAAGCTACACCTATGACGGCATATAACTTCACAACCTCAAGGTCTGTAATGTGTATAAATAATCCGGCAGCAGGAGCAGGAAGGGTTAAGGTGACTGCGGTATTTACGGCTGCGGTTACAGTAACCATCTTGGTTGAAGCAGGATGTTTAGTTGGCAAAGGATGAGCCTCACTGGTGTCCCTTGCATCGGCATCATCACCAAAACATGCTTTTACTCGCTGAATTTTCACTCCGGTTGAGGCAACGCCATTAAGAGTAGTTAATTCATCAGTCGCTATGGTATCGCCAGCAGGAAGAGTATTAGGATTTATTACAGTATTGTCACCCATAAGAACCTCCTTTAAAGAATATTATTAAAGTGTGGTAACTTCCTTTTATCATGATAGCCGGAATTCTATGTTCGAGATTGTAGCTATACCCCCATCAACCTGCGTCTGATTTCCTCCGAAGTCCACGTAGCCTATTATTGGATCGACTACAGGAGCCGCTACCGTATCATCATAGATGATAGCCCCGGGGGTTGGCCCTATCGACCCACCCGCCGCAGTCCAAGCAGCATTAGTCCATGTAACCTCCGTTCTATCATCTGTGTCGTCTTCGGTCACGGTTACTCCGGCGAGTACCTTCGTACCCTGTACATACCCAAACCCAGTTGCAAGTTCATTTGCTAATACATCCGCATAGACATGATGGGTATCCTTGTTAAATACGTAACCAGTTGCCATGAGGATAATTTTGAAAGAATCGGTTGCGAAACTTATCACCTTGGTTGCCAGTAGAAACTTGATTTTGTTAGAAGCGGTCGAACTCATTTTTTATACCTCCATTTTTATTTTTTATAAAACTTGACATTGACCAGTAAATATTTTATATTGTTTGTATGAAACAAAAGCTCAAATGTTCGATTAAAGAATGTAACAAAACATATTTTTGCAGAGGTTTTTGTGCAGTTCATTATAAAGAACTTCGCAAAAGGGGAGAACTTCAATTGAGTAGACGCCTTAATGGTGTCAAAAATCTTACTTGTGAGGTTAAGGATTGCAATAAGCCTCAACTCGCAAAAGGTCTTTGCCAAAACCATTATATGTTGCTTCGTAAGTATGGAAGGGTTTATAGAATCAAGCGTCCTTACGGAGAACCACCTTATATTTGTGAGGTGGAGGGTTGTAAAAACCCTGGTCTTGCAAAGGGTATGTGTGATATGCACTATAAAAGATTTCATATTTATGGAAGATTGCATAGAATTGTTGCTCCATATGGACAACCTTATAAACATTCTGGTTATATAACAATTCATCACAATGGAAAGATAATCCGTGAACACAGAAAGATAATGGAAGAACACCTTGGAAGAACTCTTGATCCTAAAGAAACAGTTCATCATATTAACGGTAATAAACTCGATAATAGGATAGAGAATCTTCGGGTTACGACAATTCCTGAACATACTGTCGAACACCACAGGAGGGGCGATATCCATAAAAAGAAAATTAGAGTTTGATGCCATTTTAAATCCTCCTGTATTGAATTAAGGTTAATAAAAAAGACCACACCCAGATTTCTCCGAAATGTGGTCTCTTATTACGATAAACCCTTATCTATTTATATGACTAAAGAGCAAGTTCTCCAGTAGATTTAAATCTTCTTTCTATTGCCCCCACAGTCCAATAAATACCTATATAAATATAAGACCCATATTGAGTTATTCCATAAAGAGCTTTATTCGTTATCGAAACGGTTTTCTTCCATACCAGATTCCCGTTTAAATCAAGTTTTAATAACTGAACAGTCATCGTCTCAGCACTAATTGCATAAACTCCATCGCCATCTTTAACACAATTTGAGTAATAAAAATCTAATGCTGCATCAGAATATTTCCAAGTCTGAGTCCAAGTAAGAGTATCTATTTTATGAATAGAGGGATACCATTGTCCAACGTGAAAATAATAACCACAAAGATATAGGTCAGTACCAGAGATAACTCCTCTTGTAAAATTACCGGATTCAAAATTCCTATCTGTTTCTGCTCCAGTGGCCTTAGTAATATCTTCAATGGCCTTTGGACCAGAATTCCATTTAGTAAGATAAACATTACTGGCATTACAAATTATTCCCAAACCAGCTAAAGTAGTAGGTCCTAATCTCCAAACTTCAGAACCATCAGCAATGGCTACCCTAACTCTTCCGATTGAAACACCCGTATAGCTTTCTTTTAATCCATAAACATCGGTGGCATCTATGTCTATGTCCCTCATGTCACAATTGTACCCTTGAAGCGGAAATTTATATTCCCAGACCATAGACAGATCACTAATGTTTAATTTTTGAATAACTGCTCTATAGAAACCTTCTGTTGGATAAATGACTGTACCTCCCACATAAACAAAATGACCATCTACACAAACCGCCCCCCACCAGTTTGTAGAATTGACTACTGGCTCGTAAGTCGCAGTTGCGACGATAACTCCACCCATGGTTAATTTAGTTATGGCTGCCTTACACTTTCCTCCCCCATAAGGTAAATATCCTGCGGCATATAGATAAGACCCATCGGTAGTCAAATCATAAATAGCGTGGAGGGGTTCTGGTGTCCAAGGTACGGACGGAATCGGCCAATATCCACAAGGGATATGAGTAGGGGTTATAGGAATGTTAGTGCCTTCCTCCATTGACCACACTGGATTTGCGTAAGTAGTAAGATGGTCGCCTTCATTATAAGAAGGTTTGTTGGGTTGTTTTGTAAAAACCCAAAGAGGAGTAAAATCCCAACTAATTGCCATTATATTTCCTTTTAAGACTATTCCTTACGTTTTTTATACCAAAAACCTGTCTGAGAACCGATTTTTATGTACTCATATTGATAATACGGGCGTTTAAACTCCCCCTCTGCCACACCCGTACAAGTAACAATACCGTTCCCCGTTGTAAGTGCCGTCCCCCGTCCTCCTTTATTACCAATGGAAGTCAGTATTCCGTCACCTGAAATAACTGCAATACCTGAATGAGTTTCACCCTCACCTTTTGTTCCAGTAGCGATAAGGGAACCTCCATCGGTAATAATTGAAACACCAGAGGTTTGTTTTGTGCCAATTCCGGTGATCGTTCCGCCTTCAGAGATACCTCCCGTCCCTAATCCAACTTTGATACCTGTACCTATAACCAAACCAGCACCAGAGATAACCCCTGAGTCGGATGTCTCCTTTATCCCCGTTGAGGTTGTCAATCCACCTACGGAAAGTATCGCCGTTGACAAGATGGACTTCGTTCCAAATACTACTAAGTCTCCTTTGGTGGAAATAGTTACGGAATCCTGAATCCCTTTTATCCCTTCGGATAAGGTTATCCCATTCCCAGATATAATCGCAGTACCGGAATGCGTCTCTGTTCCTACTTCACCGGTTGCAACAATTGAACCGTTGCCAGAAACCACCACATTTGCAGAGACCGATTTTGTCCCCGTTGCGACTTGTGTACCTCCACCAGATATCGAGGCAATGGCCAGCATCCCAGCCACACCAATTGCCACGAGGGTTCCGATCACCGATACTAAACCTGAACCCTTCCCCCCTTTCAGAACCGATCCAACCTGAGAACCATTTTCAGAAATTACAGCAGAACCACTTTTCTGTTCTGGAAACAAAAGAGTTTGCGAGAAATCGATCCATGGAGCATAGTCATTCGCCCCACTGTCCGCATCTGCTAACTCGCCAGAGGTAGTATCCCCGTAACGGATACTTATATTTCGGGTTGTGGTTGTCGCCGAACGAAACCCAACCTCAATAACAAGATAGTCACCCGATATAGCATTTTGAGATGTTAATGGAATCGGTCTTACTTCCGTTAAATTCCATGCTCTCTTATTGGCAAGGGGGGTAGTCCCCATTTCTTGAGGTGAGGCTGCACTATCAGAACCAACGGCTGCAAGTAATACGGCCCTATCCACCCCACTTGGTTGAATGATCTTAATAGCCACGGCAAGAGTAGCATTCGCCAAGGCACTACTCTCAAAACACTGCATAACAAGATTGATCGTGCCTGCGATGGATTGAGTCGCCAATGGGCCGATGATCCATCGAAACATCGCCTTGAGAATCGGGCTGGTTGTTCCGGTAGCTTGCAATCTTGTAGTTTGCGTGGAGTTAAGTCTTGTTATAACTCCAGCAAACGTAAGTGGATTAATCTGGTTAGGAAAATTCCACGTCGAAGGCGTTACCGATGCTGCACCACTTGAGGGTAGATAAATTCTTGTTGCCATTTATATCCCTTATGCGTTCAAATTTAAATCGGCATCCGTTAAAGTATAAGTTCCCTGCCCCGTAAATACTTCATTGGTTACGGCGGCTGCCCCATAGAATATGCCAGTTGTCAAGGCGGACCAGAAACCAACGAAGGCCACGGTGGTAGCAGGTGGAACGTCAAAAACAGGAGCATTTGAGTTATCCATACTTCCCGCAGCGGCAGCATTCCAAGTAGATGCCTTTCTCGCATAAACGGGATTGCCCCCTGAAATTTCGTTTACTCCACTTTCCCCTGGATCGGCACTATGTAGGGATACATATACTGCAAGTGCCCCAAGAGCATTTAGCATCGCATTCTTTCCTAATATACTGTATGGCATGATTTAAACCTCCTTTATGTCCATGTCCCAAGTTGCGTTAAGGTTAAGGTAATAGGATCAGCCTTCATTGTTAGACTTGCCCCTGGAAGTGTTGTATCAGGAGCACCCACTAAGACTTGTCCATTAAAATTGCATATCGAAGCCCCTCTGGGCAGAGTCGTTGTAGTAGAATATGCGTGAGAGGTTGAATCCCTAATCACGGCCACTGTCCCGTTTGACATATAAACATAATCAAAGAAGTCCACCGCCGTCCAGGTAGAACCTGCGGCAACGGTTAATTTTTCAACTAATGCGCCGGATACCCATTCATAAATCTTAGTCTGGCTGCATACGATAATGAGATTAGTAAAGACAAAGATTTGGGGATATGGGAAGACATCCGTTATCGCTGTAGTGGCTATCCTTGTCAATTCGTCAATGACCTGAAGGACTCCATCTCGCCCTACGGCCCCCTGGCATTCCACTAAGAATCGACTATTTCTGGGTACTCGTTTTGATGGGCGAAGTCCTTTTGCAAGTTGATCCGCTGTGATTGTAACTGAAAACTCAGCCATTAGATTTCTCCATGTGGATTATCAGGTCTTTCCGCCTCCAATATATCCAAACCTTTAAGATCACGATTAGGAGTTGGATTGACATTCTTCATATCAAGACTTTTCATTGTAAGAACCCTCTGTCTTATTTCGGGAACGGCCTTTTCTAAAATCGTTTGATAATCAGCAAGAGGGTTCTTACCCTCGATCATTTCCACGACGTTTGCCACAACATCTTTCCTGTCCTTGAACTCAGGGTAATCCGCATAGAATTTAGTGTTGATTTTGTGAAGTGCCGCATGTGAACTCATTAAATTCCCGATTACCTCTGGGATCATCAACAGAGTCTTCTCAACCGCCTTATTTATAGCCTCTTCAATAATTTCGTTTCGTTCCTTTTCTTCGATCATAAAGGCATCCTTCAATGTGGCCCATAACTATCAGAATAGATATCGTATCCACCCCTGCCACTAATGGGTAATGATATGCTTATCGGTTCGACCTGATTTGAGGCATTTAGGACGACCAAGGCATCGAAACTTTCTGACGCCACTTTTGCCGTTTCCGCAGATACTCTAACTCCATATTTAGGAGCAATCCTTATTGCGAGATTGTAAATCAACGGTTCTTCGTAGTTGGGAGGGAAAGCCAAGGTATCTGTAACGGCGGTGAACGAACTCGTCTCGGTAAAAGGTTTCAAACTCTCAAGGTGCATAGCCTCTATATCTTGGGGCGTAGGATAAACGTAAACAGCCCCTTGTGGATAGAGGGGATGGTAAAAAAGATATTCAGGTCGTCCTGTGGTTGCCTTTGAAGAAATATTTCGATATTCCCCTTCGGAAATAATATCTACGGAATGGTCTGTATTGGTCGAATCCCTGACGAAAGCACCCAAGACCTGATGAGGTCGTGTCGTGGTTATATTCCCACCCGTTCCCCAAGTGTATAAGGACTGGGTGGCAACCAGAGTGAAACTTTCCTTGATGGAAGCAAAAACGAGTATTCGCTTTTGTGCCCATGACCGGAGCATAACCTGGAAGGCTTGTAACATGATGGTATAGACCTCAGTGGTCGGAGTTTCTCCGGTACTAAGTACCCCAATTTGTTCCATAGATGCTTTTATTAAGTCTGAGACTATCATTAGATCACCTGTTTCTTATTTCTATGTGCCCCGATCCCGTGCATGTTCAAGGCTCTGATAGAGTTAAATTCCTTGCCACATAACGTACAGAGTCTAGGTCCAGGGGGGTTCTTTGCCGTCTCGTAATCCGACAGGCGTTTTTCTTCTATCTTTTGTTCTTCTTTCAAACGCTTTTCTTCTATCTTATGTTCATCCTGCAATCGTTTCTCTTCTGTTTTCTTTTCATCTTCAAGTCGCTTCGTCTCTACCTTATCCGATTCGGCTTTTAAAATATCTGCCCTAATCTGATCTTCTGATTTAACCGTTTCGACTACAACTTCTTTCTTAACCTCATCGGCCTTAACCACTTCTAACGATTTTTGATATGCTTCCCATACTTTTTCGTGTCCGGGCAATAATCTTACCTTCCCGGGATGGTCTAACCATCCTTCGGCATCTAATTTGTCGAGTTCCGCATCGGTTTTACATAACCTATTAGGAAAGTCTTTGTGAAACCTCCATCTCGGTGCTCTCAAATTAGTTGGTTCTATGTGTTTATCTGTCGACTCTTGCTCTGGTACACCCGATCCAAGAAGCCTATTTTGTAACGGCATACTTACCCTCATCAGTTTCTAATTGTTTAATATCCTCAACAAATTCTTTCTTTAACCATCCATTTTCAACAGCTTGGTCGAGAATGGGAAGTTTAATTTCGGGTACAAGATCAAGCCAAAGGTTATCTAATTTCTTAACTGTTTTCATCTTCTTGCAGAATCAACTAAATAAATGATATTCTTGTCACCCATCTTACAACGGTAGATATGTTTAATATCCACCAGGTCAGAGTATCTTTTTATAATTTCTGTTTCGGAATCAAATTTTCTGACATGAGATTGATAGTCATAATTTGGAACAGAAAAAATGAATCTTTTGCCCGATTCGATTTTTTTAATGACATCTAAATCTTTGTCAATATGCTCCAGTACCTCGAAACAAGTAACCAGATCGTAAGGTGATCTCTGGAAACCATTAAGAAGATCCCCTACAACAAAGTTTTGTTTATATTTTGGGTTTAATCTTTGGGCTATCGATATTGCTTCACTCGAAAAATCAATACCCAAAAGAAAGCATTTGTCATTATTTAAAAGCATTTTTGCAAATTGCCCTGATCCACATCCAATATCTATGACCCATTCATCTTGAATTAAAGATAGTGCCTTATCCCAAACAGGATAATACCTACTATCTTCTGGTTCTTTTTTGTATTCCAGACTAACCTTATAGGCTTCGTCGTACCATTTAACTTGCTGTTCCATGCGCCACTCGATCATATAAAAAATTGGCAAAGTGTTTGGCCGTATAATTTTCTTCCATCAACTTACGTCCAGCATCGGCTATCTTTTGATAGGATGGGATGTCTGCCAAAAAGTCCTTGATCCTTTTTTCAAAGTTACCCTGATTAACATAAATGCAGGTTTCATAATCCCTAAAACCTAAATTCTCATACTCCTTATGGTATTGAGCAAGGGTAAGGCATCCCGCAAGTGGTATCTCATAAAACTTTGGGATTGGATGCCAGTCTTGCAGAGCCAAAGCTCCAGCAAAACCAGAAATGAACTTTCCGTAATCCTTGCCAAACGGAGTATTGTTGTCTTTTAGCCAATGCTTAACAAAATGAATATAGGGTTGATCGAATGCCCACCGCCTAAAGGTGTAACATCCAGTATTCCCATCCCATGTCGCTCCGTTTCCCAAAACCTTTTGTTCTCTTAAACTAAGTGGGACATATGACGGTTCAAAAGAAGGAGTAAGGGGGAAATACAACAACATCTTTTCAGCCAGTTCTTGTCCTATAATCGGAACAAAGGATTTGAAATAATTTTCCTTAACAGGACAGATGATAAAATTAATTCCCCTATCCAATGCTCTCCTAATCCTTTGATCTCTTCCTAACTTATGAACGGGCATATTGAATTGTCGATATACTCCCTTCATTTCCTCTTGATAAGGATCAGAAAAATATTCCATCTTAATAGCAGGGTGATACTTCACCCCATTAATGTTGACATCATGGGAAGAATGGATGTCGTAGAAAAGGATCAGGTCGGCCTCAATATCCTTTGCCGAACAATCGGAATGAATCTTCTGAACTTCTTCAAAGCGAGAAATCACGGCATCTAACATCCCTTTATAGATATAACTGTACGAGGTCTCCCTGAGTTTGTGATCGTCCTTGTTAAAAATAACCGCTAACTTCATGCGAGTACCCTCTCACAGACCTGTTTCATTGCTTGACCAACCCTTTCAGACCCAAATTCTGTCTCGGCAATCTTCCTCATTTCGGTTCTTAACTTATCCTTATTTATCAAAAAATCTATCCAACAGCGGTTAATCGCTTCACCAAAGTCTTTTACATCTCTGGGTTCAGCGTGATATTTTGCATACCGGCAACTGTGCGGGGCGACAATCGGTACTCCCGATGCCAAAGATTCTCTTACAATCCTTGTGGCTATGATATTAGGCGTTATCACCATATCTACTGATCGATATACCTCGGCAATATTTCTCATAACGCCATACATTTCTCCGATCAACCCCGCCTTTTTTAAAGGAGACAGGAAATTGATACAGGTGTTATTGTGTGGAAGCCCATATATGTGAAGTTTCGCTTCTTTGCAGAAATGTTCCTTAAAGTATTGAACACCGAAAATCACGTTGAATGGAGTGGTGTCTTCCCTCCACATATCCGCAATTAAGATATTCGGACTTCCATTCTTATCCCCAAAGTCGTGTTTAGGCCCATCGGGAGAGAAGGTATCGAGGTCAACGGGTGGAGGAACATAGAATATCTTCTCTCCTGGTAAAATTCTTGACCAGTAAAAAAGGTGTTCGGGCCAAAAGGTTACATAGGACTGATATTTCTTTTTCTTTGCCCATTCAATAATAATCGATATAATAGGACTGATTTTGTGAAATTCCAGTCTAAACGAACTCTCAGGTCTCCCATGCAAAGTCAGAATAGATGGTTTTTTTTCTAATACTCTATTTGGAACATTTGAATGACAGAAAACCACATTTGCCCCATTTAAAGCCCACTCGATGGGCATAGTGGTAATATTCCCATCTATTAACCCAACTCTACTCTCGTTTTTACCTTCGTGTCCGTAATCGATAAATTGGGCATCAATACCCACATGCCTCTCGGCCAATATGAGGTCTTTAACGGTTCCATACTGACCGCTTTGGTGCGGAGAAAAAATACCAAAATGTGCCAAACGAAGCATTATATAACAACTCCTCTGATATTTAATTCTTCAATTAATTCTGTTGTTGTAAATGATGATATTGAACCTACCTTTCTCTTATTGGCATTTTGTTTACTTCGAGTAGTCCACCTACAATTAGATGGTTCATA
>Ga0180732_1000337_pt1 | contig 43194 bp, 60 predicted proteins | sample KR11_01MetaG_FD_148674 | JGI IMG/M metagenome (GOLD analysis project Ga0180732, IMG submission 148674) | Groundwater microbial communities from the Olkiluoto Island deep subsurface site, Finland - KR11_0.1 MetaG | ecosystem: Environmental > Aquatic > Deep subsurface > Groundwater | place...
ACTTCTGATTATAACTTCCATTGTCAGAACCAGATCCAATTACAAACGCATCACTCGCATCATCGTGGTATATTGACCCGACTTTCATAATTACAGAATCCGATGTCAATACACGGATTGCGTTATCCCCATTCCCCGACACCTCGTTGACGGTGACCTCGTTGGTGTTGCTGCTGGACAAATACGCCCCGTACCGCCCGCACTTCTTGATCTCGTTGACCTCGATGCGGTTGTAGTCCGCGCCGTTTAGTTGCAGACCGTCTGACGCTGCGCCTACGCAGCCGGTGATGGTGTTGACCATTACTGTATTATAATCAGAAGTGAGGTAAACGCCACCACCGGCAACATCTGATATAGTAGAAATCGAAACTTCGTTTGTGTTACCGCTAATGTATGCCCCGTAATCCTTCACATTTTTTATCAGTGTACCGGAAACCTTGCACATACTTCCTGACAAACTAATTCCGTATGTAGTGCAAGCCTGTATACTACCAAATCCAATCGTGCTTGAAGTCGAAGAACAAACAATGCCAGAAGCCCCAACATTGTGTATTTCATTTATGTAAACATTAGAACCTCCGCTACCTATATAGCAGGCTCCATTCACCGTTCCAAGGCGTATTTCGTTTGTTTTGCACGCCGTATTATCATAATAAGCAATACTGGATGCGTTCTCCAATAAATCAGATTGTACAAAACAGTTGTCACAATCGTTCAGATTTATACCTCGCGTTGTCGTTATATTGTTATAGGCGTTGACATTTTTCAAAATTGCACTATCTGTCCACTTCAAAGAAACCGCCCCTGTTGAACCAGAGGCGCAATCGACAACATCTATATTAACTATCTGTATCTTTTCGTTTCTGTTATCAACGGCAGCCCCGAATGAGTAGATACAATCATTCGTGCTTGTCCCGTCGAAGTCGATGATAACCCCGCCTGCCGACTCTCCGATGATTGAATCACCGGATTCCAGCTTGATGAAGCTCGCCTCGTTGTATGTGCCGTTCCTGACGTAGAACGTAGTTCCCGCTGCCTCTGTGTCTGTCGCAACCGAAAGCGACGTGTAGTCGCCTCCTGACGGCGCAACGATAACGTCATACAGCGTTTGCCCACCCGATGCCGCTGCACCGTTGATGGTAATCAGGTTCGCCTCTGTCGTGTCCAGAGTGATGTTTGTACCACCGCGCAGGCCTTTGAACACCAGATCCACGCCTGACTTTTCCAACCACACGCCGTCGCCGCCCAATGTGTTGGAGGCCGTGTTGACTTCCCCTGCCCCTGACGCCGTAAGGTACATGATACCGGCCTCAGACGTGTCAGCCGTCAACCCTGAACCGAAGTGAATCCGACCGAACCGGAGGTCAACACCATTTTTGTCGTACCACAGACCGTCGCCGACCGCACCGTAATTACTGGCGGTGTTTGCCTCTCCAACGGTTGCAGTTGTTCCAATCTTTATCAGACCCGCTTCCGTTGTATCGAATGTGATGTTTCCCTGGGGGTGTAGCCTAATCATCTCAAGGTCAACCAGAGTTTTCTGGTAGAACACTCCGTCGCCTACTGTGCCGGCGTTGCTTGCCGTCGTGCTTTCCTGGACACCAGAGAACGCTATCTCAAGGCTGTCGCCTGTTCGAGTAGATGTAATAGCCGTCCCACCCGATACCGTTACGTTAGCGCCTGTCGTTCCAACCGTGTCGCTATCGGCGTAAATCTTTGTACTCTCTTGCGTACCTGTAAAGGCGATCTCAAGGCTGTCGCCGGTTAAAACAGATGATATTGCGGTTCCGCCATTTATTGATACGTTATAGCATGTCGTTGAACTTCCAACATCATCATACAATTTTGTCCTCATCTTCTGTGAGGTTAGGTGAATATACCCGTCAGCAACCCCGACTTTTACAACGTGACCAATTCTTACAACCTTACCAACAGTTGGAGCGGTATTCTGCAATGTCCCAGTAGTAGAGACATAAAGCATATCTCCAGCAGAAAATGCTGATGTGTCCATGTTATAAAAACCACTGTCGATAGTGTAAACATAGGCGTTTAGCGCGACGGATGACATTGCAATTCCAGAAACCCTAGCCATTTCTGTTTCAATAGTGCAATGTGCCTTGAAGAAGTACGGTTTGTCACCAAACGCGCCATTGGAATACACAACATCGTCCTTTGTAAGTGCCTCTCCAGCGTATCCGAGGTACTTTACTCCCCTTGCGGTAGAGGCGTCAAATGACGAGTCGGCATAGCTGACCTTGATGCCAGCACCATTATTCCTTATGTACTTATTCGAGTTGTTGAATTGCACTCCTGTCGCCGTGCTTGAACCGAGCGTGAGAGCGTTTTCTATCGTTCCGGTTATCTGTTTCTGGAACGTGTTCGTGCCAGTGAATGTGTTGTTTCCAGCGATTGTTGCACAAGCGTTTATTGCGATCTGGTGGAGGCTCAACTTAACCTCGTCGCTGGTCATCCTGACGTTGTTGGCAGATAACTTTGCCTCAATAGTCCCAAGTTCAACAGAGTGGTAGGATAGTTTTGCCTCGATCGTGTCTAGCTCGACCGCATGATAGGACAGTTTTGCTTCGATGGTACCCAACTCAACCGCCGTGTTGGACAGGTTCACTTCGATGCTGTCAACGTCAGTTTGAAGCGTGTTAATGTCAGTTTCGTGCAGCGAAATGACGATTTCTGCCGAATCCATGTCAATTTCGAGCGTTTCGATGCTTAAATCTGCACCGGAAATCCAAACTTCAATCGAATCGTCGTTGACTTCCAATGCCGTAATCTCGTCGTCAAACTCGGATAGCTTTACCTCGATACTATCAAGGTCGTCTGCCGATGTGGACAAATACACCTCAATGCTGTCAAGCGTCGTCTGCACGGTCGTCGTGTTGTCCGTCTCGTACACGTCCGCTGCATTGTGCATGATACCTGTCGTTATGTCGTGTATGTACCCTACGGCGTGTGAGGGCGTGCAGAAGAGAAGCAGAAGTAGTGAAAGGACAATTGTAGTCTTACGCATAGATCGTCTCTCCTTGACGCTCACAGCGTCATACCGTTGCGTGTACCGATGGTAACAGACCCGGCGTCTGCATTTGTGATGTTGATGCCGATACTCGCGCTTGCGATTGTAACAGAAAGAGTGATTGCGATAACAGGGGTTCCGTTCGCCTGGTAGGAAAGCAGGGTGACATCAGGAGCGAAGGTCGCGGTATGGTGAACAACCTGATAGGTGGCACAGACATTGGCTGTACCGAGCGCGTTCGCAGCGTAAACAGTCAGATCGTATGTGCTGCCCTTTGTTCCAGTGTAGGTGTAGTCGTAGTCGTCACTGTCTGGTGTCGCTTCTATCCTGCCGAAGATCGCTGTTCCAAGCCATGTAATCGCTGTACTGGTGACAGCAAACAGATCGCTCTCGTCGTCCGGGTCGTAGAAGTACACCCCGTCTCCGTCCAGCATCATAGCCAAACAGTCTGTATCGTAATTCTTAAACGTCAGGTCGCCCAGGTATCTGAGCTGCGAGACAACCGGATTGTGGTTCGGGACAGGGACGCCATACTTGTCGCAGGTGTATTGCGAGTCAGTAAATCCCTGATTGTCGTTCGTTTTCTGGTACTGTGCTTTGCAGGCTTTCGCCTTCTGTGCAATGGTATTGGAAAGTTTCTCAAACAGAGCAGAAGCAGAAGTCCTTGCGGGGTCGTACATTCCAGCCTGGATGATCAGGCGTTCAATCACCATGTCGCACAACGCCGGGTGGAAGTTCGCGGGGATCAACGGGGAGTCTGTATCAGCAGACAAGTCTGTAACGTACAGCGTCCCATAAATTGTGATCGTCTCTCCATCTTCTTGCGGTGCAGGGTACAAAGTGATCTCATTCGTCTGATACCGCGTCTCGTAGAAGTAGGGATCGCCGTCCAAAAGGGTCATCGCATAAAGTCGCTCTTCGACCGATTCAAGGCGCTTCAGTCTCCAACTGTCTACGCTTGAAGTGTAAAGAACCGCGTCGATAGAAAAAAGAGTAGACGGAGTGGTATATGTCTCTGTGTCCTCCGTCGTAGTCAGTAAAGATGGTGTCGAACGAACTTTGACATAGCTGGCAAACGGCAAGTACACCATGTTGATCTCGGCGTCAATCTCAGAGTCAGTCAGACTAAACTGTTTTCCCTCTGTCATCTTGTTAGCGCTGTACGCCGATTTCATCCATACGCGCACATAGTTCCGCATTGAGAGCAATGTCATAGCCATATTCGTTACCTCAGTTTAGGATCAAGTCCATTGTCATTGAGAAGGCTGTTGTTGTCGTACCGTTTGCCGCTTCCATGATGATGTCGGTTAGCCCGCCAAAAGAAGGAGTCTCGCCGGTAAACTCTTTGCCCGGCTCTTGGAAGAAGTCAACTACCTTCCACAGCTTACCAGAAGGGCGATACCTTACTCTGAACTTCGCGTTGTCTGTGTCCAGGCAAGTGACCTTCTTTAAGAACGCCGTCTTTCCAGCAGGGACAGTATAAACGCCGTTGAATGTGGAGGTGTTGGCCGCCTTGATCTGCGCGAGTACCGTGGTTGCAACATCAGGCACACCGGCTGTTTCTGCTCCTGTGTAGATGTAGATTTCCCCGGAAGCAGCCCCAACAGTTCCGGCCGTTACAACAGTGGCACCGAACACGCGAAAGAAGTACGCCGTTGTAGGAACAACAGTCGTGCCGTTCATGGACACCGTTTCAGACGCCAGAGCGCCAAGAGAATCCAGCCCGTACACCGTGACCGTCCGTGCGCCAATCCCCAAGGCTGTGTCATCTGTGCTCGAGGAACTAACCTCAAGTGTGGCAGCAGTGGTGAGGAAGTGGTGGACAGCAGAATAGTCTGTGGCTACTTCGTATGTCGTTGTACCCGCAGTATTGTACCCAACAACAGTGATAGGCGTCTCAGAAAAAGAGACGCCAGTCAACATGAGAAAACAGATTGCACAAGCGATTGTGCGATTCATAGTTACCGCTCCGTGTTTCTTACGGTGATTGTCGGACGGCGATTAGGCATACCAACAATGTCATAGAACGTTTCTGCAATACCTGACGTTTCAAACGAAGTTGTTCCCAGGGTGAATGTAACTGTCGCTGTGTTGACAACTTTTAACAGGCACAGAGGGATGTTTGTCGAGTCGATGCTTGCGATAAGAGCCGGGATATCGGTGGAACTGTCAGCCGCCTTTGTAACCTCAACCGTGTCAGCCGAGGCGTCCCAAGTGATGAGGTAATAGGCGGTGATCGTCCCGTTCTGTTGAACAGCAGCAGAGAGTGTCATCGCACTTGTCGCGGGAATGAACTCGATACCGTTAAGGTAGTAAGCCAGTCCGCTATTCGTGCAGTCGATCGTCACGTTGTCGGTTGAGTTGTAGCTCATATCAAGATCAGTCAGACTGTATGTATACTGCATCTGCTGATTGTCATACAGATTCGTGACAAGTTCTCCCTGCAATACGCCGTTCGGGGTGATGTCCGCATAGGCAGCAGGACACAGAATGAGCGCAAGCAGCAGGGCGAGTGCTTTATATTTCATTTCTTCCTCCTTTTCGGATAAGTGGAGGGAGGGGAATTACCCCCTCCCAATCGTGTCGTGAGTGAAGTTACTGCTTCGCGCTCGTCATCAGGTATTCGACAACGATACGCACTTCGGCCGCGTCGAGGTCGTTGTTGATGAGCAGATCAAGAGTATCCTCGGCGACATAGAGCTGACCGGTCTGGGCAGCAGTGGTCGTCGGGTTCATGTATCGACCCATTCCAGCAGCAGAGTTGAGGTTGAAAGATGTTAGGAATGTGGTTCCGCTTGTCACAAGAACATTGATTGTCGCAGTACCACCCTCGGCAGTCGTGTTGTAAGCGAACACGTCAACGATCCACATATTCTTTGGAATGGGCATAATCTGCCAAGTGTCACCCGATGTTGCGTTGTTGACAGAAAAGTCGATGTCCATTACGTGGACAGCCTTCGCACTGTCAAGAGTACGAGGAACAGGAGGACCGCATTTCAGAAAGTTGATAGTAGCCATTTATGGTTCCCCCCTTTCTTTAGGAAAGACCGTACAGGTTGGTGCAGGCGGTTGTGCACTTCATGATCCCGCGGGGGATGCTATTGAAGATGGTTGCGCCAAACCCGTGAATAGAAGCCCAAGCGTAGTAGGCAATTTTCTCGAAGTCGTCGATATCCACGCGGATCTCAGGGCGATTGCAGATCGAAGCGCAAATAGCCGAAGCACCGAGCAGGTAGGAGTTGCAGTACGGCACGTCGCCGCCAGTTCCACCTGTAAGCGCGGTGATTTTCAGTTCGTCGTAAGGGTGGACGATAACTCCATTCCATACGAGTTTTGCACCCTTGAACAGTGGGTTATCTTTGCCGCGAACTTCGGCCTCGCGTGTCGCCTGAAGGAACTCGGTGTTCCGCTCAAGGTCGTAGCAGGCTTCCGAAGGGGCGAGCAGAACGAGGTGCTTCATACCGTCAATCATGATCGGCTTGACCGGCTCGTACACCATCGTATTACTGGAGACAGAGGTTCTTTCTCCGGTCAGAGCTTTGTACTTGATGCGTGTCAAGAACTCAGGAGTAATGGTGTCAGTGGCAGCGAGAGTGGCGGTGCTTGTGGCGTCTCCACCCCATACGGTTCTGAACGCTGACGAACCGGTTATAGCGGCGAAAATGTCCAGGTCGAAGGCTTTCGCTCCGGTGCTGACAACGGCTTCTTCAGTCTCTTTGTCGATGTCAAATACGCAGCGCTGCCAGTCGATGCTTCCCTTTGTGCGGGTAGCAGCGGGCAGAGCAACTTCACCAAGGGTTACGCTCATTGAGTTGTGGGAAAGCTTCTGTGCGCGACTGCGAAGGTCGTTTGCGCCATTGCGAATAACCATCGTGGGATCAAGGGCGGCCAGCTCGTAAAAATAGATCTGATCGCCTTTTTCTTTGTTGAACACGCGGCGACGCCAGATCATTGACTCTTGGCTATCACCCATGAATTTCTCGAAGAAGCTGGCGCGTTGTGTGCGCCGATACACTTTCTCCTCGTATGCCACCTTACGGGCGGCGTCCGTGGAGCTAATCTGGTACACGGCCATATATATACCCCTTTCTTACTGTTGGGTAATATACGCCTCCAGCTCGGATTCAGACATCCGCGACATATCTTGACTTGAATATGTGACGGTCGGTTTCTTCTTTGCTGTTCCTACGCCGGAGACGCTAGGTCCGCGAGTGGTTCGCGTGACCTTGTTGATTTTATCAAGAATGCGGTCCGGCTGTGTACGAAGTCTTTCGTTCTCTTCTTCAAGTCCACGTATTCTCTGCGCCTTTACAGCGCGATCGTGTAGGTTGAGAAGGCTGTCAACAGGGATGTGCGCCCAGTTGTCGATAAACTGAACTACGTCATCCTGTGAAAAGTTATCTTCTTCTTTTAGGATGCGAACAATCTCAGGGGCCATCTCTTTGAAACGAGGGGCGTGTTCTGCGAGTATCGCGTCCTTCTCTACGATAGATTGCTGAATAGCGTATGCGCGTGCTGTTTTTTCTGCCTCAACAGTGGATAAGACTTTTCGTATCACAGCGTCCGGGTTCTCGGTTAGCTGCTCAAACAAGTCTCCTTCATCCGTCGAGCCTTTTTGTTCTCCCGCTTTTTGTTTAAGCAGGGCAATTCCGGCCTCAGGGTTCTGGAAGATGCTGTCAATAATCTTTCGATTCTTGCCTATCTCGGTACTCTGCTTTCCGGCAAAACTCTGAAGCTCTTTGTTCTGCTTCATAACCTTGTCGTACTCACTTTTCGGGATACTGACAGTATCCGGCTTGCCGGGTGTCGTCTCCGTCTTATTCTGTTGAGTGTCAGGGGCGCTTTTAGGAGCAGTATCCGGGGTGTCAGGATCTTCCTGTTCCGGTTCTTCTGCGATAACAGAATCAAGCTCTTCGTCCGTCATTGTAGACGGGTCGGTACTCGGTTCTGCAACCTCTTCCTGTGGGGCGTTATCCCTTTGTTCAACTTGGCTCTCGACTTCTTCGTCGGAAGCCTCAAAAAGTTTGTTGTCGTCGTTCATGCGTTCCCCCTAAAAGTTATTGTTGGGCAATGCCTTGTCCAACTTTGTTCCCCTGCGCGATCGCCGTTTTGACGATCTCGGTATTGTATTTCTTGTCGTCTGCCTCAGCCGTAGCCTGTGCTTGCTGCGCGAATCCTTCAATCATCTTCGTCTTAGCAAACTGTGGGAGCGGAGACAATTCGATGATTACAGACGGGTCAACAGGGATACCCTGCTGCGCCATTTCCTTCATCATCAGGAACCAAGCCATGCGAGATGTGACGCTGAAGCTCGTCTCGTCAACAGCTACGTCGTACTTCGTGAGGTCGCCAGAAACGATCTCTTCGATCATTTCCTGGATTTCCTCTTTGCTGTACTGGTTCAACGGCTTGTTTGCAACCATAACTTCTTCTTGAAGCGCCTGGTTGTTTATGATTCGTTTGATCCGCTCTACTGTGTAGATGTTCGGTATCTTGCTGACAACAATGCGGCCAAGGTGTTTCTTCGCCATGCTCAGGTTATCAAACAAATATTCGTTTCCGAGCATGATGGTACGCTCTTGCTGCATCATCCCAACAGAGTTGTCGGGGCGGTTCTCAGGTGCCATAGATTCACGATTCATCCCAAGAACAATGTCCTGCATCTGAAGAGTGATCTGGTTCATCTTGTCCAGTTCAGCAGGAAAGCCAATACCCTCCATGATCTTGATTTTTGTTATGTCCGTTACCTTCTGGCAGAATCCTGGAGTCGAGAACTTCTTTCGTAGTGCGTCCTCGTTGACGCCCTCTTCAAACGCATCTTCCTCATACATGATACCGTATCCGTTGGTCTTGTTCATGATATCAACCATGTTGGAAAACCGCTTGTTGATCTCGTCCTGCATATCTTTCCCAAGATGACCTTTGCCAAACCACTTGTCGCCGTACTTCTCGGCGTACACCGGGATGTGGTGGAAGCCCTGAAAAGACAGCTCAGGGTACTCGTCATCCATAAGAACGCTGCCCGCCGTCTTGGTAACTCGCATCCGTGTCCGACTACGCGAGATGACCTTGTATCCGTCGATCTTCTTAATCTTGGCGATATCAGCATCTTCGTAATCTTCGAGCGAAATAACCACTTCTTCAGGGCTGGTCGTGTCAATAAACACATAGGCAGGAGAGTACGTTTTGCGCCACATCTCGTGCATATAAATTGACCTGTCGTACTTGTCAAAGCCGTACATCGGCTCGTATGTCTTGACCGTCGTGGCGTGAGCAAACAGTTCTGACGGCCGGCCGATTTCTTTCTCGTCTAGGGTCGAAAATCCTATGTCGTTGAATAGATCCTCGATTTCCTTCTTCTTTTCGGGGAACAACCCGATCAGGTTGTCGCGGGTAAACCGCTTGCGTACAACCAGGTATTCGAGGTCAGACAGGTCTTTCTTGTAATGCGGGCCGAAAAAGACGTCCTGCCAACGCTCGGAGACAATCTTGATCTGGCCGCGTACATCGTCGTCAAAATCCTCGTAGACATGGAACACACCAAGACCACAACTCGATTGCTTCTCAAACAGCTCTGTCTCTTCCTGCCAGTAGTTCGTATTGCGAAGGATGACTTTCACGAGGAAGGACAAGATATCCGCAACACGGGCGTCTCCGTCCTCGACGGGGAAGTATTTGAGGTCTGTCCGGTTCTGTCTCTGGATACCGGAAAGATACTTGAGGTTCGCCGACATGGTGTTGAGCGTGATAATCGCTCGGTCGGAATCCGTCATGTGGGCGGCTTTCTTGGTGTCCCACTGGTTGTTTGCAAGATATTCCTCGATGACAGACGCAATATCTCGGCTCTCTTTGTTTACTTGAGCAGCCTTCTTAAAGTGCGTTTCGACTTCCTCGACGATCTTCTCTGGTTTCTCTTTTTCCTCTTCGCCCTTCATTTCGATATCAGATAATTCGTGGACGTGTCCGTCAGGTCCGGGGGTCAAAACCTGTTTCTGACCAGTGACCTGTGTAACCTCCTGAGGGAAGTTCGTAACAGGGTCGATCTGAATAGTTGTTTCCTGGATATCTTCAAGAATTAGCTGATGTGAATGTTTCCTGTCAACGGAGGAAACCCCTGTCCCGTCGTCAAGTTGGTACACAACATGAGAGTGAGAAGTTCTGCCTTTTCCAGTGGAGTCGGCGCGACGGAACATCGGCATGTTTTCCTCCTTGCATGGGGAGGGCAGATAGTAGGAGGTACTACCTTACCCGCTTCAATCATACCACGAAATTCTTTTTTGTGTCAAGTTTCCGCGCATAAAATTATTTATATTATACATACTGCCAACCTCGTGACTCATCTTGCTTCCTTCTGAAGCGCAAATTAGGGTCTTTCTGCTTCATATACATTGCATCTCGCTCCATTGTCACAAGAAACGCATCGCACTTGCCTGGTGAATGCCCAAGGATCTTCTTCATGTGCTTCTTTTGGGCAACTTGTCGCGGTACCCTCTCGTCAATCCACTTTCCAGCAGAAAGTTCGGCTATAAATTCCTCGTCGTTAGGAATACTAACCATTCCTTCCTCAAACATCTCTCTGGCCTTCCACCACCACTCCGCGTGGCGGGTCTTGAACATCGCCTGGTTGCGCGGTTTCTCTGTTTCGTAATATCCCCTTGTGCGCTTGAACTTCTTCTTCAATTCGTGGTATACGCCTATCCCTACGCCGTTTTTGAGAACAAGTGGCTCGGCAACCTCTCGGCTAACAAACTCGTCGTGCAGGTCGTCTGTGATGTGTTCGGCCTTTAGTTTTGATGATTCGTAGAATCCCTCTACGATAGGTCCGCGACGGAAACAAGTGATGAACTGGTCGCGCCCTTCTCCTGCCGGGTCTACTCCGGCCATTCGTATCCACCTGTCATCGTCTGGAATGTTTCTCTCAACCGAGTCCATTATCCATTCCCACGGGATAATCGCATCAGACTCAGACCTAGGAAAGTTACCCGCCACCCTTACGCGATAGTAGTTACTATCCTCGCCGTGCTGTTTCTTCTTCTTTTCGATTTCGTCATCAGACACCAACTCGTTAGGCGTGTCGTCGAAGTGCAGACGTACCCAGTTCATTTTCTCCGAAGCGTCCATGTGCGACTTGAACGCGAATCCACTGTTGCGAGTCGGGTTAAAAATCATGATCATGATATTGAGCTGATCCATTTTGCAGGTAGATTCAAGCGCCCTCAGAACAGAATCGGTCATACCGTCCGCCTCGGTGACCATCAGCATCATGATATCTTCGTGCATACCAGACATCGTTTTGGCTTCGTCCTCTTCACCAGCCTTGTTAGATGCCGTCTTTGGGAAGGCGTATCCGTAGTCAGCGAAAGGCTTCAAGAATACCTTCTCACCAAGGACTTTGTACTGGTCTCGTAGGAGACAGGCAGATTTTCCTTGTGTGTTGATCCGGTTAATCCACTTCCGCATCTCTGACCACTGGACGTGCTTCGTTTGCTTCTCGGACGGGGCGGTACACAGAATCTTGACGATCGGCCAGCAGTGTAACATCCACAACACCGTAGCTGCTGCCATTGCATCCTTTCCGCGACCCTTCCCGGCTCTGACACTGATACCCGTCTTGATTGACAGTTTCTTTTCGAGGTCTGACATTGGCTGTTTCTGCCAACGTTTGTACTTCGCCTTGACCATCGCCCCAATAGCGCGGAAGAACAACGCTTGCTGATCGGTCAATATTTCCCAGCCAAGAACTTCTTTGACCCATGTCTGCGGATCAAACGCCCACCGGCGATACGCTGCAAGTATCTGCTGTGGAGTAACCTCTACTCCGGCGTCACCTTTACGCCTCGCCATTTTCGACCTCTACATCAATCGTTTTGTCCTCAATCGCCAACATCTCACCCGGGTTGCGTAGCTGCTTGATAATAAGCGACGCAAGCGCGTCCATCATGCCCTCTGTACCGAAAGAGTTCTTGAAAGCGTCATCTTCTGACTTCTGGAACTGGCTTTCTTTGTCAATCGCTGTACCGGCAATAGACGCAAGCTGGTTGACTGACATTTTTTTCAATGCCTCTTCGTCATCCATGCGGTTAAGTAGCTCTGTTTGGGCTTTATCGGCGATACTAAGATTCTTTTTGCGAATCTCTTCTCTCGACTCCTTGATATCGGTCATGTTCCCCACCTCTCAACTGATTGTACCACTCCACCCGGTACATTGTCAACCTTTCCTGCGTGCGCGTGTAAGTTGGGTCCAATGATTGTTGGTCTTAATTAATCTTTGTCCTGATAAGTTTTTAAAGCACACGTCATGGATTTATCCATGACAAGCGCCATACGGTACTCCGGGAGGCGCAATAAATTGGGGGGGCCGCAGGGGGGGTTTCCCACCCGCTTAGCTGGGAGGGGTCGCAAGGGGGGGGACTCCCCCCCATGCTTAGTTCTTCTTATTGAATTAGTAACCGCGCTCGCGCACACACGTTTACGCGCGTACGTATTAATACGCGCGTACATACGCGCAGGAAAGCGACGCCAACCTTTCACGCGCACGCGTACGCGCAGGAAACGTCAAACAGGCAAAAATAATCTGAAAATACCCTTGACTTTGTTAACACGGCTTGGTATAATGACTGTGCATGGGGGTGAATGATATTAAAATACTAATTGCCTGTGAGAGGAGCGGGGTTGTTCGAGATGCTTTTAATGCGCTCGGACATGATGCATGGAGTTGCGACCTAGTGGATTCCCCCGGCAACCATATTGTTGGGAACGCAATTTCCGTAGCCGTCTTGTATCGGTGGGACATGATGATAGCCCACCCTCCGTGTACATACCTATGTTCGTCTGGATTGCACTGGAATAAGCGTAGACCAGAACGGGTTTCGATGACAGAAGATGCGGTGCGGTTTGTGTTTGAACTTATGGAAGCTCCGATACATCGTATCGCCATTGAGAATCCAGTTGGATGTATCAGTACCAGAATCCGCAAGCCAGAACAGATCGTACAGCCGTGGCAATTCGGACACCCGGAGAGCAAGGCGACGTGTCTATGGCTAAAAAACCTACCACCGCTTGTGCATACGAACGTTCTTGGGCTTCCTGAGTGCGGGCATTGGAACAATCAAACTCCATCTGGTCAGAACAAACTCGGTCCAAGTAAGGATAGATGGATGAAGCGTAGCCTGACCTACCAAGGTATTGCAGACGCTATGGCAGAACAATGGGGGTGAAAAGATGAACTTCAAACAAGAGGGCGACAAGAAAACTCTGAACTCGCCTACGATGAACCTAGTAATCGACGGGTTTACATTCAAAATCAACACACGCAGAGGATACGGAAGCGGGACATTCACTCCCGAAGGGGAGTTTGATTGGCAGATGTGCTTTTCAATTTCGCCGATGCAAAAGCACTCTATCCAGGACACAATACGCAGGGAGATGAGGATATGAGCATCAAAGAACTCGTTGTAGAGCTTCTTAGACAGGGGCATACAGTCGCAAAGGTGGCAGATATGGTCGGATGTACAGTAAGCGCAGTGTACTACCACGCAAATTCAACCAACTGGACACCTTGCAGAGAACCTATCCCGCCGTTCACAAAGAACCAACTTCGCGTCCTGTTCGACGAGAAGGGCAAGAACATCACAGAGACGGCCGAGATTTTGGGCGTCTCGCGTCAGACGGTAGCGAAGTACAGCAGGAAATGGGGCATCATGTCTGGTCGTACCTACACAATACGGTTCACCCAATCGCAGTACGAGAGCTTGTGTAAGGTCGTAGGACGAACGAAAGACATATCTCTGAAGAACGCTGTTGCTTCTGCGAAATCTTCTTGTGTTGGAGGGCTTAGCAAGTGATGAACGCATATTTTTACAGCCAGGCAAATACCGGTGTCCGTGGTGGCCCCCAAGGATGTCGAAAAGAAAGGACGTGATTCCCCCTTTTGGTCGAATACCAAACCCGCCTGGCTTATATTTTTGAGAGGAGTGATTGAAATGAATTTGAAAGAGAAGTGCATGGAAGAACTGAGGAAACAGATTGAGTCGCTTATGTCGAGCAATCACGAACTGGTGAAGCTGCTCGAAGAAGTGTTGCGAGTAAACGAGGAGTACGCCGTGGAAATCGACCGGTTGAGTGGGAAGAAATGAAGAATCAAAACAGGATGACATTTTGTGCGATTGCTTTCTTGACACTGGCGTTGTTCGCTATGTCCTACCGGATATCAAATTTAGAAGGGCAGGTCAGTGCGCTGACAACAAACGTGTGTGCGCTGACAACAATCGTGTGTCAAACCGTAGAACCGGAGATGCCGTCGCCGTCAGAGTGACGGGGAAGGGAGTGAGCGGGATGAATAACTGTGATTGTAAGACGAGCAAACTTTGTCCGGGATGTTTAGTGGTTCCGACACCAGGGGACTACCGGGTAACGGGTGACGGGACAATACACCTATTGACATGCAAGACGTGCATACACAACGACAGACGGTATATGAAGCACTACTGCGCCTTTGGTTATACATGCGCTCAGTGCGGAGATTGGGAGCCGTCCGAGTGACGTAGGAATGGGTATAAAATGAAAGAACAAATTGTGAGCCACGATGATCAATACTTGGCGCTGTCCGCCGACAGGCTCGGCGCACCTGCGGAGATGGGACATGAGTTTGAAGTGCGTTCTTACTCGAAAGAACCGTCACGCCTGTTGGCGTACGTTATGAAATGTGAATATCAAGGGAAAAGCTTTAAAGACGCCACGAAAGTATTCAAGCGGATAGTCGAGAACAAAAAAGCTCGTTATGTAAAGTTCGAGTGGAGACCGTCAGAGTGACGGGAAGGTGACGAACATGAAAATAAATCTGAATGATAGGGTGCGGGTTGAGAACGGAACGATTGACGAGGAGTGGACAATGCGAAACAAAGGTAACCAGATGATCCTGGACGAACTGGCAAGACGTCCGAGTGACGGGGAAAGGGACAAGTTGAACATCAATTATACATGGCCGGGGGGTCATAGACATGCAATGCACCAGTCAGAACATGAGGCATGGAACGCGAACAACTACCCGGGGACTCGACAACTGTGTTCAATGTGCGAAAAACCAACCGGCAGGTGCGAAGATGACACGCTGTTAAACGAAGACAACGAACCAATCTGCGAAGAGTGTTATAAGGAGGTGAGCGGGGATGAAAGACATGAGGAGCAGAAATATGGTCGTTGCTGACACCTGTTTGCCCGACGTGTCGCTCGCATACAAAGGCCGTCGCGGGCGCTTGCAAATGATATACATGGAATCGTGCGACGAGGACGACCTTCGCCACATCCTCAACCACCGGCACGATTTCCGGATGGGGATAAAGGATGTTGCTGAGTTCAGCAGCGATAAAGATCGCATATCATATTACATATTCATATCAATGCCGATCAAATTCATATCCCCGTTACTGGAAAGGCGGTCGCTGAAGTGGTTCCAAGAAAGGTGGGGGGTGGAGTGAAGAAAAAGGACTGTGATTGTCCATTCTGCTCTAAAACAGAAATCAAGCCTGAGACATCTCGCTGCGAGAAGTTGATGCTGTGTCCCTTCTGCGGGATAGACAGCAAACGCATGGTTTTCATGAACTATGTGAAAGAAAGAGATCAGTACTTCGTGTCATGTGGTGGTTGTGGAACGTCTACAACAGAGTGGGAATACGCCGAAAGTGCGATTATGGCGTGGAACACCCGTGAGGGTAAGATACCAGACTGGTCTATGCAGGAACACCCTAAAAAGTGCTGTTGGCCCAAAGGTGACTACCGGGTCACTGAAGACGGCGACGTCATCTCGCTGCGGTGCATAACGTGCATACACAACGACAATCGGTATACCAAGCGATACTGCCATATGGGGTATACTTGTGATCAATGCGGATATTGGCAACCGTCCAAGTGACGGTGGAAAGGAAATTATTATGAAGCTTACAGAGACACAAGAACTTACGATGAGGATGGCTAAAGCGGGATATGAGAGTTATTCCCAGTATACTGGGCACAAATCGGCTGTAACTGGAGACAATTTACCTAAGTGGGAAAAATTGCCGGGAGGCGTGGTAAACGCGTGGTTTGCTGCTGCCGAGGGAATGACAATGTTTCTCGCTAACGTAGGAAAGGTGGAAGTTGTAGATGGGGAATGAAAATGAAGCTGTAGAGAGAACGATTGCGAACTTTGACTTTGAGGACGCTGCAATAATCTTGAGATTTATCGCGCCTCTGAAATACGACAAGAAAAACCTTACCGAGGACATCTTGCGCGAAGAAGCTCGCAGGATTCTCCAGGAAGTCTCCTCCTCCGAATGGGCGTTCAGAGAGTGCTACGGGAAGTTCGACCTGGTTGCCGAATCTATCCCGCCGACTTCTGAGGCATTAGGAGAACACCTTAAACTCAGACTCGTTGTTGCAGAGGGAGACAGTGAGAACACATTGTGATGCCATTGTCGTCGATCCTCCGCCTTGCTGTGCAATTATTTGTGCTAGGGTAGATAGATGTATCCTATGCATATCAAAGTTCAACACAGAGCCTTAGATTAAGCGAGAGAAGCATGGGGCTTGAAACACCAACAAAGAAAGGGATGAGAGACATGGGGAACACAATGTTCTGTTCGGTCTCACGAGAGAACATAGAGTTGAAAGAAAAACTCAAAGAGAATCACACGGCACTCGTACGCAAAAATGATCTGATTGTGGAACTCCGTCGAGAGAACGAAGAGCTGAAAGGAGAACTCGAAGAGAAACGCGGGGTACTGGCCTTACTACAACGCCTGGCACTCCCCCGCAAAGCCGAAGAGTTCGAGGCACCAACTATCGAAGAAAGAGTCCGCGAACTCGAAAGAGCCGTCAAAGACCTACTCTCGCACACACACGGTGAGAAATGATTGACCCCGAAACTGCACAATTCGCAATCGGCGCTATCGCCTCACTCGTCGCAATGTTCCTCTTCTTCAAATTTATAAAGGACGTAGACGGCAAATAATCCCGCCTTTTCACACAGGAGGGCAACGTGAAACAGAAATCGTACACGACAGAAAAAGAAAGGATGATTGAAGTGGCATTAAAAACATTGAGAGGAATCAAAACCATTGGGGGTGTTGAAACCTGCGAATTGGAAAAAACGGCAGCAACAAAACCGCACGAATTCATCATCGTGAACCACGAAGTAAATTCAATCTCGTTCACGTTACAGAACGGGCCTGTTAAAGAAAACGGCGTCAATGGATGTCAGGTTGATCAGATTGTTCAGGCTGCACTTCTGATAATCTCTGGACTGAACAAACAATTCCCGTGCCGCGAGAACAGTATCGCCATAACGAAACTACAGGAGGCCTTGATGTGGCTGGATGAACGAAAGAAAGATCGCGAGTTGCGTGGTGTGGAGGGGTACTACAAGAAGTGAACTGACAAAGTTCTGTAACGGCCTTTTTTAATAGACCGGGGATGCCTCTGATACAAGCACACTCTCCCCGGTATTTTTATGCCTACTCAAGCACAACAACGAATACAGACTGGATTAGCAAGACGATCATCCGGGAATAGACCCCAGTGTGCGCTTTGCATTATTGTACTGGCACAAAAGCTCAGACATCCTCGCATTGGCCTCTCTCATAGACGACTCAACAGCCTCCATACTGCGGTCCAAAGACGCCTCCAGTTTCCTCGCCGCCGAGAACACCTGGCTGGTTATTTCCCCGCACGCAGATATCGAGCCAAGACCAGATATGACTTCCGGGTCCATCGTGCCCCTGTCCGAGAACACTTTATTCATTCTGCAAATCACACCGACAGGAAGGTCAATCGCCTTACCGTACCGACCCTTTGATATTACAGCGGAAAAGAACACCCCCAAAAGAAAGATGTCTCGCTGCGTTACGCGATCCGCATTGTCTTTGAAAGTAGAAACGATCTCCTCTGTAGCAGAAAAAGTCTCGTCAGAGAGACGGAACCTGATTGTCTTTACCAACTTGCCAAGTTTCGGACGTCCTCTTTTTGAATTTGTTTTGTTCATAATATTAGTGTAACACAAAATAGGCAAGATCGTCAATATCTGTTTTACAAATAATAAACACGAGAAAATTGAGATAGTTGCGAGGGGGGTGGTGATAGAGAGGGAGGGAAGCGCGGCGGAGGTGGGGGGACTCCCCCTCCCCCTGGTGGGGTAGATGGATGACATACGCGCCGCCTACGAACGCATGTATATAAAAAGCCTTACTCTCGCGGGCATACGAATACAATAAACCGTGTAACAACCGGTCGGTCATTACACCCCTAAACCAGGGTTGGGTTGGGTAGGTGATGTGGCTCTAGCCCTAGTGTCACGGGGGTTCTAATTTTACCCGGGTACATTAGGTACATATAATGAACTATACCAGACCAAAGGAGATGCCTTCGAGGTCCACTTACTAATATTATACTTCCTATTAATGCGCAAAGTGTCATGTTCCCTTTACAGTGTACTGATTTCGTTACAGTGTGAGAGTGCGCTAGGTTGCTGCCTTTGCGCCTTGCCCGACTTCTACAGCCCTTGTGTTTAGGGCGATTGCAATATCTTTCAAGTGTATCTTTTTCGTTACACCCTTAGACACAAGATGTAGTGCCTGGGATAGTGTCGGGTACCACATGTTGTGTTTGTCTACTTGGCATGGGTCCTGCTTATGTAGTGGCGACCGGAAATTCAGTAAAGGAAGGACGGTGATGCAAAATGACCTGGTATGTACTTATTAACCGAACGAACGCGATTCCCGGTGAGTCAATCGGCACTGTCATCTCCTGCCACAAGACCATTGAAGCAGCGAAAGCCGCCGATGACAAGCTGTACAAGGATACGGTGAAGCGATACGGATCAATGAGCTACACCCCAACCGTGATCGTACTGTGCGACCGCAAGCCGGCGCACAAGTGGATATCAAATCAAGAATGGAGTGATTCGAAGTGAAAATGACAATGAAAAAAGTGATCAACGAAACCTGCCACACTGACCACGAACGCAGCCTTTTCCGCGCCGTTATCCGGCAGATTGGGTGCTGGGAAGAAGTATGGGATTGTCCAGAGAACTTCAGGGACGCTTCGGGCGGTATCACCGGTTTTATCAATTGCCGCGATACTCACCGTTTTGCAAAAAAAACCATCGAAAGTATTGTGTATTGCCTCAATGAGTTTGAGGCAGAAATCGGTGAACCGTTGAGGAAAGACAGCCGCGACTTGCTCAACTGGTACGCCTGGTTTGCGCTGGAGCACATCATCGACCGAATCATGATGTACAAAGAGAGTCTAGACAATGACTGAAACGCTGAAATCAGTAATGATGTCGGAGATCTGTACCCGGCTACAGGCTCTAGCTGTGAAAATTGCTCAGCTACAAGTGCTTGCCGAGTCGCTTGAGAGGGAGGGAAAAGCATGAACAAATACGAACTTACCATCAGAGAACGAATCGACGCCGTGAAAAACCTTATCAGGCACCCGATAACTTATGGGTGTTATGAGATTATGGCTCTAACGGCTGATGGAGGATGGCTATGCCACAATTGTTGCAAGGAAAATTACAAGACAATCCTGCATTCGACCAGAGTAATAGACCGCCGCTACTTGGATCAATGGGCTGTAATAGTCACAGGTTGTTCTGTAGAGTATGACAATCAGATAAATTGCGCCCATTGTGACAGGGAAATTGTGGAGGGTTTTGAGGACAATGACTGACTTTATCCTCCACCATCACAAGCTGATATTCATTTTGACCTGTATCCTGATATTAACCCTCTGCTCCCTTGCCTGGGAGTTCTCAAATAAGGAGTGAGCGCAATGAACAACCCACATCCAAAGGGTTCACCTGATTGGCGGGCATACGAACGAGGATTAAAATGGTATGTTAGCCAGTACGAGGGTTGTATGGCTCGTGAAGATATCGCGAAGGTATACGACTCTGTAAGTCATTGCACAACCCGGCAGATTGTCGATACCTTTGAAGACGTGATGAACGGGTTCTTGTCAATCGAAACGCTTGGGAAAGAAGATTGAACTACACACAATCTGAACAAAGAGAAAGGCACCCTTTACCGGGTGCCTTTTTTGTTTCTCCGCATCGAACTCACTTGGGGATTTAAGACCAAGGATTAAACGGCAAGCCTTCTACCCATACAATCCCATACCCTGGACATAAATCGTTGAACCTGGAGCATCTCACGCCCTTGTCAGAACGCCTGGGCTATCGCAGAGTGTGGCCGGTTACATCAAAGCCGTATTCAATGGCGATATCCGCCGGGACTATAGATCGGATCACTGCCTCAACGATTCCATCCGCCAGGGCAACCTGAGTTGTCAAATTGTTCAGCTCTCTGCAATCAATCTGATTGCTCAAAAACCCTAGCTCAATTAGAACGGCAGGACATTTTGAAGTTTTCAAAACGGTGAAAGTCGCCGGGTCTGCGCGATTCCATTTTGAGAGCCGTAGTACAGGCGCACATCGACACAGGAGATTCGCCGCCAGTGTTTGGGAGGCGACGCAGTTGCGCTTGTAGTACACTTGGAGGCCGTGAGGGGTGTCACGCTCACATGAATTGGAGTGGATGGACACGAATATACAAAGCCCGGATGTTGTCGGCTTAGTCCTCTTGTCCAGCGGGATGAAAATATCGGTTTCGCGGGTAAGTACAGGCGCAATTTTGTATTCTTTGTTGTACAGGGAGAGCAGTTTTGCTGCAACCAACTTCGCAACAGCCAGGTTGACTACTTTCTCCTGCCTCCCTTGGATGGTGTTCACGCAGCCCGGATCTTTTCCACCATGTCCAGGGTCGATCACGATTGTATATTCTTTCACGGCCATATCAGTATCCTTTCTTAGCTCGTCTGAGTGGACAGCCACATCAGGGCGTAAACAGCCGCAGCTAGCAGCGTTAAAGTACAGGCAATCATAGCGATTGCGGCTTTCTTTCCTTTGTCTTGCATTTGATTACCTCCAATGTCAGTAGAAACAATGCACCTTCAGAGACGTAGAACAGGGGTACGGCAATCAGAAGAGCCACCATTTCGTGTAAGCCAAGTTCCTCAAGCCATAGTCCTATCGGTACCCAACCGAAGAAGAGTAGGATTACGATGTTCGTTGTCACTCGGACGGCGATCTCTCGTCAAATGTCGCCGTTCCGCTTTCGTACCTCCAAGGAACACAGTCTAGCAGTCCTCCGCTAGACGGCATATCTTTGATACAATGTTCCCCTAACCCCCCGATTTTGCAGTGGCATAATCCTGAGGGCTTTAAATAAAGCCCATCAAAATGGAATTTCCTCAAATGTTCAACAATGATTTCTTCCGCTGTCAATTTGTTCCACTTTCCTTCCCCGTCACTCGGACTGCCCAACATCGTCCAGCCACCCGCGTTCAGCGGCCAGGGCGGCGATCCTCGCAAGACCATCAGCGGCGCAGTACACAGATACTTGAAGGTGGGCCACTTTATGTTCAAGGTCACGCACTCGTTTCTGCTCTACCAAAGCTATCACAGCCAAGACAACCACAAACACAGACAACACAATGATGCAGGAATTTGTATAATACAGGTCATTAAATCTTCTCATATGCACTACCAACTTTCTTTGTGATGAATGGTTCGTCACAGTGTTCGCACTCTATTTCCATGCTATCGCCTCCATGAGATGTAGTTCCCAACCGTTATCATCCTTGTGGCCACAATGCGGGCACACAGGACTGTCAGTGCGGTTAGTCTCGAATTCCTTCACTCCCCGCTCACCTCCTCATCTTCCTCGCACAGCTCTTCCCAACACCGTTTAACTGCTATCATTGCGGCATGGGTGGCATAGGTACTAATCCTGTGCGCCTCGAATACTGAGGCCTCTTCCGGGTGGGACCTTTTCAACAGTTTAATCTGATCACGAGTTGGTATGACGTCAAACTCTGAGAATTGGTACCAGATATCAAACAACAATTCTTTGGTCATCCCTGTTCGCCCCCCTTTTTTCCAATCCCTTTCAATTCCTGTGGTGTCCGTGTCTTGCCTCTATACGTGTGCCCCATGAACACAAGCATCCCATCCAGTGGAATATTGATATTGTTCAGCCCAAGAATGATATTCTGCTCAAGGTATCCATGCCGGAGCATTCTGCCAAATTCATGGATCGGTGAACAGAATATCATCGTCGGTGGTTCCGATTCGGTCGTCACCATCACTGATTCAACTATCATCTCTCGATTGGCTTCTGACCACTTGTTGTCAGTGAACTCACTGAACACACCGCGATGGTCAAACATACGCCAATCAAAGACACACTTGAAAACCGCGTTTACTCTATCAATGGTCATCCCTGCTCACTCCTTCCCGTCACTCGGACGGCAATTTATATACAAGAATTTCTCAAAAAATCTACGTTTCATGTTTATATTGTAGCAATCCTCGCACAATCCGGCCGCCGGTATATAAAGAACTCGGCGAAACCCACACTGATAACACCCGCGTCCGTCCTTGGTCATTACGCCGGGATCCATCGGCTTTTCATCCATATCAGATGATTTAATTCCGTGATCAACTCTTTGATTTTCGTGTTTCATCACTTTCACCGTCACTCGGACGGCCTCGTATCCAACCAGTACAGCCCAACAGCCAGGGCAGACCAGATATCTTTGCTTACCCCGTACAGCGGGCCGTGGGTTTTCTTGTTCCCTATGCCCTTCTCGCGTCCACCGTAGCGGTCGATGATCGCCTGTCTGATACTTGCATCGTTTGCACGTGGAGAATTGCACAGGTGAAGTTTCACGTCCTTGCGGTACACCTTCCAGCTATCATTTGCAGGAAGCCCCAACGCTTGGGCGAAGCGACCGATCCACAGTACGGTTTCAAATGTTGTCCGACCGACCGGCATACCGTAACTGGCGATCATTTCAATGACCGGAGTAACAAATAGCGGTTTGTCGCCTATAAACATTGAACAGTCAGAAAACATACCGATCAACGCCTGGTTTCCATCTATCCCAAAGAACCCGGGCGTCTCTCCGTCCAGCAGCACCCAAGCGCTCACCTCTGTGCCGGGGTCAATCGCAAGGATCATGTCGCTCCGCCTTCCTCATGTTGTTTGGCTCCCTCCACCAGATTCGCTCGACACCAACTTCAAGAATATATGTCTCCATGTATATCTTTCTTCCGAGGATGTCTGTCCCTGGTGCAATGATTGAGATGACTTTTCCCTTTCGCTTTTCCGACCGTCCAAACTCTACCTCGTCCCCAACTTCAAACTTTGGTTGAAGTCTCTGTCTTTTCATCCTCGTGTAAAGCACGTCACTGTATCTTGTTTTCATACTTCTCCCTTTCCTTTACACACTACGCAGCGTGTTCCGTCTGCCGTTCCTTCTCCTGTACCCGCGCAGCAGGAACAACACGCCGGTTCAAAGCAATAACATCTAGTGTCACCGCAGTCACAGTTCCATTCTCCGCACTCGTCGCACAAATGGAAATCTTCTTCACCACATACGCACTTCATGATCCCCTCCTGATTCTATTGACACAAGACGAAGAAGAGGGTTCCACGCTTTCCAGCGGTTGTCAGGATGACCTTCCGTGAAACCCTTTCCATCTTCCAAGATGCCCAACTGCTCTGCCTTGTCCAATAGCCAGTGTAGTTCGTCCAATTCGATATCACACTTGATGAGATACGTCCTCTGCTGGCAACCGTTGTTGTAGGCGTACGCCAGTGCTTCGTATCCACCGATAGGGGATGGAGTTGACACAATACGCTTGTCTCCCCAATATTTTTCCGGCGCTCTATCGGTGAGGATGTTCGATATCTTCATCAACTGATCTGCCGTCATGTACTCGTGTTGTTTGTGTTCATTCATATGGCATCAGAACGGGCAGTCGTTGTCCGACTCATCGTCTTGCGTTGGCAAAGGCTCTTCGATAAGCTCCGCACGTCGGTCAATATGTGTGAATGTTGTGGCGTCAGGGACAATAGCCTCGCCATTACGCGAGTTGTGGAACAGGTGCATATTTATAATGTCGTGGTTGGTGTACCAGCGACCGCCAGAGCCTTTCGACATGTACTGGAAAGTTGTGACACACAGCACAGACCCGATCTGTGCGTTTGATTCGTAAAGAATTTCCGCAGCCCTCCCCGCGGCAACAAGGTTGAGATAGTTATTGCAAATTTTCTTTTTCCATGGGTGGTTCTCCTTTGACATTATGGCAAGTTTATAGAACCTCTTGCCGTTCTTGGCTACCGCCTCTTCCATTTTCGTTATCTGTCCAACAGAGAATGATCTTGTTCCCATGTTACCCCCTCATCCTGTTTGCGTATGACTCGTCGAACCGTGTTTGAAGCCCGTTCATTCGCGTCATTGTTTCCATGGAAAGCTCCGCCCTCTTGTCGTGGTCGTCTGGTATGTCGTATGGCGGCTTGTTTCCAGACATTTCGCAGAGTTTCTTCATTCTGTCTCGTGCAGTTTTGTCTTTGCACAGTCCGATTATCGCCTTACACTCTGTCAATTCTTTCTCCAAGTCGGACAACATTTCTCCACGAATAGCCTCAAGGCGGTCGGGCTTCACAATCTCTCCAATGCCCTTGTAGTACCTGATGATCTGGTGCGGGCTTGGCATGGAGCTTGTTTCTTTCTGGTCAGCAAGGCGCTTCATAGCAAGAATAAGCTTCTCTCTGTCACAGGATCGCAACACTTTGTAGTAAATTCTACCCTGTCCAGTTCTTTCGCCCAACTCCATACGGGGATAGAACAAGTCCACTATGTGATTGAATATCGGCTCAAAAGCTTCTTCCGATATCATTTTGCCTCAATCTCCTTCATACCAACGAGTGACAGTATGCGGTTGGCCTTGTCCTTTTGTTCCTTCGTCTTGATCTTCCCGGTTGAAATGGAAGGGCTGACGACCTTGAGATAGTATCTGTCTGTGTCCGTGATAGGAAGTTCGTCGATACAGTTTTCAAGCATGAACTGCTTGATTGCGTCCTCAATTTCATCGACCTTGGCTTTGACAGGGAAGAGTTGACGAGAAAGTTCAATGCAGTCTGCAACAGACGTGACTTGAGGGACAGTTGTCAAGGAAAACTTGACAGCTGCCGGACAATCAGACAGGTACCCACACCGCTTGCACCTGTTTGAAGGCACCGGTTCAAACTCGGTATCCGACATGATGCGCTCGATTACAGAGGAACGCTCGTTGAAATGCTCCTCAATCTCTTCCTTTGTCCACGTGTAAGAAGAGTAGTAGTCAGGCCCACGATAGGCAAAGTAGCACTGGAACAGTTCAAGAGCAGGATCGTTCGTCATTTCATCCATGCAGTAATCTTTGAGTTGGTCGGGAGAACACCAGTCAGACGGCCACCCCTTAAGATCGGCAATTACCATGATCTCACCGCGCTTGATGCGTATGTCCTTGCGACCTACATAGCGCGTAGTCCACATATCCATGTCAAACTCAGTCTCCACGTCCTCTGACCGGACTCCCTTGAACACAGTGCGGAAGAAATTAGCAAGCCTCTTTCCAATAGACTCGCACTCTCCCAGCATACCAGCCTTAGCCCACTGCTCAAAGTCGGAATGAGCGCCCTTCCCTGCCTGCATGATTGAGGAAGTAGGCTGTTTGTTGCCCTCCATCTTCATCTTGAAGGCGTGTGGGCATCCTGGAATTGTGTCTGTTCCAGCGTACAGACTGACAGAAGAGAAAGAAAGGTGGTCTATTTCCATTATGCTTTCCTCATTTCTGCCAACGCTCTTGTAAGATCCATTGACTTCCTCTTGAGTTCGCCAGACGTTTTGTTCCCGAACCCAGATTCGATGTTACTGATTTGATCAGATACGAGAATTTTTTCAATCAGCAAGGCTGTTTCTATGCACAGCCTGTTAACCTTGTTAATTTTATCCAATTTCATGTTGTCCTCCTACTCAAAACTTAATTTCTGGTTCGTCATTCTTTGGCCTCAGTTCTGCTTTGATAGCTTCGATATCCCCGTCAAATCGGTTGAAGATATCTGCCGCAGCCTTTGGCGTGATCTTGGCATCAGACAAGAGCTTGTTCAGTTCTTCGTCAGACGTTGCGGCTTCCTTGACCTTAGCAGGGGTGTACTCCACGCGCTCCACAGAGGTCGGTATGACATCTTCTGCTCCAATGCCACCATCTGTTAAGGCGTCGTGTCCTTCGTCTTGCTGCGCGGCGTAGCGGAACTCAGGGGACAGAGGCAGGCGCTTTGCTAACCGTCTGATGACAGTCTTTTTGTACATCTCCGTTGTATGCTGCGTCCAGGGGGTGCTGTTACGTCCTGGCGACTTGGAACGAACCTCCTCGATCTCCTCTGCCCACATCCATTCCCAATCACTTGTTCCATCTTTGTAATGTACAACCGCATATGCACCGACAATACCTTTGCCGCGAACGGAAGGAGGAGACGGCTTGTGAGTCAACAGGCGGCGTTCTCCCTGCTCAATCGTGTAATCCTCTCCCTCGTACACCACATTGGCATACAGGCTCGACACGAGCCCACTGCGACGGGCGAGGTCAATCAGTCCACGGTACCCGGGGATAAGCTGGCAGGTGTTTCCGTATGGCACAAGGTAAGCTTGACCCGTGATTCCGTCCGGTTCGAGTCCGAGCTGACAGCTCTGGATGATAGAGCGAACGAGTGACGCCTCTGTGCAGTCAAGAAGCTTTGGGTTCTGTTGGATACTCGTCCATGCGATTCGTACCAGGCGATCCGCTGTCATATGTTTTGGAAGCGCCGCCGACATCTGCGGTTTTGCTCTCTGTAGAAGAGCGTAAATTGTCTGTCCCTGTGTTTTAGCGATTTCTTTTGTCATTTGTCCCTCCTGTTAGAACGGTACAATATCTTCGGGAACGTACCCGATAGACTTTGTTTTTGTGTTTAGGTAAGCAGAGAACTTTGTTCCCCACAGAGTTTGGGGCCTCAGGTACTTCGCCATTTTTTGATCTCCGCCCCATGTGTTGTACATGTTACGATGGACTTTCTTGAAGTCCTCAAGCCCATAACCCTCTTCGCACCGGGCGTTGATTTGCTTCCTCAACGCCTCTCCGCCCCTGTACTTGGACGCGAAAACCATGTTGAAGTCGTCCACAACCTCGCGGCAGATGCCGCTTGACTTCTTGACCTTCTCGACTTTCTCAACGTGAGTACTACTAACCTTTTTTAATACCCCGGAGTCGTGCAGGGTGACATGGAACTTGTTCTCAACTGCATCCCATACCCCCACCTGGCAGTCTGCGACAAGCCCTCTCGCAATGTCGAACTGCGGGGCGATATAACGTATGAATATTACAGGGACATCATCAGAAGGCATCGAACGAGATGTGGCGATACCCTCCTTCGGTTTCAGCACGTCTCCGGTTTGAAGTCCGCCGTACAAGTAGGCGTTCGCCATTTCCCCACCCCTGACGAGCGATTCAGGACGCCCGTACCTCTCCCTGTACTCCATTTCCCTGTCCATATCTCCAACCTTCGACAAGACCTTAGCCATGTCGATCTCCATTTTGTTTGCGACATCCTTCACGCTCATTTTTCCTCCTCATCCATGGTCTGTTCAATTACCCTTTCCAAACACAGGGCAAAGCCGCCCTTGATTGAACCGATAACGTGATTCTTACTCTCTCCGGCCAGATCTTCAATTTTCGCGTGACCAACAGTCCGATGTGTCGCTGTCTCACGCACTTCGATTGTTACGATTGTCGTGTAAGTCATTTTGTTGTTTCCTCCGTATTTCTTGGTTTGAACTTGTACTCTTTGCGTTTGGGGTATTCGCAGCCGTTGAATATGTGTTCGTAGTATCCCTCCATGAAATCCCACAACGCCTCGTCTCCACCGTTTAGAAGCGAATACATTGCGTCGTGTGCGTTTATAGAAGAGCCGTCGCAATAGCACGGAGTTCCGCCGGTATGCTCGCAAACTTCTTTAAACGATTTCTGTCCTTCGTGCAACGGGCGATTAGAGTGGTACATCAAATCAGCCGGACTAAGACGGCAATCAACTTCAGCGTCAACGCTCCCAATTTCTGATTCTATACGCTTGATCGGAAGAGCATTGGTGAATATACAGAAAACAACCGCTCCATCGTTTCCAGATAGAGAAAATGTGATATCCATTCCATGTACTCCGTGCGATCCTCCTTTTCCCGGAGCGCAATTCGGAGAACCGTGGCAACATTCAAACCTGATACAGTCGTACCCACCTATGAATTTGACATCTCTTTTCATTTTGTTCCTCCTTTAGATGCAACTAGTTGTAATCCCCAAAACTGGATGTTTCTCTGATTCCACGCCTCCTACGCGGTTCTCTACCGACATCTTAGCAGATTATAAGCTAACTTGTCAACACTTTGGTCAGATTATTTTTGAAGGCGCTTGACTGGCGGGTGTCGGCTTGGTACAATAGAAGTGCTTAAACTTTAAAGTACCAAACCGTTCGCCTTCGGAGTTCTCCGGGGGCGTTCTTTTTATGGGAACAGAAAAAGGCACCTTGTTACGGGTGCCTTCATTCTAGGGGGAGGCAGAATCGAACTGCCCCTACGGGTAACCTGATTCCTGTTTTGGTATCTGGTGACCGGTGACCGTCAATAGACGTGCCTGATCCTAAACAGGCTTTCCCCCTTCAAAATCTGCGATGATAACCTATGTACCATCCGGGCTTTCGTCCTCGTTTAAAAGATAGCCCAGCAGCGGCATACCAGTCATTGCTGCGTCTCTCGGCACCTGCCAAGAGATTTCCTTTGCTATCAAGTCCGATTGTTGGATTAGCCACTTCCCACCTATCAAGAGACAGATGAAATGCGGGTCTGATCCCTCCCGGTGATCCGTACACTGTACCATATCGTGCGTACCTCTGTATGCCAAGTGCGATTACCAGTGACCGTCTGTTTTCCCAAAGCCATTCAGAGCAGAACGACTCCAGGTCTACTGAGGGTTTGTGTTTTTGCCGTCCAACCTGAACAACTTTACAAGCCCCTTTACCATGAAGTCAAGCTGTTCGTCACTCAACTCGTCCTGATTTCCGCCAAGCCTTTTTACTTCTGACTTGATAAATTCTTTTGCCATTTGGTGCCGGTTAGATCCGCTCGCATCGTCTGATTTGATTGTATCGAACCCATTCAGAATGGCCTCAAGGGTGTCAAATGCAATCGCGACTCCGCCCACCCTCAAAGATGGTACGATTTGTTGAAGTTTGTCGATTGCCGAGGCACCCGACTTACTCCATGCTGCCACCCTCTCCGCTCCGTACTTGTCAACCAGCTTTGAATGTGCAAGGTAAAACACGACAACAGATGCAACTGCCACCCCTGCATATATCAGCAGATTGATAACCTGAACCTGAAGCTCCGGCGATAACGTAAGTGCTGCCAACATTGGCGATCACTCTCCTTTGAAGTTTTTGTTGCGATATCTCTTTCTCTCGGTGGAGAAAAACCTTGTTATGATTTCCTTCTTCTTCTTTCTATCTATGTCATCCCTCTTGAGTATCCTCGTGATCCTGTCCTTGTGCCTGTCAAGCACCGCATTAGCCGTCTCTACAGCGTACTTCTCATACTCCCTGGACGTGAGACGCCTTCCACCTGGGAGCGTTTGTTGTGGCTCGTTTATGACGATCTTGTTTTCCATCAGAAGTTTGTCCAGTTCTTCTGGGTGCGGGATAGACCCTTGCACTCCCGCGAGACGCGCCAGTCCACCAAAGAATCCTTCGCCACCACCCTGCATTGCTGGTTTACCCATGACGATTTTCTTTGGTTTGCTGTCGGACACAAACGGTATGCCCGAACCGGCAACGTCTTTCATGTCTTGCCACAGTCCTTCGCCGCTTTCCTTCTGCTCGATCTCAGGAGATAGCGCCCTCTCGAAACCTTTGACCAGGCCGGAGAACGGCATGAATCCTGACAGGTTGTAGGACAAGAACTCATTGGCAGACATACTCGGATTCTGCCTGCCCATAGCAAGCTCAAGCATGTTGTAGGCATTGCGTAGGAACGTCTTGTTGGCGAACACTCTGGACATGGCATAGGAAACCTGCTTCAGCATATCCTCTTCGTTGCTCGCCTGTGCCGAGTTTGCCGAAAGCTCAAGGACACTTGCAAGAGGCTCGTACCGAGCGTAAGAGAACCAGCGATCTCCAATCCAAATAGAATAAGGTTCCCACCCAGCCTGTCTCATTGCCTGACGTTCTTCTCTATCTTCCGGCCCTCCACCTGTGATAAGACCCATCTGAGCCATGACGTATGCGATTGCCATGACTGCGGTTCCGGCAATTGCCTCGCCAACTTCTTCCGGGTTGGCATTTTTCCCCATCATTCTTGAAGTCATAAGTTCCGCGAATTTTACCGGGCTTGCACGGTACACATGTTTGGCTATGTTCGCGCCTATTGACACAAATGGTATACCAAACCTGACCCACGGAAGTTCCTTTGCCACATTTGCAGCCTTCGTCACGCCTTCGCCGAGCATGTGGAGCTCTCTGAAGAATTTAGGTATCTCCACCTGGGCCTTTTTGTCCGGTCTAACACGTTCCTTGAGAGTCCAGTACAACCTGTCCTTCTTGATTGTCGGTGTCCATCTTGTCATTTGTTCAGCAGAAGGGTCTTTGAAATATTGATCGGACAGCTCGTATATCTTTGCTTCTTGTTCGCGTGTTGGAGTTTTCTTAACGTCTCCCATAACCTCTTTAAAGGCGTCGATGTAGGCAAGGTTCGCCTTTGATATGCAAGCATGAACAAAGTCTTGCGCGGCATCTCCGGCAGATAGAAGTGTAAATCCTGGGGCGCGAAGTATCCTCCCTGCGGTCTTACCGATGTATTTATCCATCTTTTTTTCTCTTACACCAAGCATAACACCAAGCTCTGAACTGAATCCACCGTCATTTGCATATACCGCCATGATGATCGCCGGAACAGACCTCATGGCTTTGGTAGCTGCATACACCTGCGCTCCAAGTTCACCTGGAAGAACGTCTTTTCCCGTCATCCACTTGGGAAGCATCTGCGCTATAGCCTTACTACCGAGACGTTTTGCAAGAAGAATAGGGGCAGACAAAAAGTTCGATACGTTTGTAGATATGCCAGTCAGGATGTTATTCATCCAGAACTCGTAAATTCCGTCAAATAAGTTGTTAGAGTCCGCGTTCATGGCGTTTGGTTTCTTGTTGTTGAGAAGTTCTTCCAATGCGGTGCGAGCCTCTTGCGGTGTCTTGTTAAGGCCAATCTCCATCAGACCTTTTAGAGCGCTTTCTCCGAAATCATTGATGATCTCTTGGTAGTCCTGAGGCTTGGCCGCCTTATCCAATCTCAATTTAACCTTGAATGTGTTTAACGCCCTTCCAGTCGCTGCCTTTGTGTCGAAGTATTGAAGAATAGAAGTTCCAAGATTGTCTGTCTCAATCATGTAAGCCGCCTGTTTCGCCATGCTGTCAGGATTGTTATACAGCTCTTCCTGAGCCGTCAACCACTTCTGACCAGCCGCCTCAAGCGACATTCTGTAAGCAACTGCGGCTTCGTCGAGCGTCAAACCCTTTCTCATTACGGACTCAGGCATATTCTTTGCCAACCAGTCAGAGTCCTCAACAGCCCTCTTTGCATACTTCGCAGACCGGGCGACTGACTTGCGGTAAACCCTGTCCTCCAACACCTTCAGTTCCTTCTCCTTGTTCTTCAACCGCTGGCGTATGACGGACACCTTTTTGGAGTCACCAAGCTCCTGTATGTCACGGAGATCGGCTTGTATCTGAACAACCTCGTCGGTCAAGTCCTTGACCTTCTGGATATCGCCAAGGTCAGGAGAATTTTTCACAACTTCCTTAAGCGTTGTAAGTTCAGAGCTCTTCTGTTTCAATCTCGAAACAAGGTCTTTCGTTTTCTCGGTCATGCCTTCTTTACGAGCTTCTTTCAACTGTAAACTAATCGTTGACAGTTCAGAACGAACGGCTTCAACCTGCTGCGGCCCGAGTTGTTTAAGCGCCTCGACGTAGTTGATTCCCATCATCCCGATCTGCCCGCCTAGACCCTCCATCTTGTCCAAGTTGACAGTCGGTGCCGGACCCCCTCTGTTGTATATCGACTTACCAGATTCGTCGCGTGACGCCTCTTGTATCCTCTTGTACTGACTATCAGATGAAACAAGCTGGCCACCGATTACTGTTCCGCCAGCTAACATCGGTTGGAATGGGTCTATTTCTTCTCCAATAATATCGGTTCCAAGCCTTGTTCCTTCAGGCTGTTGTTGATCGACTGTATTACGTCCACCAGAGACGATGCCGAGTTCTTCTTCGATTGCATTTTTTACCTCCGAATAGGCGTCATTCAACGCCGTTTTGTTTCCATGCTTCAAAAGGTTTGCGTACTTTGTGATTACATCAGATATTCTTCCTGAATATTTTGCAAGATTATCAAAGGCGCGGATATACATTTGGACGCGTCCGAGTTCTGTTGCCGCATCTTCTTTGTTGAACTCACCATACCCCATGAGTTCAAGGCGCGATCCCGTTTCAGATCCAGGCACGCGAAGAGCGCGACGATCTCTCATAAGCCTATTTCGTATAGACTCTTTTATTTCAGCACGCTCCGCAAGATTTGATTGAATCTCGTCTCCAAACAGTGTTTGTTCTGACCCTGATTCGGTGGCCGACATTGCATCATCGACAACCGACGTAGCAACAGCAGTTGTTACCTGTTTGCCGCTTCTTTCTATTGTATTGAAAGCCTTTATTACGTCATCCTCTACCGCCTCTGACATTCCTGCTTTGGATAGAGCATTTGCCGCCTCGTCATTGATAACATCATTGACATAAGCGTTCCAAACGGTGTCGCTTGCCTTTGAAATTTTAAGCCCATACGACCAGATCTTTTTCCTGATGTTTGGTTTAACACCTCTCGCCGCAAGCTCTCCTTCGATATCCTCTCCGTAGTCACGAAACAGCCTGGCCGCATCCTTCACGGTACCCTTGTCACCGGCGATGTTCCTTAATGCTCCATACATTCTCGCCGTCTTTGTGTCTGTTACGCCCTGTTCTTTTCCCACCTCAACAACGTCAACTTCCGATGCGCCAGATTCTTTTGCCATATTGTATCTGTGATGACCGTCAAGGACGACAAGACTTTTGTCAGACGGATCTCTCCATACGACAATCGGATCAGCAAGATTCTGTTGAAATGGTTCTCCCCTGTATGTTTCAGTTACGCCACCTTTTCCGACATCTCTCCTGTACTGCATAACGCTTGGTTTTACAGCAATACCGTCAATCAATTCTCGTCTGTAACGCTTACCCGTATCACTGGTCGCTTGCTCACGCTGTATAACCACCTGTGTTGCAGGTTCACTTATCGCGGGTGCCTGCGGTATGGGTTCGGGTGCAATCGTTTGTTGTGGGGCTTCCTGCTGCGTCGTAAGAGCTTTTTCTAGCTCTACCTTCGCCACCTTCAGTAACCTAGCCCTCTCCTTCGATCTCTTCTTCTTGTCCTTGATTGTCAAGGTTGCCTTGTTTATTTCCTTCATGCGTTCTTGAATTGACTTCGGTTCTTCGACCTGGATCGGTTGTTTCTGTTCCAACTGTTGAGGAATACTCACAGGTTCAAACGCCTTTTCTTCAGTAACAAGCGGCTGGTTCACGGGAGACTTATCCTGTCCGGTGACGGTGATTACACCACTTGGAACGCTAATCTTTTGGTGTGCCGCCTGATAATATTTGAGTTTAACGCGGTCGATCATTTCGGCTCGCTTATCCTGAGTAGCCTGCATAGCGTCTTGTATTCCGATACGCATATCATCAATAGCAGCCTGCTCAAGAACCGTTCGTTGAGGATTCGCTTCCATGGCACCAAGTTTTTCCTGAAGGTCAATAATGTCTCTGCGCTGCGCTTCAAGTGTCGGAGAAGGACTCGCGTCCTCCATGCTCTGAAGTTTCTCGTATAAAGCGTTTCCGCCCTCGTCAGAGTACATGTCTGATATTACCTGTCCACGCCTTTGTTTCTGGTTTAATGCTTGCCGCTGCTGCTCCGCGTCAAGAGTCGGTTGTTCAACCGGTGGAGCTTGCGCGGGCGGTGCTGCGGTCGGAAAGGTTACGCCAGCCTCCTGCATCGTCTGAGCGACCTGCTCCGGGGAGATAACGTCAACCCCAAGATTCTGTTCTGCTGCTGCGATTGCGTTGTCAACGTCGTCTCCTGTAAGCTCTCTCGGTTGCGGTTGATCGTTGAACTGCATCCGTTGAGGGACAACGGTCTGTGCAATTTTACCTGCACCAAGAGACAGGGCAGATACGAACGGCGTCTGTAGTGCGATCTGCTTCATCCTGTCAGGAATACGAGCGTCAACAACAGCCTGTTCGTATGGCTTGCCTCGATATACGTCCTCGATGATATCCTGAGTTGAGTTGAGTGCTTCGGCAGAAAGTTCCTCTGTCTCCTGTGAAATTAGGAACTTCATGAAATTTGCAATGCGACCGCCGTTTGCCGGGTTATGCCGCAGAGCTTTCAATAGGTATTTCCCACCCACATACTCTGTTAATCCCTCTGTTGCCGCCGAGCCTACAGCAGATACCGTGGCCTCTGTTGGAGTTGCGCCCTTTGTCATTTCCTCGCCGTATTCACGTCCATAAGCGCGAGTACCCAACATCGTTGCGCCCACGGCAGGGCCTCCGATTACCGTTCCGGCTATCGCTGGAACCTGAGCCGCAGCCTCTGTTACAACGTCTCCGACAAAGGCAGGAACGGGGGATCGGTTTGGCATTCCAGCCATTGTTTCCTGCATCCTCTGTTGTCCGCTACCATACAGCGCTTGTCCGGCCTTATCCCACGGATCGTATCCAAGCGCCTGCGTTGCTGCTCCTGTAACAAGTGGTTCAAGGATCGGACCGGCAGGACCCATCGCAACCTGTCTTGCAAGATCGCTTTGGATCAGACCGCCACCAGTCATTTCAAGGTCCGCAAACATACGAGATGGAACGGCAGACAACTCGCGACCGATTGTTGTGGGCGCTACCTCCGGGACAACGCTATACACATATTGGCGATCCTCCTCCGGCATATTCGGAATAAGTGACGCCCATTGTTGAGTAGAGTATTTGTACTCTGGTTTCTGTGACAAAACATAAGCCCGCTCCTCATCAGTCATGTTGGGAAGAAGCGCGTTCATCTGGTCGTGCGTGTATTTAATTCCTTCTGCCATGATATTACCTCAAAATAGCGTGTATCCAGCCGCTTCTGCAGCTTTCCTCTTGTCTATTTCCACTTGTTCTTCTGGTGTAGGACCGTATCTGACGAACTGCGAAAGTGGGTCCGCGTATGCTCCAGCTGTTTCCTTTGCGCTGTCCAGAATGCGTTGAAGCAAATGTTGTTTTTGTGGAACTGCGTAAGTCGTTGGTTCTCCACCTGGAGGCAGGATTGGAGCAGGTGCGGGCGATTGCTGCGTAACCTGTTGTTGTGTCTGCTGATTTTGCTGACCCTTTATAAATGCGTTGTCTGCTATCGCGTTTATCTTGTCAAAATGCGACGGTCCGGCGTTTGTATTGTCGGTTTGTATCTGCCTTGGCTGGTAGTATTCTCCGGTTCCTGTAGAGGTCTGTTGCCTCATAGCTGCAAGTTTTTTGTTCCACGGAGCAAGCCTTTCTTTCTGGTATTGCATGTACTTGTCTCCGTCAAGACGCTCAAGCGTTGCCGTTCTAGCTGCGTTTATATCTTCTGTCGTCGGATTGAGTCCGGTTTCAACTCTACGAGAAAGTTCTTCTTTGAATATAGCGTCTCCATACGCTTTGATATCGCCCATTATGCCGTCTACAGCTCCCTCTACCCGCTTCAACTCAATCGAGTCCGGGTCATAGTCTGGCGCGTTAGGATCAGTTCCAGCAGATCCAGAACCGCTTCCACTTCCGCTTCCACTTCCTGACCTTCCAGGTAGTGTTCCGGACATTTCCATATCTCTGCGCCTCATCTGCTGCTCGATGTTTTGCCGGTTTAGTGGCCTGTCATTCATCAGTGTATCCAAACTCATTGCGTTGCTCAACTGCTTGGACGGGTCGGCCTGATCAAACGCATAGTCAATTTCTTTCTGTTTCTGGTGCATGTCCAATTTCTGAGCCATGTCCTGCTTTGCCCGGTACTCATCGTACTTTGCTTTGTCAGCGTTGATACGGGCGTTGTAGAAGTTCTTAAGAGCCTTGCCAATACCTGACAGTGTTCCGCTTCCCTTCTTCCACGACACAGGGAACTCCTCTGTTGAAGGAAGTCCGGGCGCACCAGGGTTCTCCCCTACGTCCTTGGAGTAGTCTTGCATCTCCGGTTTCCTGGGGTTCAATACACTGTCCACGAGGCGTTGTTGTTCCTGTAAGAGCCGTTCGCTGGCAGACGGTAGGTTGCTGCTACCACGTTGGCTAGGTTGTGGCATATCGCCAACAATAGGAGGCGTCAGACCTACACCCATTCTCTCCCTGAGTATGTTTGCTAAGTTTGCCATGTTTATACCCCCTTGCTTTTGGCGAAAGAGCTTATAAGATTTCCAGCCAATCCCCACAAACCGGACTTGGTCTGTTCCTTGGCTGCTGCTGCTGCCATTTCTGCCTGATTCTCCGAAGTTTTCATTGCTGTCGCTGCCTGTATTGGACCTGATACGGTACTCATCGCATCGGCCGGGCCACCCATAAGCCATTTCTGAGTATTTAGCCGATCCTGCGCTATTCCTCTGTCCAAATTTATTTGCGCCATTTGACGAGCTTCGGCTGCTGTTCCAACATCTCGGATGTTTCCGAGTAATTCTTGTCCAACGGCCATTTTGCCTGTTCCAAGGCCAGCAAGCCCCATAGCAGTTCTGCCCTGCGTGTCTTGCAAATCTCCCTGCGCTGCTCCTGCTGCTTTTAGGGCGTCGATTCTTTGGTTTCCAGTGTCTAACACCCAGAAATTTCCCTGCTGCATGGCGTTTTGTATCGCAGCTTCGTTAAGTTCACGGGTTTTTGCTGCGGCTCGGAAAGAAAGGTCACTACTCTGACCGAGCAGCGCCCTTCTTTCTGCTGCGTTTACGTCATTGATTGCCGTGCTTGCACCAAGTCCGCGAGAACCCATAACCTGAGCGTTTTCACGCTGCATTATTTCCGATTGGCGGGCGACTGGATCAAACGCCGCTCTGTAAAACGCATCCTTGTAACCAGATAAGTCGCCTTCATTAAGCCCACCAAGACGACTGCTTATCGTGTTCCACAATTCCGCCGCCTCTGGACTCGTCTCGGCAGCCGCTTTGAGTTTTTCGATCGTGTCTGTCTGCCCCGTCTCGTACTCTTTTAAGGCTTGTTTCATAATGGACGAGGCGTCGTCATATGCAGAATACGCTGGGTTGTCTACCAAGAACTCATTCTGCATCCACTCGTAGAACTTCTCTTGCTCAGGTGTGTTTATAACAGATTGTCCCGTGTAGTCCAGCGGTGTAACAGCTTCGTTTGCGAGTCGGCTTTGGGCGTTGATGTCGCCTGATTCAAGCGTGTCCCTTGTTGACGCCGCTGCCTCTGCCCCTGTGGTCGTGACACCCGGTAATTTGATGTTGCCTAGCTTCAAGTCCTCGCGGATCTTCGCAACATCCTGACCGTATACACCGGGATATTGCATACTCGCTGCCGCGATTAGATTGACATCCGAAAGTGTTTGCCCAGCCTCAGTTCCTGTACCTGCCTCTGTGTAGTATGGGTCTGGTTTGTTGACATACCCTGGTTGTATAGTTGACGTAGAGCCGGTCGCATTGCCACCAGTTGTTGACGTAGCTCCGGTCGTTCCTGCTGCTGCTGCGTCGGTTGCTGCGCCTGCTTGCGTGCCAAATAGTTGGTTTCCCGACTCATCTTTTTGGTAGGTTTCCCCGCCCATTGTAGATACTCCCGGTGCTTTCTGCGAAGTGCTTGCCACGCCAGATTTTGCTCCAAGCCTCTGCGTCAGTTCTTCTCTCGACATATTTTGGTCTTGTGTTTTGGGTCTGTACTTACCGTCAGCTCCCTTTTCGTAGTACATTCCTTCGCTTCGTGTTCCTGCGTTTGGATCTGCATCCAGACCAATCTCGGCCTGTGCTTCGCGTTCTGCCTTTGTTGGGATTCCCTTCTTTTTCATCATTTCTATTAGTGCGTTAGACAAACCGTCTTTGTCCAAACTCGGTTGACTTGGGTCTGGTTTTCCAGAAATTGCCGCTTCAAGCTCTGCATCAGTCATGTCGGCAGGGTTCCTCTGAAGGGCAGGAGAGCGATTCTCCATGTTTGGCTGCTGTGTTGTTCTGCTGAACTCGTTTGGTAATCCTTTCGAGAAGTTGGAGTTTATCACTCCCAACATATCTCCAACGTCATTAAAACTCTTCTGCATTTCAGGAGTTACCGTAACGCCAAGTTCTTTTAGCCTTCTCGGATCAAAGTGCGGCTTGAACCTTGTTATAATTGCGTCCAACTCTTCCTTTGTGTTCGCATTTGCAGCCGTGTTTCTGAAATCTTCGATCGTGTCAATGATCTGTTGATCGTTGCTTCTCGGACTCGGAGTTCCGGGTACAATCTTGGTTGGATCAACACCAGCGTTTACGCCAGTAATCGTCTTTACCATCTCGTCCTGCTGCTTCTTCACTTCTTGAATATCGGTGTCAGACATTGTATCCGTGTTGTATGTATCCACGATAGGCTTGTACTTCTGTTGAATACCAGAAACCGCTTCTGGTGTCGTTGCCGCCTCCAGCTCGGTGTTAGCTTCACGCAAAGTTTCCTTGAGATTCCCGGTCTTTATCGGGTCTCTGAACAAGGCTTTGTACTTGCTCTTGTCGTACTTCGTGTTCTGAACAGCGGCCTCTCTCTTGCTTGCCGCTTCGTTTGCCGCCCTCTGCGCTGGTTGTAGAACCTCGTAGAACCTCTTCTGGTAGTCAGTAAGATATCCCTGCTTTACCTGTAGATTCTGTTTGCTCGCCTCAAGAGCTTCCTTCACTCCTGGGATCTGATACAGCATTTCCATAACGTCAAAATTCGGGTCTGCCATAGTAATCTGCCTCCTACTTGTCGATGATCGTGAAAAGTGATACTTCGAGCGTGTCTGAGGCGGCACTGTCAAGAACAACCTCTACGGTGTTATCGCCAGTCAGAACAGCGGTTATGTAATTTCCAGAGTTGGTGTTCAACGTAGCCAAGACAACCGATGTGGTTCCGCAAGGGAAGGAAAGTATCTCGGAAGTAACCCCGTTTGTAAAATCCTCCCGCGCAGTGTAAAAAGACTCAAAGTTTGTTCTTGTGTTCAACCAATTCATGTCGTTCATTGGTGGGTATATCGGTTGAAGCGGCTGTCTCGCAGAGCATGACAAGGCTGTCAGAAGCACCAAGACGAAAGCAATTTTTCTCATCTGAGTGTCGAGTCCTTTATTGTCCCAAGCGGCGAATAATAGACTCTCATGGTTTTGACAGACGTTATGCCCTTCGGCGTCTGACCGTCGTTTGACAGATACAAAGACATCTTTCTCACCGGCTGGTCAAGGCCAACATTCCAAACATACGTCTTGAGATATCCGGCACCAACCATGTTCGTCGTCTCATACGTCTCTCCGGCAATCTCTTGGTAGTAAAGACGGCACTCAATCGTATCAGCGGTTGCTGCTTTCATGTCCACCTCAACCCGGCTTATACGCTTGTGTGTGCCGTTGTTCACGTCCAGGGTGGTGTAGGACGTGCGATAGGTGAAATCCTCGAATGTCGTTGCCGTCGTGTTGTCCTTGAAACTCATGGTAGGGAGCCAAGAAAACAGGACTTTCGTTCCGTCTGACTCTCCATAGAAATTATCGCCGTATGGGATATCAAGCCAATCGTGTTCGTAGAAAGACTTTGTTTGAATGTCGAAAACGAACACTTTGTACGTTGCTGAAGCGATTCCAGCGATATACAGATATCTGTCTTGTGACATCATCATCTTGTAAATCTGGAAATATGTCGTCAACCCATACGTCGGGGTGTGAGCCAGAAAAGACGTGTTCATTCCTTCGATCATGTATATGCTGCCACGATTGGAGAATAGGACAGCGTTCTTGTGAGCGAAAGCAGAAGCAGCTACGTTGCTGTAATCAACCTCTGGAACCACCGCACACACCTTGTCTATTCTCCACGTTGCTGTTGTGTCTCCACCGGAAAGAAGAAATACGCCAGTCATCGTAAAGATGTAAAGTCCATATTGAGTCTCAATCAATTTCCTGATCGAACCGTAATTGCTGAACCTGGTTTCACCTGCACCGAGCGTAACATCCCAGTTCTCGTAGTCGTTTGGGGCAGAGTTGTACATCGTGTACTCGGTCGCAACAAACAACCTGCCTTTCCATGTAGCCGCGGATACGCAAGTCATCGTGTCGAACGGTAGGCTGTTTATCCTGGTGGACGTTCCTGAACCCGAGACGTATTTCCAGACTTCATCTCCGTTGCAGACATAGATATACTGCCCTGACAGATAGATTGACGAGGCGAACAAATATGTGTTTGAGACAGAGGCGTGAGGCATCAGCTCAAAATCGTTTGCTCCGTCCTTTACCCGCAAGAAGTAGTCAGTCCCTTTCTTCATAAGAAAAATTGCGCCGAAGTTTCTATTTGGGGGTAGAACCGCGTCCATCAGTTGAACAGAAGATGTGGTATGAGACAGCGAGAACGTCTGTGTACTGAGACTGTTCAGCGACGTTGACGATGAATGGCAGTTTACAGCACTGTTTGAAGTCGTTGTCGCGTAGGCAAATACAGAATCTTCCGTGATGTTCTCCGTTGCGAACCCCAACATATCCTTCGCCTGGAACTGGATCACCTGTAAACCAGAATCGTCTGTCCCTGAAATAGCAGGAGCAGACAACACAAGGAGCAGTAGGAGGCAGAGTATCTTCTTCATTTCTTTTGCGGCCCTGTGTCCGGCACCGGCTCAATTACATTGGAGTTAGCAAGCGTCTGACCCGTAGACGTAAGGAGCGTCGTGTAGACCTTCTCAAGTGCGGCCGCTCGCGTCTGCTGATTGTCGTTCGTCAGAACCAGCATAGCCGCGCCAACAGACAGGAGATTGTCAAACTCAGTAAGGGTCTGCACCTCAGTCGTGTCGGTTTCCATGTCCACGACATTCACAGCAAACAGAACTTCAGCCGTCTGCGTAACCGCTGTTGGAGTAGGAAAGATGTAGATGTAGTCGTTCATCAGGAAAAACATTGGGTCTTTGGCAATCGTAGCCTGCCCGATCTTCCCAAAGTAGTCAGAGGCTTTCACTTGGATAGCGGCCTTCTGATTCACCCGGACACCAAGAATCTCCCTGAACCCTGACGGAAGGCTGTAATATGGTGTCCCGATAGACACGGACACCGTATCAACCTTCAGGAGATTCCAGTGAGCAGAGTAGGGCATCTGATCCACCATCATCCTTTGAGCCATGTTGATGAAGTCGTTGAGCAGAGCGTCGGCGTAGATTGTGTTGGTGCTGTCCGTCTCGTAGAGCAGACGCCTCACCTTCGTCCTTATATCGGATAAGGTGGTTGCTGCATAGCATGGAATCAGATCGTTGCACAGGAACGCTCCTGCGAGCGCACAGAGCATTATCAGTTTCTTCATTGTGGGTCGGCCTCCCATGTGCGGATCACCCGCTGTTTATCGTATCCCATTGTATTTCCCCAGTAAGCGATCGACTCAGCCCAGCCCGACACTTCGCGTACAGAGAGATTGGACTGTTCAAAAAACTTGTCTCCCACCCTGAACACACAGATATAATGCCAGCCGTACTTGATGTTAGCCAGCCTTTTGTAAAGGTAGATTTCGTGAAACCCATCTGCAGCCCTGATTCCTTTGGACGCCTTGTACCTTGCGAACTCGCAGAAAAGGGCGGTGTAGTCGTTGCAGTTTCCCCACTTACGCTCCCAGGTGATCACAGGCTTCGTGTGGAAGTCTGTCCAGGGCGTTAGGTTCGCCCCGTCACTTGCCCACTTGTACCCGTTGGCAACCAGGTGTGAGGATAGGTCTTGCAGACTGGTGATGCTGTCGAACTCAGTGTACATGAAGCTCATGCCGTCCTTGGTGTTCGTGCAAGCGATAACGCCAACAGAACCGATGAGAAGCAGTATAAGCAACCAGATCTTCAACATCATATACCGGCCACCCTATCGACGATATCGTTCAGTAGCGCGTCTCCTACGTCGTCAGAACCGATCTCGTATTCCATCTTCGTGATACACTTTGGACACAGGGCGAACGTCTCGATCGTTTTCCCTGTTACCCGGACTTCGATCATCATCGACTTTCCGCAGGTGGCGCACTTCGTCAGGATCTTCTGCATCAGTGAGTAGTGATTTTTCATGACTCCTCCTGAAGAAAGAACTCTTTTGCCGCCTCTGTTTGTGCTTCCTTGGATGTCATCTGGATAACCTCTTTGTCAACCTCACACCACACCCTAGCTCGTCCAGACACAAGCATCTCAGACACCTTGCACGACTCACAAGTAAAGCACACCTCTGCCTTCTTCGAGTCACAGCACTTAAGACGTGGAGAAGATTGGTCTTTGCAGATCATCTTTCATCCAGCTTGTTGCTGATCTTGTCCAGCGTTTTTTTTATCTCGTCAAACATTTTTTCAATGTTCACGTGTTTCTCCTTGCACATATCAATGCGCTGGTATCTTCCATCCATGCTCTCAAATCGCGTGAACCTGAACCTCATGTAATCAATGAAGAGAAAGCCCAGAAGTAGGCTGTTGATAGATACTGCTATGTCTGTCCAGTTCATGTTGTCACCTCTCAGTATTCCTGTCCGTTGTTCTTGAAGCCTGTGCCACCTACGTTTGTGATTGAGTCGTACACGCCATTCATTACTGAATATGTAGAATTCCCCATGTCAACGTCTCCAAAGTCTCCGCTCATTAATATGTTTGTCCTTGTGGCTGAAAAGAAATCGAAGTACGATGCACCGCTTAATTTGCCGACATTATAATTGCAATAACTACCAGAATTGTTTATTCCCTTATACCCTCCACGTATTAATCCAATGGAGAATATTGAATTGTATCCGTTTTGGCTTAATCCGTTTGCCCCTGTTTGTGTAGTAACAAGAGAGGCGATGGTATAACTTCCATTGTCAGAACCAGATCCAATTACAAACGCATCACTCGCATCATCGTGGTATATTGACCCGACTTTCATAATTACAGAATCCGATGTCAATACACGGATTGCGTTATCCCCATTCC
>Ga0180732_1000338_pt1 | contig 42924 bp, 47 predicted proteins | sample KR11_01MetaG_FD_148674 | JGI IMG/M metagenome (GOLD analysis project Ga0180732, IMG submission 148674) | Groundwater microbial communities from the Olkiluoto Island deep subsurface site, Finland - KR11_0.1 MetaG | ecosystem: Environmental > Aquatic > Deep subsurface > Groundwater | place...
GTTCAATAAATCCGTGCTTGGCATAGCCCCAATTTCCACAAAAACGCCGTCTGTTTTCAAAAGCTGACTTTCTTCAAAAGGCCTGTCCAAAAAAACGCTCTCCACTTTTTTGCCGCCGCGAACTTCCAAAACATTGGTATTATAGATTACCGTTATTTTTGGATTTTTTTTGATCTGATCCGAATATAACGGCTGGCATCTCAAGGCGGATTTCCTGTAAATTATATAGACCTTTGTCGCATGTTCAGCCAGAAGAATGGCCGCTGTGGCGGCTGAATCGGCGCCTCCCACCACCGCCACGGCTTTATTCTTGAAAAATATGGCGTCGCAAGTTGCGCAATAACTTACGCCCTTGCCCAAGAATTTATCTTCTCCCGGAATATTCATTTTTCTCCGGCGAGTGCCCAAAGCGACCAGTAGAGTTTTACCTTGATGAAGCTGGCTATCAGTACTGACATGGAAATAATCTCCCGATTTTTTCAAACCCGCTATTTTGCCTTGAATAATTTTTCCGCCCAACCCTTCAGCGTGACGCTGGAAACTCCTCATCAAATCCATGCCGCTAATCGCTTCTGTCCCGGGCCAATTTTTAATCAGTGCCGCCTCAAGCGGCGTTCCGCCGATTATTTCTCCAACCACAAGATGGTTCAGCTTGTGATATGAAGCGTAAATTGAGGCGGCTAAACCGGCGGGTCCGGCGCCGAGAATTATTAAATCGTAAAGCATAAAAAGCAATTAAGCAATTAAACAATTAAACAATTAAACAATTAAACAATTAAACAATTAAACAAAAATTTTTGTTAAGTTGTTAAGTTGTTAAGTTGTTAAGTTGTTAAGTTGACTTCACTTCATTTCCGCTTTTTTTATTTCAAACGCTTCCGCTTCTTTCATTTTATAATGCTCGTGACGCAATTTCAGAGGCGGATAAATTTTAACCAAACTCACGGTGCCTAAAACGGTTATAAAAAATACCAACCAAAAAACCAAATTAAAACCGTATCTTTCGCCGATAAAACCGCCAAGCGCGGCGGCGGCGGCCGAACCAATTCCGGTAATGCTGGAGTAAATCGCCCACTGTGAACTCTCTCGCTCTTTTTCGGCGTGCCGCGTAAAAAGCGACATCCATCCCGGATAATTCATGGCCAAACTTATTCCGTAAAACGCCTGAACTGCATAAAGCTCCGTGGGAGTAGAGATAATCAGATAGAAAAGCGGGGAAACCGCCAAAAAAGCGGATCCGATGATAGTAAAATAATACTCGTCTAAATCGCCTTTTTTCTTATCAAGGTAACGAGCGATTGGAAGTTGGAAGACGACTTTGAATAAAATATTAATTGCCGTGGCAATGCCGACAATTTCCAGATTTCCGCCTTTTATATTGTCCAGGATATAAACAGCAAATATCGGCGCTATCAATGAAAACCCCGACAGCAAAGCAAAGTCAGCGATAGTGAGATACTTGATTATGCTATTTAATTTCATTTTGTTTTTACCCGCTTATGTTTTCCTCTGGAAAATTTTGGCGGGCAAGAATATTGTCTAATTTTTCCGCAATGACACTGATCGGCTGAACGCCGACCATTTCTTCAACGATTCTGCCGTTTTTAAATATCTTTAAAGCGGGAATGCTCATTATGCCGTATTCGCTGGAAATTATCGGATTCTCGTCCACATTTAATTTTCCAACCTTGAATTTTCCTTTATATTCCGCGGCCAGGGAAGCGACTGTCGGAGCGATTATCAGGCATGGTCCGCACCATGGCGCCCAGAAATCAACCAATACGGGCGTTTGTGAATCAAGAACTTCGGTCTTAAAATTAGTGTCTGTAAAAATTATTGCGTCCATAATTTTATTTTATGCATTTAATTATTATTCGGTTATTTTTAAGTATAACAAAAATTAAAATAATAATCAACCCCGTTAGAAGTCGTGATTTGCTTTTATTATTGAGAATGACATAAGGCGTAAGCCGCATTCGCTTGAAAACCGTGGAAAATATAAAGATTAAATTTGGACTTCTAACGGGGTCAACCCCGTTAGAAGTCGTGATTTGCTTTTATTATTGAGAATGACATAAGGCGAAGCCGCTTTCGCTTGATAACCTTGGAAAATATCAAGAGTAAGTTTGGACTTCTAACGGGGTCAACCCTTGCCATTGTTTTTATCTTTTGGTATAATCAGCATATAATTTTTAAATACTCCTAATCTATTTGGCGGCATGATTAAAAAAATTTCTATCATAAAAGTATTCTTGGTTGTTTTTATGACCGCGTTACTCGTTGTAAATGAGTTTTTGATATCTGAAATCACCATAAGGTAACCGGGCTTGTTTATCTTGATTTAAAAACCGGAAAAGTCGTAAAACCAGAGGCGCCGAAATAATGATATATGAAATACATCAAGCTTATTTTTGCAATTGCCTTATTCGCGCTTTTTGTTCCCCTTGTTTCTTCCGCGCAAACAGACAATAAAGCGGCGATTTATTTTAATGAGGCCTGCGGCGACTGCGGAGTGTATGTAAAAACGCATCTGCCGCCGATGTTGAAAACAGCCGGCTACGACGATATTGAACTGCTCAATTATACCAACGATAAATCAGCGAGAAGCGCGCTAAATAAAAAATTAGACGAATTGGCGATTCCGGTTGATTTGCAAAGCCAGATTATGGCTTTTGTCGGCGACAAATTGATTTTTGGCGGCCATGTTCCGGACGAAACCGTGAACTATTTATTGAAACCCGAAAATCAAAATAATTTTGATAAAATCATTGTTTATCAGGATGAAATGCGCAAGGCGCCGACTTCTTACAAGGTCTGGGCTTTTAGCGGGCCGATTAAAGAATACTCCATCAACACCCCTGTCACGGACTATTTAAATTATTTTGAGCAGAACAAAAACCAGTTTAACGGCGTAAAAACAACCAATGACGCGGGGTTTTTAAAACTTTTGCCGGTTGTCCTCTCCTCTGGATTGATTGACGGAATCAACCCCTGCGCTTTCGCGGTTTTGCTTTTCTTCATCGGTTTTCTTTACACAATCAAACGAAGCAAAACGGGTGTTTTAAAAATGGGCGCGGCTTACATCGGGGCAATGTACGCTGTTTATTTTTTAATCGGCGTGGGAATGTTAAAGGCAATAATGATTTCAGACACGCCGCACATTATGAGCAAGGTCGGAAGCTTGCTAGTTATCTTTTTAGGCGCGTTTAACTCCGTAAACTATTTCTGGCCGCAAATGCCGCGGATTAAAATTCCGCAATTTTCCAAAAAATATTTTCTGGACTATATGCATAAGGCCACCATTCCGGCCGCGGCAATAGCGGGCGCGCTCGTAGGGCTTTGCGTATTCCCCTGCTCCGGCGGAATTTATGTCGCGATAGTCGGAATGCTTTCTTTAAAGGTGACGCAAGTAACCGGCCTAATCTATTTGCTGCTTTATAATATAATGTTTGTAATGCCGCTGGTCCTGATTTTAGCCGTGGCTTCCAATAAAAAGGTTTCTGAAAAATTGCAGAGCTGGCAGGCGCACAGCGCGCGAAAAATGAATCTTTACACCAACCTCGCGATGATATTGGTGGGCGTGATAATCTGGGTATGGTTTTTGTAAACATAGACCCAAATATGGCAATACGCAACGAACAGCTGGTCGCGGAAATTGCCAAGCTTAAATCATAAATTTTTTTAACCAACCCAATAAAAAAACCGCTGGCGCAGAGCCGGCGGTTTTTTGGTCTTGGAAACGCCTTCGTTTTACATTAAGTCCTTCTTTTTCGCATCGTACTCTTCTTTTGAAATTTCTCCTTTGGCGTATCTTTCTTTCAATATATCCAGCGCCTTGCCCGCGTCGCCGCCTTTTAACTCTTTTATCAGCCACTTAATCAAGGCGATAGCTCCCAAAACGACGATAATCCAGAAAACAATCATTATCAGCCAACCAAAAAGCAAAAACGCTCCGCCCACTCCGACGCCGTAAGCCATCGTATCTCCGATATTTCCCATTATATTGTACATAGTATCTTCCTTTCCATTGATTTAATTATTATACCTCTATTTTAACTCATTGCGCGCAGTAAACGCAAGCGCTGACTTACCTACATTATTTCTTCTTTTTTTTCTTTCAAAAACTTAATCCAGTCGTCAAAAATTTTCACAAACGATTTGAACGGCGCTTCAATGATAAAATCCAGCGCGAAAACAAACACATTGACCTGGGAAAATCGTTCGGACATCCAGCGGCCCAAATTGATAATCGGAATGGAAAAGAAATCAAGCATCACGCCAAAAAAATTATCTTTTTTGTCAATAACATTCAGTTCGCGGACCGGCTGGCTGATTTTCAGCGCGAAAAAGCTCACCACGCTTATAAAAAATATGAAAAGCGCTCCGCTTACGACATTAAATTTCAGCTCATCCAGAATAAAAATTATCGCGCCGAAAGTTACCGCGAACATCACGAGATAGAAAACCGAAAATATCGTGCCGAAAATCTGCGAGCCGAGGGAAAATTTTGTCGGATACGGCGGCGTGTCGTGCTTTTTTTGATAAATTATGTATTCAATCTCCCTGATAATCTGCCCTGTGTTTTTTTCGGTTGGCATCTTAATTGAAGATCCGGCTAAATACATCAAGGTGGGGTGAAACGCAACATTGATGCTCAACGAAGTATAATTAATTTTAGCGGCCGTCGCCAGTTCATACGGAATTTCAAACACGAAAGCCAAAATTGTCTTGGTGATAAAAATGTAAATAACGCTGCGTATAAAACTTGTTGAAAGCGTCCCGCGCGCTTTTTTATACCGCTCAAGGCACGCGTCTTGGACATCTTCCAAAAAAGAAAGCTTTGCCGAGGATATTTTTCCAACGACGCCGGATAAATTATTGGAGACCATGTCAAAGATTATAAAATAAGCCACTGCCCGCCGCTTGCAGAACCTGAGCAGTTTATCGCCTATCGGATGGCTGATTTCGCCCTCAATCGCCCTTTTCAGGGAAAAAACGTTCTTGGCAAACTCATCCGCGGTTTCTCGCCAATTTTCTTCAAACCAGTCGGGCCAATGCGCCTTGAGCAGATAAAAAGAGAGCATTGAGTGGTCGGCTTTCAAAATCGCGCGGATAATCGCCAGATACAACTGGGTGATTTTTTGCCGCTCGCCTATGTCGTTAAGTATTGAAATGTCTTTTTTAATCGTGTTATACATAAATTCAGCCAGCGCCTCTTTTTCTTCGTGGAAAGACGGGATTAATTTTCTCTCAATTTCGTACGCCGCCATTCCAAAAAGCCAGGATATTATTTTTTTGTCCGATTTTTTCGCGGCGCCGTCCAAATTTAATTTTTTCAAAAGAAACAAATATTTTCCGATAACTTCGTCGGTTTCCCGAATCTTAAAAACGCCGAGTGTGTCGTTGGGAAAATATTTTCCCCGGATGAGTTCCGTTATCAGCGACTCTGCTAAGTTTTTCTCCTTTTTCTCAATAAAAACAAGGCGATTTAAAATTCGCTCGGTGGCGTATTTGCGCAATAAATGCTCGTCTTTATAATCAACTGTGTTTCTTATTTTTTCGTACCAAAAAGAAAGTGAGCTCGCGATATAGCTGACTTTTATCCTATCTTCGCTCTTAACCGCCAATTCCCCGCTGATATCTTTCAGTTTCGCGACAAACTGCAAAAACGGTTCTCTTAAGTTGGCGCCGTTATTACCCATAAAATTAACTTTAAAATGCCTTCTAATTTTGGAATAATATCATATTTTATGCGCTTTGTAAACCCCGTTAGAAGTCTTTAAATTATTCTCTCTATTAAATTTGACTATAAGGCAAAGCCGCTTCGCTTTACATCCCGGATATTTGAAAACACTGGTTTGGACTTCTAACGGGGTAAACCTTTTTTGCGGTTTTTTGGCTTATTATAAACAAAAATGGCGCCCTCACGCTGACCCTTTTTATTTTTTCCGAACTTCCATATTTTTTCCTGAGTTCTTTGTATAGTTTTTTAAATGCATCCATCGCAAAAATTTACAGGGTTTAAAATAATTTTCGCAGTTCTGTTTTCGCTTGCTCCAAAATTCGTCTTCTCGCCGGTTTTAAATTTTTACCGGCGCGATTGATGTAAAAATTAAGCATTGACATTGCCGATTGAAATGTTGTTCCTTTCCGGCGCAAACTCTCTGTGGCTGATTTTTTTAGCGATTGAGCGATTTTCTTCGGGTCGTCCCAAGTAAAAATGTTCTTTTCCAACTCCATGGCAAAACTGTGTTTGGTCACATAGTCGGACCAGTTTTTAGGATTAATTTTTCCCTTCTTTATTTTGCTCATTTTAAAATTCCTAAATTTTTCCGGCCTATGAAACGGCGTTAAAATCATTTTCCGGCGACAAAACGAGTATATTTACATTCCGAATTCGAAACTATGGGTAATGAATATAAAACTTGCCCACATCCTTTTTCGCTATTTTAACAGACTATCAATTAAACTGAGAAGAAAACCCACAACTATTAAAAAAATTCCAACTTTTAAAAAGCAAGGGTGTTTAATAAGCAAGGCATACCTTTTTTCCCCGGGTTTCATCCTATCTTCACTCTCTACCCACTCATTTGGGTCTTTACTTATGTAAAAGGCGACTAAAAGTGTGCCAGCAAAATTGCAAGCTAATCCAATTGTATTTAGGTAACTCATTAATTTTATCCAGGGGATGCTTTTTAAATATAATTTGATTATATTGTCCAGTAATTGATTAGCTGTTTCTGCGCCAGTTGTAAAAAAACCAGTTAAAAAATAAAAGCCTGCTGAAAGGTATTTTAAGTCATTTAAAATTATTTCGCAAACTATTTTATTCTCTTCTTTGTTTATTGGCTTTACCATTCATTCTATTGAGGTTTAACCTCAGTGGTTTATTACTATATCCAAAAAATTCTTTGGCAATATGCGCTTATACCAATTCCATTAGTGTTATTGGTTTGAACTCTATAAGTCGGTTTGCCATCAACATAAATCGCGTATCCTACATCAGTCAATTTATCTTTTTTTGCTTCAATACTTTTTATAATTTTTAACTTCTTTTCCACCGGTTTATAAATTATTACATCAACAGAATTGACAATTATTACATACAGGTCATTATCGTTGCAGTCGGTAATAAAATTAAGAAAATCTATTTTCTTTTTTAATGACAATGCGTTGAAAGCATTAAAACATAATTCGTTTAACTCAATTTGATATTTTCTTCCGTTTTCCGTTGCCCATTTTAATGGTTTTTGATTTCTTCGCACTTTCTTTTTCAGTTTTTCTTGTGGAATCTTCCGTTCATGTAAATGAACTCTTAATTTTTGCCACATTTCTTTGTATTGTTGAGAAAAATCAACGCCTAAAAATTTCAAAATTTGCCGCGCCCCTAAATTCTTTAATGTTCCTGTACCGGTATTCGCGATAGACTTTATAGAAAATCTTGTTTTTTGCTTGTTAATATGTTCCGCATCAACATCAGAAGTAGTTTCTATTAGTAAATTTCTTCCGACCCATATTACTCTTATCACCTTACCCTTCTGGCCTATTTCGTAATCCAAAATTTCTTTAATTTTTGGCTGTATTTTAATAAAATTATCATTTTGTAGTTTTAATCTTTCTTTGCCATCGGGCAAAACAAGAATTTTATTTGATAATTTGGCCAAATCTTTACTGTAGGAAAAAGTCACTTGGTATAAATGACAAACATATTGGCATATCTTTAGATAAAATTCATCAAAAATTCTTTGATGGACTGCCTGTATTTATTATAATTTTTGTTGAGAATTTTTATTTCTCCACTTCTTTGATCGCAATGACAATTCATTCTATTTAACATTTCTGGTTTTAGCTCACAATAAGTTATTAAAAATTCTGTAATTAAAAAGTTATTTAACGCAAGAGTTCTTTCGATTTTATTATTTTCGCAAATACCCAAAAAGTTTTTCCACTCTTTCTCAAAATTTAAGTAGAAAGCGCATTGTTGCCAAATCTTTTTTAGCCTCCCTTTAGATAAAATGGGCCTAAATTTAGTTATTTTATATCTTTTGATCATAATTAAAAATTTTAAATTCTTCATTCTCAAGCGTTGATTGATAAGATTGTTTTACTCTTTCCATTGAATAAAAATCGCAAGATTTTTTCATTTCCTTAAAAATTGGCCTTGATATTTCTTCTTGGAATTTATTTATTTTAGTTTCAGGCGCCAAAAAATAGAAGTGTGTTTTGAAAAAATTAAGCTCGGTAAATTTTATTAAACCGTCTCTAAAGTTTGTGGAATTTTCGACCTCCCAAGCAAAAACAGGAAAAGGTTCTTTGTCATTCGTAAACCATAAAACATCAATATATCTGACTGATCGAATTATTCTTTCATAAGTAAAGTTGGGTATATCTTCTAAAGAAGATAAAATTTTAAGTGGTTTATTATTAAATGTAGCATTTTTGTTCGGAGTATAAGTCTGGAATCCATTGACATTACCTATCTCAAGCAACATGCCCTGAATTTGAGCATGTATCCTTTCTGTGCTTAAAACAATTTCTTTATCGTCAGTATTTATCTTTTTTTGATTTGATATAATGTCTAAATCTTTTTGAAATGAAATATTATTAATTTCACCGAAATTATTCTTGTCTTCCGCTAACGTCCAAACCCCAACTCCTATTTTTGCGAACCTGCGACTTCTTCCAAGTTCCGATAAAATGGTCGCTTCTGGTGTTTTTCCGGTTAATGGACGAAATTTAGAAATTTGATCTAAAACTTGTCTTGTTGTTGCTATCCCATTATTGGTTTTTATAACGGTAGCAATAGCGTCTGTATAAGAAATAATTTGTCTTGTCATATTTTTTTATTTAAATTAATTATTTTTAAATTTTTATATTTATTTGATATAGCTACTCTGTTTGTTTAAATATGGCGGGTTACCAACAACGTGTGTAAATTTTTTAATTTTGTTAAATAAATCTACCTCCTTAAAAGTAGTTTCCAGCAATGAATCTTTTAAGTTAAAAGTAACACCAAATTTTTCTATATAATTTTTAATTTCTGGGTTTATATCCCATACCGTAATTTGATTTGGTTTTAATAATTTTTTTCCCGAAACAACGGATATAAAAGCTCCATCGCCGCCGCAAGGTTCAAGCAGGGTGGCACGTTCGTTTAAATCAGACAACAAACCAAGCATATATTCTACAATATGTTGTGGAGTATAAAATGCGCCTAAATCTTTTTTATTCATAACTACTTTGTTAAATCATCTATATCTAACGCTTTGGTGGTTTTTGATAATGTTTCAATAGTTGATTCTTATATTCCGCCTGATTCAATTATCCGAGATAAAACCTTGGGATTGGAAATATTTAGCTTATTTTTTAAGTATACCAAAATCTCCCAATAAATCAAATAAAAAAAACCGCCCCCACATAAGGAGGGCGGTTCTCTGTTCGCAATTTACTTACACGCGCGATACGCCTGTGGCTGACGGGCCTTTTTCGCCCTGAACAACCTCGAAAGTGACTTTATCGCCAACCTTCAACTGGTCAAATGTCACGCCGACCAATTCTTTGGAGTGAAAAAACAGATCCTTTGCTTCGCCTTCGCGAGAAATGAATCCGAATCCTCTTTCCGTAAGAGTCTTGATAGTTCCTTCCATATGATTCTTTGCAATTATTATTTGTTATTATCTACAATGGGAAACTCGACTATTTTTCCGCTTCTTATCTTATCTCTTAAGTATGATGTATAAATCATATTGTGTCAAGGAGCCGCGCCATGCCAACTGCGAATTTTTTTATAAATTTCTTATTCTCCTATTCCCTCCTACGGCGGGCAGGCGCGCGAATTAGAGATAACACAAAAAATACTTTTGCAAAACAAACAAAAAAAGAGCTTTTTTGGGGGGCTAAAATTAATTCTACTCCTCAACCAATTCTATTGAAAATCCATTAGGGTCTGTAATAAAAGCAACTACTGAAAATTTATGCTATAGCAATAAAATTCAGTCGAACTATTCATTAATTTCTACCCGATAAACTCAACTGCTTTATTTATCCATTGCTCAAACATATCGGGCCGTTCCAAATCATGACCCCCGCCTTTGACAATAATTTCGTTTTTGAATTTAACATTTAAGCTCTCCAAGGGAACTTTATCGTCTTCACTCCCGTGAATATGTAAAACATTTTGATTATTTTTAAAATAACTCGAATAATCTTTGTCTTTATTCTCCAGAAAATAAGCCGAACAAATATAGTTGGACTTTGTCATTTTATCAGTTCGTAGACAATCTTCCTGAAACCGCTTCTCGTCCAGATAATTTTTAAAATTGCTCCAATTGATTTTGATATGGGGATTTTGTTTTTCCATAGCTGAAACCGTGAACCAATATCTTAATAAATCTTTTTGATTCAAAGCCGGCGATAATAATACAATTTTCTTGAAATTTATATTATTTAACAAACTTCCGATCGCGCAAGCTGATAAACTATGGCAGATTAAGGAAATATCTTTAACTCCGGACTCTTTTCTTAAAAAATCAGCGGCACTTTGGATATCACCGCTTATTCTCCCAACGGTTGTTTTTGAAAAATCACCGTCAGACAAACCGCAACCGGTATAATCAAATCGCAAAGAAATAATATTGTTTTTTGCCAATTCGTCGGCTGTGGCTTTGAATTTTTTTTCGGTAGTGGTTGATCTTTCAAATCCTCCGCACATCAAAACTGCCTTCCTGCTGTTGCCGTTTGATAATAAAATGCCTCTTAATAAATTACCGGTTTTATTTTGAAATTCTATGAGTTTTGTTTGACGCATAGTTTTATTTAGCTGTCTGTTTTGAGCAAAATCTTTACCCTTAAGTTTATGAAATAAATTTTTTTGGGGCGAATTTTTTCCGCGAAAATTCAGACGCTGACTTTTGATAATTTTCGCTCGGCGCTGACGACTATTCCGCCAAAACATTTTTTGCCTTTTTTGCTTTCGTTTTGAATATACTTATACAAGCCGTCAATTTTTGGACCGGCAACTTGTTTGGTCAATCCGACTTTCGTATATTAACAAAATGCCGAGTCATAATTTCACCTTCTCTTTATTTGGAAAGTGCAAAATTTTCTCCATTGTTTAAAAGATAAAGCAAAAGTATTTTTTTGTCAATACTTTTCTTGCGACCACAAGATTTGTCAAGAATCTCAAATTTGTAAAAAGCAATAATATAGAGTGCAATATGCATCTGAACTTATACACACTAACCATAAAAATTATTTGCTTAAATCCATTATTTTGATAAAATGGAAACAGATTAAATCTTATTTTCGCTTTATGGATTTTACCCATCTCCATGTGCATACTCACTATAGCTTGCTTGACGGCATGATTAAAATTGACGAACTGCTGGAGCGCGCCAAAAAGCTGGGAATGAACTCAGTGGCGATAACAGACCATGGAGCGCTCTACGGCGTAATTGAATTCTACGAAAAAGCGCTCGCTCGCGGCATTAAGCCGATTATCGGCATGGAAGCGTATGTGGCAAAAACAAAACTTTCAAATAAAGAAGCGAAAATAGACGATGTTCGCTATCATCTGGTTTTGCTGGCTAAAAACGACGAGGGGTATAAAAATTTAATTAAGCTAAGTTCTGTCGCCCATATTGAGGGTTTTTATTACCGGCCGCGGATTGACAAAGAAGCGCTGAAAAAATATTCCAACGGATTAATCGGCTTATCCGCCTGCCTCCGCGGAGAAATCAGCCGGGCGATTATCGGAAACGATTTGGAAAAAGCGGAAAAAATCGCCAAAGAATACCAAGGAATTTTTGGGCCGGATAATTTTTATCTGGAGATAGAGCCGCATTTTAACATAAAAGAGCAAAAAATAGTCAATGACGCGCTGATTAAACTGTCTAAAAAGCTGAAAATCCCGCTTGTGGCCACCAACGATGTGCATTATTTGCTGCCCGAGGACGCTGAAGCGCAAGACACTTTGCTTTGCATACAGACAAACCGAAAAGTAAGCGAAAAGGACCGCCTGACTATGCTTGGAAACGACTTTTCCTTCAAGTCCGCGGAAAAAATGTCCGAGGCGTTCGCGGATATTCCGGAAGCGATTGAAAACACAAAAAAAATTGAATCAATGTGCAATTTGTTCATTGATCTCGGCAAACGTCATTTTCCCCATTATCCGCTTCCGGAAAATTATAACCCGGATAAATATTTGGAGGACTTAACCTACAATGGCTTGGCGAAAAAATCCGGAATAAAAATTGCTGGTGAAAATGATCTTAAAAGATATAAGGAGGCCGTTGAGCCGGAATTAAAGAAAAGAATTGAATACGAACTAAGTGTTATAAACGCCAAGGGGTACGCGGAATATTTTTTGATCGTCGCGGACTTTGTCAATTGGGCCAAAAACCAGGGAATCATTTCCGCGACCAGGGGTTCTGCCGCAGGATGTTTTGTTTCATACTGCTTGGGAATCACCGCTATAAATCCCCTTGATTACAATCTGCCTTTTGAAAGATTTTTAAACCCGTTTCGGCCTTCGCCGCCGGATATTGACATGGATTTTGCCGACGACAAGCGCGATAAAGTAATTGAATATGTTACCGAAAAATACGGCAAAAGCCGTGTGGCGAACATTGTCACTTTCGGGACGATGGCCGCAAGAGCTTCGGTGCGCGATGTGGCGCGCGCCCTGGATATTCCCTATTCCAAAGCCGACATAATCGCAAAAATGATTCCTTTTGGCAGCCAAGGTTTCCCGATGACGATAGCGCAGGCGAAAAAAACCAGCCCGGATTTTGAAAGAGCGTATAAAAACGATTCTGAAACAAAAAAAATACTGGACCTGGCTGAAAAATTGGAAGGCGGAGCGAGGCACGCCTCGGTTCATGCCGCCGGAGTGGTTATCACCCCGACCGAGCTCACTAATTATCTTCCTCTGCAAAAAGAACCGAGCGGCGAAAAAATCATAACGCAGTTTGAAATGGGCGCGGTAGAAAAAGTCGGATTGGTAAAAATAGATTTTTTAGGAATCAGAAACTTGTCCATATTGGGCAACGCGGTAAAAATCGCGGAAAAAACAAAAAACATAAAGGTTGATTTGCAAAATATTCCGCTTGACGACAAAAAAACATTTGAACTCCTGGCTGGCGGACAAACAATGGGGGTCTTTCAGCTCGGCGGTTCGGGAATGACGCGGTACCTCAAAGAACTGAAGCCGACGACTATTTTTGACATTATGGCGATGGTCGCGCTTTTCAGGCCGGGTCCGATGAATTCAATCCCGGAGTTTATTCGCCGGAAGCATAACCCGTCATTGATAACTTACCTTGATCCGCGGATGAAAGAAATTTTAAAAATGTCTTACGGAATCATCACTTACCAAGACGATGTGCTTTTGATTGCCATTAACATCGCCGGATACTCGTGGGAAGAAGCCGACAAATTGCGCAAGGCAATGGGCAAAAAAATACCCGAAGAAATGGCGCGGCAAAAAGCAAAATTTATCAATGGCGCCATAAAAAATGGCATTAGCGCTAAAAAAGCCAACGAGCTTTTCATGCTTATTGAGCCGTTTGCCGCATACGGATTTAATAAAGCGCACGCGGCAAGCTATGCGAATGTCGCATACCAGACGGCCTATATGAAAGCGAATTTTCCGGCAGAATTTATGGCGGCGGTGATGACCGCGGAATCGGGCGATACCGAAAAAATCGCCGAAGCCGTGGAAGAATGCAAAAATTTAAAAATCAAAGTTTTGCCGCCCGACATCAACGAAAGCTTGAAAAACTTCACTTATATTGACGATAAAACCATCCGCTTCGGGCTTTTGGCAATTAAAAATATCGGCGAAAAATTCGTTGAAAATCTGGTGGCGGAAAGAAAAACCAACGGACCGTTTACCGGGCTGGAAGATCTGATTACCAGAATAGCTCCGCACGAACTTAACAAAAAGGCGCTGGAGAGTCTGGCTAAAGCAGGCGCGCTTGACAAGTTTGCCAAACGGCACGCCATTGTTGAAAACATAGAAGCGATACTTGAATACGGCAGGCAGGCGCATAAAAATAAATTAGGCCGCCAGGAAAATTTATTCGGCCGGACCGCGTCGTTTGCAGGCGGCCTAAAACTGCCTGATCGCTCCGATTCGCACGCTGACAAAGGCGATTATTTAAAATGGGAAAAAGAACTGTTGGGGCTCTATGTTTCCGGACACCCCCTTTCTGATTACCGGGATTATTTGGCAAAATTCTTCACTCCTATCCGCGAACTGTCAAACAAAAAAGAGGGCGCGGAAGTAAAAGTCGGCGCCATAATTAACAAAATAAAAAAATTTGTCGCTAAAAACAACAAGATAATGATTTTTGCCGAATTGGAGGATTATACCGGAAAAGCCGAAGCGGTGGTATTCGCCAAAGCGCTGGAAAATAATCAGGATGTGTGGCAGGAAAATAATATTATAGCGGTAAAAGGGAAAGTGAATTTTCGCGACAAAAGCCCGAAAATCTTGGTCAATGAAGCAAAAAAAATCTCGGAAAAAGAAATTAACCCGCTTCGCCGAAGCTCCAGCGAGGCGAGCAAAGCGCCGGATAATAATGAAATAAACCCCCACACCGCGGGCTTACGCACGGGGCGTTCTGGTGCGGGGGTAAATAAAGTTATTATTAGCATTAATAATGTTTCCGACAAACAAAAAATGCGGGACTTAAAGACCTTGCTTGCGAACCAGAAAAAAGGAACGACTGAGGTGATTTTAAATCTGGCATCCCCTGCCGGCGTAAAAACCATCAAAACTCCGTACCGGATAAACTGCGATTCTTCGTTTGTGGCAATATTGAAAAAAATGGCGGGAAGAGATAAGGTGAGGGTGGAATAAAAGCAAAAAAAACGGCGAAATTGTTATTTCACCGGCCGCAAAATTGCGACTTAAATATTTTATTTTCCAAATAATACACGCCTTGTGTTATCTGCAAGATCGCCAATAACCCAGCCTTTTGCCAAAAGATCTTCTACTATTATTTTAACGCCCTCTTTCGTTGTGTTTTCATCGGCAGGATTGATTTGTAGAAGAGTTACGCTTTTTTCGACTTCCTCTGGTTCTGAAATTCTTACTGCAGTCATCATTACTTTGTGTACTGTAAAGTTAAGATTGCTGCCTTTTATATAAATAATAGTTCCTATTGGCGGAACTTCCGGTACAAGTCCTTTATTGCTAATTTCTAACCATTTCCTGCTACCAATTTCAGGTTGAATTAATATTCTAAAGTTCATTTTTACCACGATTTTTCCTCCTTAATTTAATTTCCTCCATATTTCCTGTTTGATAATATGGCGATTACTTAAAACCTGCTAAAACAGCCGTTAAATAATCGCCATAATATCGTTTTTTTGAAAGAACAATTACGATATTTCATTATAAACTGCTTTTTGGGAGATGTCAAGGGGCCATGTGGTCACATTTGACACTATTTCCAAAATCGCCTATTATATGCTTAGAAACGATTGGGAGGCATACCAAGCCTTTGCCTTTTTACAGAAGGACCAAACTATTCAGTTTGTCATTGCGAGGAGACCAGCAGGGCGACGAAGCAATCTCGTGCCTAATAGAAAGTATGGGATTGCCGCGCTTTTCGCCGGCTGGACGAAAAGCTCGCAATGACATAATCGAAACTAGTTTGGCTAAGTTTCTAGACAATTTGAGAGATATAAACACAGGTGGAACCGCGCAAATTAACTTAAAACTTATAACCAATAACTTATAACATTTTTGTTATCAGTTATGAGTTATTTGTTATCGGTTATTTTACGCCCTGAAGTGCTAATTTAATAGTGCTTTTTTTATTAACTATTATAAACCGATACAATTTTCAAATATCAATTCTCAATTTTCAATCAATAATCCAATTAATCAATTTTCAATTGAAAATTTAAACATTGAAAATTCATTGAAAATTGGTGCTTGAAAATTGGTAATTAATAACAAATTTAATTTTATAAATAACTTTTATGAACAAAAACCAATCTGTAAAAAAAGATAATTTTAATATTGAAATCTCCCGCCATTCTCTCTCACACATCCTCGCCACCGCAGTGCTTGAAATGTTTCCCGAGGCGAAATTTGGCGTTGGTCCGGCAATTGAAAACGGATTTTATTATGATTTTGGCCTGCCACGCACTTTGATTCCTGAAGATCTACCGATACTGGAAGAAAAAATGAGAAAAATCATAAAACAAAATCTCTCGCTTGAAAAACGGGAAATTACTCATAAAGAAGCAGTGGAGCATTTCAACAAAGCCAAACAAAAATACAAGGTGGAAATATTGGCTACCGAGGCAAAAGAAAAGTTCGTTTCCGTTTACAAAACAGGCGCGTTTGTTGACCTTTGTCGCGGACCGCATATTGATTCTGCCGGCGAAATTGACTCGCAAAGTTTCAAGCTGACAAAAATCGCCGGCGCTTATTGGCGGGGTGATGAAAAAAATAAGATGCTGCAGCGAATTTACGGCGTGGCTTTCAATACCCCGAAAGAGTTGAATGATTATTTAAGACAGCAGGAAGAAGCTGAAAAAAGAGACCACAGAAAGTTGGGAAAGGAATTGGATTTGTTCACATTTTCAGATTTAGTAGGTTCAGGACTTCCTTTGTATACGCCAAAAGGAGTTGTGATTATTGACGAATTAAAAAAACATATTGAAAAAATCTGCGCAAAATACGGATTTAAAAAAGTGATGACACCGCATCTGGCAAAAATAGATTTATTTAAATTGTCAGGTCATGCAGGAAAATTCAACAAGGAATTATTTCATGTCTCTTCTTCGCAAGGACACGATTTTGTAATGAAACCTGTTCAATGTCCGCATCAAGCGCAAATTTACGCCTCAAAACAACGATCTTATCGCGATTTGCCTATACGATATATGGAATCAGAAAAGCAATATAGAGCTGAAAAATCTGGCGAAGTTGGCGGACTAAATAGAGTATATGCAATCACTGTTGAAGATGGACATTCTTTTTGCAGAGTGGAACAAGTGAAAGAAGAAATAATAAATATGGTAAATATAATTAAAAATTTTTATAGCGTCATAGGTTTATGGGGAAACCATTGGGTATCTCTTTCTGTAAGAGATTATAAACATCCAGAAAAATATATCGGCGATCCAAAAGACTGGGATAAGTGTGAAAAAATGTTAGAGGAAATTTCAAAAGAAATGGAACTGGACGCTAAAAAAATTGAAGGCGAAGCGGCTGTTTATGGTCCTAAGTTAGATTTTATGTTTAAGGATGCAGTGGGAAAAGAAATTCAAATTCCAACCGTCCAACTTGATTTTGCGATGCCGAAAAGATTTAATTTGGTTTATACGAACGAAAGGGGGAAGGAAGAATTTGTAGTTATGGTTCATCGCGCGATCTTAGGTTCTTATGAAAGATTTTTAGCTTTAATGATTGAGCATTTTGCAGGAGCTTTTCCACTCTGGCTTTCTCCAGTACAGGCAAAAATTCTTCCAATTTCAACCGAAAAACATCTTGAATACGCTAAAAAAATATACGAGGAATTTTTAGCCAGCGACATACGGGCCGAACTTGACGAAAGCAACGAAACACTCGGCAAAAAAATTCGCGCAGGAGAGCTTCAGAAAATCCCCTATCTTTTGATTGTCGGAGATAAAGAAATGAAAGAAAATACAGTTAGAGTCAGACAAAGGGGAAAAGGAGACATTGGAGAAATGAACTTGACAAAATTTTTGGAAAGGATTAAAATGGAGATAGAAAATAAAAAATCCAAATAACAAAAGCCAAATGTCAGTTCAGTGTCAAATGACTAAATGCCAAAAATAAGTTTTGAAATTTGGGTATAGGATTTCATTTGACATTTGAGCTTTGGCATTTGACATTTTAAAATTATGTCTAACCCAACCAAACTTTTAATAATAGCCGTAGGTTTAGCTTTATTTCTCGGACCCGCGATTATTTCAGCTCAAGACATTACTGAGGCGGTAAATCTTGATGAAAATATTCAAGCTAGTGATTTAGGAATCGGAGAACCAACAATTTTGCCCGACAATCCGCTTTATTTCTTAAAAAATTGGGGAAGAGGAATTCAGAGTTTTTTCACCTTTAATCCAATCGCCAAAGCTGAATTAAAAGAAAAATTTGCCAATGAAAAATTGCTTGAATTGAAAAAAACAATTGAGCAAAAAAAGAATCAGGAAGTAATTAAAAAGGCGGCTGAAAATTATCAGCAAGGGGTAGAAAGAGTAAAAGAGCAGGTTAAAAAAATAAAAGAAAAGGCAAAAGAAAATCCGAAGGTGGATAGTTTCTTGAATAAATTCATTCACCAGCAAACTTTGCACCAGAAACTTCTCCAAAAACTTGAAACTCAGGTTCCGCCGGAAGCATTGGGGAAAATAAAAGAAGCGAGAGAAGCGCATCTGGAAAGATTCCATGATGTTATGCTCAAACTTGAAGACCGAGCAGAAGTAATCACTGAAAAATTAGATAAAATTCTGGAAGAACAGAAAGGAAGCGGATTTAAAGAATTCAAGAATTTGGAAGTTTTGAAAAACTTGGAAGAAAAAGTCCCGGAGCAGGCAAAAGAAGCAATACAAAGAGCGCAGGAAAATGCTCTAAAGCGTCTCCATGGAAATCTGGAAAAGATGTCCTCAGAAGGTCAGGAAAAATTCAACAATTACGTGGAAAAAATTTCCGGAGCAAAAGAAAAACATCTGGAAATTATTGAAAACCTCAAATTAACGCAAACAATAACTCCGGGAATGAGCGGAATTGAATTAAAAGAAAAATTAGGAGAAGGAGCGGTAAAACTCTTGGAAAGAATGGAAAAGAAATTAGAAAAGGAAGGAAAATCAGAAAATATTGACGTTCGCTCTCGCTGTCCGCAATGGGCCGCGCCCGGACCAAACTTCTGTCTGAATGGAAGAATCATTGTTGAAAAAGATTCAGCAGGTTGTTTTTCTCCGCCCAAATGTATAATTCCGGGCGATATAGTATGCGAAAGTTCCATTACCTGTGAGGTAGGTTACGAGTCATACAATACCGGCGAGAGAAATAATCAAGGCTGTCCTATCAAAAAATGCATAAAAGCGGGAACAGATATTATTCCTCCTGCTACAGGCATTATTCCTCCTTCTACGGGCGTTGGTCGTGCTTGCATTGAAATATGGAAACCGGTTTGCGGCAAAAATGGAAAAACCTATTCTAATGAATGTTTTGCCAAAGCGGCCGGAATGGAAATAGAAGATAAGGGAATTTGTAAGGAAAGTAAATGTCCTGAAATTAAATGCGTCAGGGACCCTTGTCCCGGGGAACATCTTCCTAATTCAACTGGTTGTATAAATTGCGCCAGTCCTTGTAATGTTCCGTCTTTGCCAAATGAGACGCCGTCTTTGCCAAATAAACCAACTCAACCGGGATTCTGTATTCAGGTCATTGCGCCAGCTATAAGTCCGGAAGGGATTTGTAAAGAATTTCCGACTCCTTGCGATGTGCCAGCCGGTTGGAAAAAGGTTCAGAAATGCCCCGAAGTTCCATCTGTTGGAGTTCCACCGGCTACTGAACCCCTTACTGAGAATGGTTGTTGTACTCCTTGCGATAGGGTATGTAATTTGGAATCAGTAGTGGGATGTAAACGAGCAGTTGAAAATGGAATCTGTGAAGGTTGGAAAGTTCCTTGTCCTTGCCCCTAAATTAATTCTTTCCTTGGGGAACCTCTAAAAACCCGCAAAAAGCGGGTTTTTGGGTTGAAAAAAAATAAAATTTTTGTTAAAATAAGCTTATGAAATATCATATCATCACCTACGGCTGCCAGATGAACAAGTCGGACAGCGAACGAATCGCGGCGATTTTGGATTCAATCGGCTGCATGCCGGCGGCTTCTCAAAAAGAAGCTGGTTTGTTATTGGTTAATTCTTGTTCGGTCCGGCAATCAGCAATCAACCGAATTTATGGCGTACTTAAAAACCTCAAATCCGCCTCAACAGCTGACTTGCCGAAGAGGCGAGAAATTAAAACTATATTAACTGGCTGTATTTTAGAATCAGACAAAAAGAAGTTCGCCGATAAATTTGATTTGATTATTGATATAAAGGAATTGACCAAAAATCCCCAAAAATTAATAGAATCGCTCAATATCAGTAATGAGGAATTTAAAGCTTTTGATTACACTGATTATTTTAAAATTAATCCGCAATATCGCAGCAATTTTTCCGCCTATATTCCAATAATGACCGGATGCAACAATTTTTGCTCTTATTGCGCCGTCCCCTATACTCGGGGACGGGAAATGTCGCGCCTGGCCGAAGAAATAATGGCGGAAGTAAAGCGATTAGTTAAAAAAAAGTATAAAGAAATAACGCTACTGGGACAGAATGTGAATAGCTATATTTCACAAATTCCAAATAACAATCCCGAGTACTCGGAACAAATTACAAACAAATCATTCTTTTCTGTCATTGCGAGCTTTCCGTCCAGCAGGCGGAAAGCGTGGCAATCTCTTAACTCGCATACAACGCAAAAGATTGCTTCGGTCGTTTCACTCCCTCGCAATGACAAAAAAAACCAATTACCAATCAAAAATAAACAAATTAATTTTCCAGAATTATTAAAACAAATAAACGATATTCCAGGCGATTTCTGGATAAGATTCCTGACCAGCCACCCCAAAGATATAAGCGATGAATTAATTGAAACAATGGCAAAATACGAAAAGGTCTGCGAATACATACATTTGCCTATACAATCCGGTGATGACGAAATTTTACGAAAAATGAACCGGCGATATAATAGCACGCATTATTTAAAATTGATCAAAAAAATTCGACAAGTTTATGACTTGGAAGACTTGGAAACTAAGTTTCCAAGTGGAAACTTAGTTTCCAAGTCAGCGAAAAATTCGCCATCAAAAATTTGGCACCCGCCAGTAGCGATATCTACCGACATTATCGTTGGCTTTCCGGGCGAAACAAAAAAACAGTTTGAAAATACAGCAAAAATAATGGAAAAAGTAAAATTTGATATGGCTTATCTCGCCGAGTATTCGCCCAGGCCCGGAACCTCCGCGGCAAAGCTGAAGGATAACGTACCAATACTTGAAAAAAAACGCAGAAAAAAAATTCTCAACGATATTCTTAAAAAAACCGCCCTGGCGAATAATAAAAAATATATTGGAAAAACGGTTCAAGTTTTGATTGAAAAAATTGATGATAATTTTCTTTATGGGAAAACGAGAACTTTTAAGAATGTGAGAATATCGCTACCTGTCATTGCGAGAAGCGAAGCGACGAAGCAATCTCAAAACACACCGAACGCGAAAGAGATTGCTTCGCTAACGCTCGCAATGACAAAAATAAAGACGGGACAATTTCTTAAAGTAAAAATTACAAAAGCAAGTGTGTGGGGGTTAGAAGGAGAAATATTATAAAATTTTCAATTACCAATGGCCAATTTTCAATCAATTTTCAATTTTATAATTTTAAAATAAAAAAATCCAAGACATTGCTTGGAACCTAAAAGGAAAATAAAATATGTTATTTTTATTAAACATCTTTTATTTTCACTTTTAATACTTTTTTAGCAAGCCGTGGATCATTGAAAAAGTATTCTTCAAAAAATACTTTCAGTACTTTATTAATTTCGTCTTTACTCATTTTTCCTATATCATAGCCCTCCATACGCAGAAGTGGCGCTATGTTGTCCGCAAGCTCAAAGCTCAAGTCAACAACTTTTGCCATTTTATCCTCCATAAATTATGCTTATATATTAAACCATTAAAAAATAAATGTCAAGTGTCAAACCTCTTATTGTCATTCTTGGCCCTACTGCTTCCGGAAAATCAGAACTGGCTTTAAGGTTGGCCAAAAAATGCAATGGCGAGATTATTTCAGCGGATTCAAGGCAAATTTATCGGGAAATGGACATTGGAACGGCAAAGCCGTTCCAATGTCAAAAGTCAAAAGTCAAAAGTCAAAAGTACAATTCAAAATTTAAAAATAACAAATTAAAACCGATTTTAATACAAAACATTCCGCATTATTTAATAGACATTATCAATCCGGATGAAGAATTTTCTGTAGCGCAATACAAAGAATTGGCAATAAAAATAATCCGCGACATTCAAAGCCGCGGGAAAATTCCATTCTTGGTCGGCGGCACCGGGCTTTATGTTTCCGCAATGGTTGATAATTTGGAAATTCCGAAGGTCAAACCAAATTTGTCCCTGCGGAAAAAACTGGAAAAAATGCCGCTTGATAAATTATTGAAAAAATTAGAAAAATTAGACCCAATGACCCTTAAAATCATTGACAAAAAAAATAAACGGCGCATTATCCGCGCTTTAGAAGTGACTATTTCCACAAAAAAGCCTTTTTCAAAACAGAGAGAAAAAGGGAGGCCTCTTTTTGATGTTCTGGAAATCGGCATTGATGTTCCGCGCAAAGCGCTATACAAAAAAATCGACCAAAGAGTCAATAAAATGATTAAGCAAGGATTGGTTGATGAAACTAAAAAATTCGCTAAAAAATACTCATGGAAACTTCCTTCAATGAGCGGAATCGGCTACAAACAAATTGGGATGTATTTGCGCGGAGAAATTACGCTGGAAAAAGCAGGGGAGCTTATAAAATTCGCCACGCATGCTTACGCGCGTCGGCAAATGACTTGGTTCAGAAGAGATAAGAGAATAAAGTGGATAAAAATGGACACAGATAGTAACTTTAACAAAATTATCAAACTATGCAAAATGTTCTTACAAACTAAATAAAATGCTACAAAATTTTCAATTATCAATTACTCAATTTTCAATTAGAAATTAGTGAATTAGAAATTTAATAGAAATTGAAAATTAGAAATTAGAAATTAGAAATTTTTATCCTAGTTTTTTCTTCAATAATTCTATTACTATTTTTGGATTAGCCTTGCCTTTAGATATTTTCATCACTTTACCCACTAAAAATTGCAAAGCCTGCGTTTTTCCCGCCTTATAATCCCCTACCGAACCGGGGTTGTTTTTTATCGCTTCATCAACAGCCAGAGTTAAAGCGTCTTCGCCGCTTTCTTGCGCCAGACCTTTTTCTTCAATAATATTTGACGGATCTCCGCCAGTTGCGAACATTTCGAACAACACGATTTTGCCAGCGGCCGTGGATATTTTTCCTTCATAGACAATTATGACAAATTCGGCAAAATTTTCCGGACTAATTTTATCCGCGAGCCGACAAGCGGAAATATTAGCTTTTGTTTGCGCCAATAAATACTGGATATCGCCAATCAAATAATTAGCGGCTAATTTTACCATTTTTAAATACTCCTTGTCTCTTGCGGGCAACTTTTTATCGCGGATCCACGAATTTAGCTCCGAAACTGTTTCTTCAAAATACTCCGCGAGTTTTTTATCCGAAATCAAAATCTCAATATCTTGCGCCGGCAATTTATATTCTTCGGCAAATCGTTTTCGTTTTGCCGCAGGCAGCTCCGGCAATATATCTTCCGCCAAACGCTTGTCATCCGTAGCTTTAGCAAAGAATGACCATTTATCATTTGTCAAATCAAGCGGCGGCAAATCCGGCTCGGGAAAATAGCGGTAATCATGCGCTTCTTCTTTCGCGCGCTGTGAAAAACTTTTTCCCTTATTTTCATCCCACCCGCGGGTCTCCTGAATAATTTTTCCGCCGCTTTTCAAAGTCTCCGCCTGCCGTTTTATTTCATATTCAATTGAACGCTCTACCGCTTTAAAAGAGTTGAGGTTTTTTATTTCAACCTTTGTTCCCAATTCGCCGTTTTTTCCCAATGAAATATTCACTTCGCACCGCATTTGCCCTTTTTCCATCTCCGCGTCGGAAACCCCCAAATACCTGAAAATGAGCTGCAGTTCTTGGCAAAATTTTTTCGCTTCCGCCCCCGAAGAAATATCCGGTTCGGTCACTAATTCCATAAGCGGCGCTCCGGCGCGGTTAAAATCAATAAGCGAATAATCCGCGCCTTGCGGGTGTATTAATTTCCCCGTATCTTCTTCCAAATGAATTCTGGTTATTCTTATTTTTTTTATTTTTGAATTTTGATTTGCGTTTTTGGTTTTTGGTTTTTGGTTTTTGGTTTTTGTCTCAGATGCTTCGCTATTGCTTACAATTATATTTAAATATCCTTCCTTGCTCAATGGCTCGTCATATTGGCTTATCTGGTATCCTTTGGGCAGATCCGGATAAAAATAGTTCTTGCGGTCAAATTTGGAAAAATCATTAATTTTACAATTTAACGCCATTGCCGTTTTAAGCACCAGTCCCACAGCATTTTTGTTGATTACGGGCAAAGTTCCCGGGTGCCCCAGACAAATCGGACAAATATTGAAGTTGGGCGTTTTTTCGTCGGGATTGTTTGCGCAGCCGCAAAACATCTTTGAGTCAGTTTTTAATTCAGCATGCGCCTCTATGCCAATTTTAGCAGCGTAATCCGCCATAATTTTAATCTATTTTAATCTCGTAAGCGTCTTTCTAAATTCTTGATCGCATTTTTATATCTGTCCGCGTCACCAATATTAGCCATCTCTTCTTCTATTGCCTCAAAGCTTTTTAAAACATTTTGCTGCTCCTGCCTGTTAAGCATTTTGTTAATCACTGGATAAAGCACGTTTTCCTCATACATCAGATGACTGCTCAAAAGCGAAATATAGCCGTGAAGATTTTTCAGCACGGTTCTTTTATGAAAAACTTTATAATTCACAGAGTCCTTTAAAAGCGCCGCTAGCTTTCTGACATAGACTGCTCCTTCATCGTGTTCATTAATCATCGTCGCGACATTATTCAGCCCCAAGCCGGTAAGAGATCCTTTACGCGCCATAATTTTAAACAAAACGCTTTCTTCCTTTCTCCGGTGATAGCGATGGGTAAAATTATTAACTAAGCTTACCGCTTCTTTTAAAATTCCGGGGTCAATCTTTTTTCTTTCTTTTATCATTATCGCGCAGGTATTTAATATATTTATGATATCCTTGATGGTTTTATGGTCGGCTTTCAAAACATCGGTTGGCTTTTGGTGGCGCATGGTTTTAGTGTTTACCCGCCTAAGTTTTCCAAGGGAAAATTTTGGCGGGTTAATTAATTATTGTTATATCATTTTATTCGCGATAAACAAAATTGTCAAAAAAGTTTCTCCGCGATTTAATAACGAGCGGCTTATCCTGATTATATTCCAAATTATTTTTTACCGCAATTTCCGCCTTTTCAAGCTCTATTCCCAAATCAAAAGCGTGCGCTGTTTGTGAAACGGCGTTGGCTGCCAGCAGTTTATTATACATCGCCATGGCCGCTTTTGAAACAACTCCGTCTTGCTTGAATTCTTCCAAAAATTTTCCGTTGGGTGAATAATGCTTCGCAATAATGTCTTTTTTATCAATAGTGATTATGAAATATCCGCGCGGATCCAAAACGCATTCAAAACTTTTGCCATATTCTTCAATTATTTTTTCCGCTGCCTGCCATTCATTGTCGTAAATATGGGCGCAGTTGGAAAAAATTGTCAAAGTACCGACTTTATATTCAAGCTTATCGGCAATATATTTTTGAAGGCGCCGAAGTCCGAAAGCGTTTAACGCCCAGCCGGAAAAAATCGCGTGGCTGCGGAAATATGCGGTTAAGTTAAGTTTATCGCTGAGCGTTGTTGCCTGCGCTAAGCACATGCAAGGCGCGCGAGACGCTTTATGGTCAGCAGTCAAATCAAACATTATGGCGATAGCTGCCCTGTCAGTCGGATATTTTTTTAAATACGGAATAATAACTTCTTCTATCTGGTTGATTCCCTTGTAATTCCAAAGCCGCTCGCCATAAGTGTACACTTCATCGCCTTTATCGCCGGACATAATATAGCGGCAATATTTTTCAATTTCTTCTTTGCTGACCCGCATGTAGGGAAATATCTGCGGATTAAAAGAATCCTCGTCAGTGACTACGGCCGCGATATTGAACAGCTCGCGCACAGAATTTCCATACCAGGTGCTTTGGACCACGCCGAACCGCCGGATATTCTTTAAAATTTCAAGCCATGCCGGACCGATGAACTTATGCCTTACCGCATATACCGTTCCTTCGCTGGGAAAAGACGCTGCCAGTTCGTTTTGGGCATCCGGAAAAATTTGCGGCGCGGAAAACGGCTTTCCTGCCGGTTTATACGCTTTAATTTTTTCCAAAATTTTTTGAGCATCATTAATACCAATAAGATTTTCGCACCTGACATTTTTTCTCACTATTTCAATCGCTTCCAAAGGAATCTCTTTCTGAATTGCGGCAAAGTCATGGCCAATGATGTTGTTATTTTTATCCGTTCCTTTTTCAAAAAAATCCAACAATGCCTTGCCGCTGCCGGATAATTCTGTTCCGCAAATAATAAGATAACGGATATTGGGATTGGTAAGAATATTTCGCAAAATGAAATTTATTCCTTCCTTGGAATATAATTGCCCCACCACGGAAAAAAGATTGGAATCAATTTTATCCGCAATTGATTTTGCCGGCGTCCAAAGAGTGACAATCGCGACTTCGCTTTTCGGATTCCCGTAAATCAAGTTATCTTTGAAGTACACCGGCCATTTTGTTTCGTCTGAACACGCAGAACTATTTGGTTTTTGAGGATCGCTCATATTTTTTAACCCACTCATTAATCTTTGAAATGGTTAAAATGAAATTTTTATGCACCTTTAGTTTCTTTCTGGTAATTTCGGATGGATTAACCCATAAATAATCTTTGATATCATACTTTCTTTCCAACGCCTCTTGCGATCTTTTCAAAATTATTTTTCCGCCTCGTGGAAATTTCGCGGCATAGGTCTCGACCAGAATAAAAATTCCATATTTTTTGTAAGGGTTATCACCCTCCGCGTAAGAAATCCTCGTATCAATCAATCGCGCCTTATTTTTGTCAATTTTAATTCCAATTTCTTCTTTCGTCTCCCGAATGGCCGCGTCCAAAAATTGCTCCTTGTTTTTGTAATCAACTTCTCCGCCCGGGACCGTCCAGATGTCATAATTATTTTTCTCGCGCGTTAAAAGGATATCACCTTTGTCGTTTACTAATACCAGCGAGGCGATAAAATACGCCTTTTGCGCCGGAAAATCAAGTTTTTGCAATTTCTTTTTCATTACTTTAATCTACCATAATTAAGGTTTTTTTTCAAATGGAAAAAGGGGGGCAATAAAAAAAGAGAGGCAGTTATAGTTTGTCCTCTCTAAAATCTGCTCCGAACATTGAGCATTCTATAAAGTTCCAATAGTTTTTTAGCATAGTTGGGATAGATTTTAATATCCCATGCATTTATTTCCTCTATTGAACTCGGAAGAGACGTCGCCTTATAATCTACAATCATGCAACCCTTCTCTGGCACCTTGTTTAATTGAATATCTTTCTTCCACCATATATCTGAATATCCATAGGACAGTATAATAAGTCCAATTCCTTTATAAGGATCGTACTCTTTGGTGGGATAGATAAACTGTGGCTCGCCTATAAGAACCAACCTTTTCGGGTCTAATTCAATCCCTACTTCTTCATAGACTTCCGCAACCGCTGCATCGCGCGGCATTTGCCCTTTGCGAACCTTTGTTTCTCCGCCCGGTGGTGTCCAGATTTTAATATCTTTTTTGGCTCTGTCTTCTGAAAGGGTTAACAGAATTTTCCCTGTTATATCCACAAGAGTAACATTGGCAAATATATAAAATGCCGATGCGGGATATTCTTGCTTACCGAACACTGGTTCTAAACTTCTAAATATTGGTTTATCTGTCGTTTCTATTCCTCCTAATTTTGTGTACAAAAAAACTTTTACAAGCCTTTTCTGTCTAAATCTTACTCTCAAATCTTAATTATGTCAACCCTCTTGCTTGCCATCACGCATTCGCCGTCAAAACAAAAATTGTCGTTAAACCTTGCCATGGCTTTTATTTTACGACAAATCTATGCTATAATTATACTGTAACAATGACAATGAATAACTAAAAAATATTATCAAAATGAATGGCTATGAAGAAATACAAATACTATTTTAAAAAACCGAGGTCGGAAATTGTAAAAGACGTTTTTTATTGGCTGATGGTTGCTGGAATGATTTCACTTGCCGCCACTTCGCCTTGTTTCATAAAAAATTTGTTTAACCAACATCAAAAATGGAAAAAATACCCTAAAAAGAAAATATTCGATACTTTTTATAATCTTAAAAGACAAGGGTTCATAGAGATACAAAAGTATGATCATCAAATTTATATTTCTTTAACCGATGAAGGAAAAAAGAAAGCTAATTGGTTGCAAATTGACAGTCTAAAAATAAACAAGCCCAAGAAATGGGATAGAAAATGGCGAATCGTAATATTTGACATCGCCCAACTTAAAAAGATTTATCGAGAAGCATTTAGGGGAAAACTAAAAGAATTGGGATTTTACCAGCTTCAAAAAAGTACTTGGATTCATCCTTTTGATTGCCGGCCAGAAATCGAATTACTAAAAGATTTTTTTGGATTTACAGAAAGTGAGTTAAGATTAATAGTAGCTGCTGATATCGGCAACGATTCAAAATTAAAAAAGATTTTTAAATTGGACTGATTGGTGGTCGAATTGACACCAACCCATAAACAACAGCTATGCATAATATATGAATCGCTGTTTTATTTATTGTCGTAGAACCTTGCCATGGCGTTTTTATTACGACAAAAAATTATTCATAATTTTATAAATAACGATGTTGAAATTTTTAAAATAAAAACGGCTAAGAATTTTTTCTTGAACCGCTGATTTTTTATAACATTTTTATCCGCCTAAAATTATTGTGCGAGAAATTCTACTTTAATTTAGCACATTTAAGGTTTTTTTTCAAATAAAAATTGCGGTTAAATAATAAGACTTTCCGCTTTAATAAAAAGGTCTTTTTTTTATTTTGTGGAATTGGGTGAAGGGTTAGATTTTCACTATGTCAACTCCCCTGCTTGCCATTACTCGCTCGCCGTCAAAAACCGAGGAACCGCGGGAATAAACCAGTTTTTTGAATCCGGCCAATGCCACGAGTTTGGCGCAAGCAGGACACGGAAAATGCGTCACATATAAAGTTGTATCTTTTAGTGAAACACCTTCATTTGCCGCCAAAGATATAATAGTCGCTTCGGCATGAGTGACGCTACAAATTTCCGGCTGCTTACCGGGCGCGATTGAGTCGCGGATGCACCCGATTTTATAGCACTCATCGTCACTTGGAAGCATTTTGTTGAACCCACGAAAAATGATTTTTCCATCTTTTACCGCCACTGCTCCGACTTGCCGCCACCAGCATTTTGATTTTTCCGCCTCCTTTTCGGCTTCGGCCATAAACTTTCGGTATTTGACTAATTCTTTTTGTGGAATTTTTGAGACATCCTTTTTAAACTCTTGAACCTTTGAGTCCTGCCAGCGCAATCTAATATCAAAGTATTGAATAATATCTTTATAATTTTCTAAATATTTTTCAGCAAAGTCCTCACTTTTATCGCCCTTAAGAATGATTATTTTCCCCGGCTTAATTTTCTTTAAAATATCGGAAAAATTATATTCTTCAACGATAAAATATTTTTTCGGTTTTAAATAAGAATTCATTATTTTCTCTATGTCTCTTAGAGAGACTTTTCTGATATCCGGCTCCAGAGCCGTCAATTTTTTAATCAACTTATTGCCCAAAACTCCAATAAAAAAATTACTGTGTTTATCTCTGGACATTTTAGACAAAAATTCGGTATAGCCCTTATGGAATACCGGAAATTCGCCGAGAATCAAAACATGACCAAGATGTTTAAGCATAAATATGGTGGTATAATATCAAGCAACGACTTTATTTTTCTTAAAGCGTATTTTGGCGACCAACTAAACAAGTATGTAATTTAATCTTTTAGAGAGCCAAAATCCGAGTGAGGTTTGGATTAAACAAGTAATAAAATAAAGTACCCGCCGAACGTCTTTTAAGAAAAATAAAGTCGTTGCTTGCCTAATTTTATAACCCGAAACTACCCTATGGGAAACCAGACCGCTTTCGCCCGCTTAGTTTTTTTATTTATTTTCGGAACAATCAAATGAAAATGGAGGTGACAAACAGTTGAACCGGTATAATTAGTGTCGCCGAAGCGAAGCATCAATCCCCCGCCCTTTATTCTGTATTTTTTAATCGCCCATCTGACCAATTTTGCCACATCGGAAAAATCGGAAACATTAAGGCCGCCGAAATTCTCTTTGTGCGCCTTGCAAACAATTATAAAATGATGTTCGGAATTTTTGTAAGGCCAGCTATTGTAAGTAATAAGCCAATTGCCGGCTTGTTTTAATATCGGTTTTTTTTGATATTTAAAATTTTCTGGACAAAATGGACATTTGCCTTCCTTTTGGATTGCTTCCAATATTTTCCCGTAATCTTTGTTTTTGGCAAATCTCGGATCAACTACTTTTTTAGACATAGTTTACAGTTTCGCGTTGGATAAAACGTACTCAAGCCGCTTTTTGAAAGTCCGTTCAATAATAAGCGTGGTGGATGTTTTTTCCGCTTGGCGTTTTAAAATTTTTAATTTGCCGCAAAGCTTTTTAATCTCCAACTGCTGGCTTTTGGGATAGCTTTCCTTTATCGCCACGAAAACATCGGGTTCAATCGCTTCCAAAAGTCCCATTTGCCACTCGCCCTTACCGCTGACATCATCAACCAAAGTCACATAATCCACGAAGTTCTGATAACTCAACATTTCCATTCGCTCGTCTTCGGGAATGACCGGCCGGAGAGGATTATTTTTGTAAATTTTGATCGCCTTATCGCTGTCCGCGCCAACCACCAGAATATCTCCCTCGTTTTTAGCTTTGTGCAAATACCGCAAATGCCCGATATGGAGCATATCCCATGAGCCGATGGTGCAGACGACTTTTTTACCTAAAGTTTTATAAGCGTTGATTATTTCCGCCAGCCGTTTATAATCTTTAACGACTTTGTATGTCATGTCAAATTTATCCATAATTTTTACTATTAAAGTTTAAAATAAGACATCACTGTTTTAATATCATAGCAAATTTTAGCAAAAAATCAAATAGTTTAAAAACTATTCTTTTTTACACGATTCTAAAACTTTTATTCTCTCGTTAAAATCTTTATATTTTTCTTCAAAAACTCTTGCTAACAAAAAAGAGAAAGCATGACCATCTTTATATATTACTTCCGGATCAATATTGGTATTCTTCTCTTGGTTAAATTTTTTCATCGCTCCTTGCAAATCATTAGCTACTTCAATAATATGGTTATCCCATTCCTTAATCATCTTATCGTTGTCACTATTCTCCCTCCTTAAAAACTCCCGATGATAAAGCAAAGCGTATAATTCCGACCAGTTTTCGTCTGAATAATTGAACTTTAAGAAATCAACACTTTCATCTTTTGATAAAACCGGGTCATTTTCTATTAATTTAATAACTAACTCCTTAAATTTTTCTTCGTCAAATAATGACTCCTTCTCCCTTGTAATTGCGCCATAGGATTTAGTATGAGCGATTTCATGCGCGCCTGCCGCATCAAAGGAAAGAAAAACAGACTTATCCAAATTTCCTAACCAAATATGTTGGCTTTTATTTTTATCATTATGTATATCAAAAAACTGATCAATTTTACCCAATAAAGATAGTGTAACAACACCGACTTCTTTTGTTCTATCAGAATCTTCATTATTATAAGAAACGATAGAACCATCTTCGGTTAAATGGTATCCCACTTCTTGATATTCTCCATCTTTTTCAAAAGCATCAATAAAAACAAAATTTAAACTATTAATAAAATCTTTATCAAAAAGTCCCATTTCCAGCATTTTTTCTTTAGCTTTTTCCAAAAGTATTGCATCTTCCTTATACTTTTCTATATTTAGCTCTTTTGAAATATCTTTATTTTCTCTTGATTCCATATTTTATTTTTAAAATCTAATTTTAGAAATATCGCCGTGCCGCTAAACATCGGCACAAAAATCAGATTGCCGATTAAATTATTCTTAAAAAACGGCAAGCCCATAATATAGCACTGAATCAATCCGTATGGGGTATGCGGATACATCCCGGAAACCAGCCACCAGCCGAAATTGGTGTAGAAAAAGAAAAAGACGGAGGAACCGATGCCGAGAGTTGTCATTCCGAGTATAGCAAGGAATCCCTCGCGGATGCGAGATTTCGCACATTTGTGCGAGATTCTTCGGTCGCTTCGCTCCCTCAGAATGACACGGCGAGACAGCCACCCGAAAATTCCAATTATCGCAAACGCGCTCCAAGTGAAAATTAAAACCGGACTGTTGCCGATAAAAACATCGGTTATGGCGATAATAGATAGCGGCACGACAAAAGTCCATACGCCGCCTAAAAAAACAGCGCTGACCAAAGTAAGCGCAGTGATAATTTCAAAATTCGGAATGCCGACATAATTGATAAGCAGAAACCTGCCTATGACACCTACTAATATTAAAAATATCGCTGATAGAAAATTTATTTTATTCATATAAAATTTCTAATTACTAATTATTCTAATTTCTAATCAATACCCAATTTTTAAATGACCAATATCTAAACCGATTTGAAACATTTAAATATTGGGATTTGATTAGGTTAATTAGGTCAATTAGAAATTAGGTCAATTTTCTAAAAATCTACTTTCTCAAATCTCCACTCCACTTTGTCCCCCACCTTGACCTCTTTTTTGTCCGCCGCCACTTCCCCTAATTTATCATTTACATAATACTGCCAATATTTATTATCCGCGCCGTTTTTGACTTCCGCAATACTTTCGATAAAAACTCCAAATTCGGCATATTTATAGTTATATTCCAAATCAAAATTATTCTCTTCGGCAAAAGTTTTAAGGGCGCCAAACACTGTTTGCGCTTCGGAAATGTTGTTAATCGCATATTCTATCTTTAAGTTATCGCCGCCGGTCCTCGGTTTAATTTGACTCGCCGTTTTTATACTAATGGCAAGCAGCAAAGCCGCAAGCGTCAGCCCGATAATTATCGCTTTTACAATTTTTTTGGAAGTTATTTTAATCATAAATCAATAAAAACTGATTTACCCGCCAAAATTTTGTTCACTCGCCACAAATTTCAAAGAAATTTGAGCCGGCAAGTCAAAACTTAGGCGGGTTTAGGCGCGCGGGTTTATCCTGATTGACGGCCCCATTGTGGATGACAAAAAGACGCTTTTTATGAAATCTCCTTTGGCGGATGCGGGCCTGGAATTTTTAAGAACTCCCATAAATTCTTCGTAATTTTCCTTTAGCTTTTCAATGTCAAATGAAACTTTTCCAATGGATAAATGCACGTTCCCCGCGTTATCTGAACGGAATTCTATCCTTCCGCCTTTTAGTTCTTTAACCGCTTTGGCAATGTCCATCGTGACGGTCTCGGTCTTTGGAGACGGCATTAGCCCTTTTGGCCCAAGTATTTTCGCAATCGGGGCCATTTTTTTCATTATATCCGGCGTCGCGACCGCGACATCAAAATCCGTTTTCCCTTTCTGCTTTATTTCATTAATCAAATCTTCGCCGCCCACGATATCCGCGCCTGCTGACTTGGCTTCTTCGGCTTTTAAGTTTTCCGCGAATGCCGCGACTCTTTTTGATTTGCCGATGCCGTGAGGAAGCGTAACCATTCCCCGCACCCCCTGATCGCTCTTTTTCGCGTCAACTCCCAGCCGTATATGCGCCTCAACCGTTTCGTCAAATTTGGCGCTGGCTAATTCTTTCAATAATTTTATCGCTTCCGCGATTGGATAAATTTTGGTTTTATCAACCTTTTCCGCTATTTTTTTATAACGTTTGCTTGTCATAATATTAATGTCAAATGTTAGATGTCAGATGTCAAAACCAAATGTAAAATGTTAGAACTTAAAAATTTAACTTTTAACATCTAACATATGGCTTTGAGATTTGACATTTGAGATTTGAGATAAATATACTTATCTCTTATCTTCTTCTACTGTTATTCCCATATTTTTTGCCGTTCCCGCGATGATTTTAACCGCCGCCTCAATATCGTTGGCGTTTAAATCCGCCATTTTTCTTTCCGCTATTTCTCTTACCTGCTTCATAGTCACTTTTCCAACCTTTTTTTTATTCGGCTCTCCGGAACCCTTTTCAATCCCGGCCGCCTTTTTCAAAAGTTCGGCCGCCGGAGGAGTTTTTAGAATAAAATCATAGGTCCTGTCAGCATATACGGTTATCTCAACAGGAATGACATCTCCCGCCATATTCTTGGTAGCCGCATTAAATTTTGCGCAAAATTCAGAAATATTAAGACCGTGCTGTCCCAAAGCCGGGCCAATAGGAGGCGCGGGCGTCGCTTTTGCGCCGGGAATTTGAAGCTTAATTTTTGTTTTGATTGCTTTTGCCATATTTTCATTAATGTCAAATGTTAGATGTCAGATGTCAAAACCAAATGTAAAATGTTAGAACTTAAAAATTTAACTTTTAACATCTAACATATGGCTTTGAGATTTGACATTTGAGATTTGAGATAAATACAGGTTATAATTTTTTAATTTGAAGGAAGTCCATCTCAACCGGCGTCTCGCGGCCAAACATTGAAACCAAAATTTTTACCTTTCCCCTTGATTCGTCAACATGACTTACCTTGCCGTCAAACCCCTTAAAGGGGCCGTCCGCGATTTTAACCGCGTCGCCTATCACCACATCAATTTTATACTTGGGTTCTGCCACACCCATTCGTTTTTTGATTTTTTCTATTTCGGCGGGTAAAACTGGCGTGGGTGTGGTGCCCGAACCCACAAATCCGGTGACATTCGGAGTGTTGCGCACAACATACCACGAATCGTCGGTAACTACCATTTCCACTAAAACATATCCGGGAAAAATTCTTTCTTCAACTATTCTTCTTTTTCCCGCCCTTATTTTTATCTTTTTTTCTTTCGGCACAAGAACGCCAAAAATTTTATCATCCATTCCCATTGATTCCACCCTCTGCTTCAGATTCCGCGCCACATTGTCTTCGTATCCGGAATAAGTGTGCAAAGCGTACCAGTTTCTGCCCTGCTCAATTTGTTTTGACATAAAACAGAATAAATAACTGATTAGAATCTTCCCGCTTCGCCATAGCTTCAGCGAGGCGAGGAAATAATTTTATTTACCAGATAATTAAAACCCATATCGATTCCGCCCAGAATAAAAGCGGCTGCCACACTGATTAAAATAACATTTATTGTATGCTTAATTAACTCTTCGCGCCTCAAAAATACGACTTTGGCAAGTTCTTGCCTCACCTCTTTTAAAAAATTGGTTATTTGCCCGACGATTTTCATAATTAGTTTGAATTACATAATTTCCTTTCGCACCTTTTCGCTTGATATTAGCCCCTCAACTCCGCTCGGGGTAAACTCTTATTTTACAGAGCCTGTCCTGAGCAATGCCGAAGGACGAATATCAGGCGAATCAATGCTAAGAATGGATTTTGTAATTGAAGATAATTTGTTGATATTTTGATATTTTAAAAACCCCTCCGGGGTTTATTGTTTAATTCCATTATAACGCAAGGTTAAAAATGCGTCAAGGGGCGCTTAAAATCCTTTTTGAGGATTTTAAAAACAATGCTGGGGAGGTAGGGTTCGAACCTACGAATGACGGGTTCAAAGCCCGTTGCCTTACCACTTGGCTACTCCCCAATTTAAAATCTTTACCAACCGATAATTTTTATTCTAACCTAAAATAACAAAAAAAACAAGGTTTGATAAGATTCAAACCGTAACCCGCACCTCCGCTTTAACTTTTTTCATTTTTCATTCCACCACCTCTCCGCCGAAAATTTCCAAAGCCGATTCTATTTCAGGATCTTGTTTTTTTATCGGCTTTGGAGCGCTTGCCATTTTTTCGTCCTGGATAATTTTAACTTCTAAATTTTGCGGAATATTCAGCGCTTCAGCCAAAGCTTTTTCTATAATCCGACGATTGGCCGGCTCGTTCAATTTTTCCTCGTGAAATTTATAAGGCGTGGCGATTGTAACATTTTTTGAGTCAATTTTAAGCGGCGACGATGACTTTAAAAACGCGCTGATTGAATGATTGTATTTTTTTACCAATTTTATAATATTGTCCCATTCTGATTTTAAATTTTCAATGGTCGGACCCGGCAAGCCGCTTTTTTGCTCTTTTTCCGATTCTGTTTTTTTAAAACTCGCGGCTTTTTCGACCTTGTTGGCGACTTCGGTATTTAATCTTTCAGACAAGTTTTTTTTAAAATCAATTTTGGGGGAATTTTTGTCAGCGCCGGTTTCTGCGCCCCGGCCGCTGAAAGCGCGATATTCTATAGCCGCGATTTCAAAAGGTATTTGCTCAAGGGCCGCGGTTTTTATTTCGTTTTTGACATTAATCGTTTTTTTAATCAGCCAGAGTAGTTTCGCTTCGCTGAAAATTTTTGAAAAATGAAGAAGTTTTTTAAACTGCTCTTCAGTGGAGTCATCCGCGATTTTGTTTTTTAAATCGGGGTTAATTTTCAGAATGATGATTTTGCGCAAGTTGTAAGTCAGTGCGGCGGCGAACTGCTCCATGTCCTGGCCGGCAAAGCAGATTTCGTTGATAAAAATTATCGCTTCCCTAACTTTGTTTTCCGACAGGTATCCGATAAATTTCAGCACCGATTCAAAATCGGTTATGCCCAAAATCATCCTTACCTCTTCCAAAGATATTTCTTTGCCCGGGATTTCAAGGGAAATTATCTGCCCCAGCATGCTTTCCGCGTCCCGCATTCCCCCTTCGGCTGATATCGCAATCAGCTCCAAAACCCCTTTTCCGATTTTTATATTTTCTTCTTCAGAAATTAATTTCAGCCGATTTATCATTTCCGCCAGTCCCAATTTTTGAAAATCAAATCTTTGCGCGCGCGAAATAATCGTCGCCGGGATTTTATGAATTTCCGTAGTCGCCAAAATAAAAACCGCGTGCGCCGGCGGCTCTTCCATGGTTTTAAGCAAAGCGTTAAACGCGCCCTTGCTCAACATATGAGCTTCGTCAATGATAAAAACTTTATAGCGGAGAATTGACGGAGAAAAGCCGACGGTTGCTTTCAGGTCGCGGATATTGTCCACTCCGGTGTTTGACGCGGCGTCAATTTCAACGATATCAAACGACTTGCCTTCGTTAACCGTTTTGCAGGCGGCGCATTTATTGCAGGGCTCTCCGTTTTTAACATTCTCGCAGTTAAGCGCCTTTGCCAAAATTCTCGCCACGGTGGTTTTTCCAATGCCTCTGGGCCCGCTAAAAAGATACGCGTGCGCCGTGCGCTTTGTTTCTATCGCCGCGCTAAGGATTTTTATGATTTTTTCCTGGCCGATTACTTCCCTGAAATTCTTCGGCCTGTATTTTCGGTATAATGCCAAAAACATATATTATTTTTTAAAAACGAAAAATTTATAGCCGATGAAATTCCACCCCAAAACAACCGCCGTAGCCATCACTTTGGCAAAATTCGCCCAAAGTTTTATGCCCAAGCCGAACATCGGCTGAATCAAGGTCGTCACGCCGTAGACAATGGCGGTATTCAAAATTATCCCGACTATTGAAACTATCAAAAACTCAACAAACTGCTTTGCCGCGCCTTCGCGGCTTTTATCTCCGAATGTCCAGTATTTGTTCATCATATAGCTGTTTATAACCGCCACGGTAAAAGAAATCGCGTTAAAAATTATAATTTCCGGACCTTTGTAAATATTCGCGAGATACATCAGCGCGTTGAGAATCACAAAATCAATCGCGGTGTTTATAAAACCAACGATTACAAATTTCCCGAACTGCAGGAAAAACCTGTTTTTCTCCAAAATTGAAGTGTTTGTCATAAAATTATTTTCCGCCGGCTCGCCCTCGCTTTGAACGCCGACGGAATTTGTGCCAGCGTTAGCTGGCGCGCCGCTATTGGGTTTTTGGTTTTGGCTGTGGTTGAGATTGAGGTTGAGGTTGAGCCGGTAGCGGTCTCGTTATGATTTGAAATTGTTTGCCCCACGATACGCCGTGCGTACATTCGTATAATTTCACGAACGGACTGACATTAAAAAATCCATTTAGTAAAATATATGCTTCCCATAAAAGATCGCGGAGCGGATTTTTGGCAACTTCAAGTTTCAAACCAAAACCAGACAATTTATCCGGCGTCAATGGCCGTGAGTGAATTTTGTGAGTGTTGTAATTAGAAAAATACGAAGCGGCTTTTTTGATTTTTCGGCTGTTGTTCCGCTCACCAGCAAACATATACTTTTTGAGCCATGAGGAAACTAACTCTTTGGATAATTTTTCGGAATATTCGCAAAGCTCAAAAAGGTCAAGCGAGTATTTTTCAATCAGCGGAATATAGGCGGGTAAAGTTTCCGGCCCTTCGTCTTTTATAAATTTTTTGGCTTTCGCAAAGCCATTCAAGATTGATTTTGCGGGGACGAAACGAATCATGCCTTCTTTTGTCGGAACGCCAACTTGCGGATCAATTGGCCCAAGCGTTGCGCTCGGGTGCAAAACAATACCATTGCCAGACAAGGCCAACATTGTGGCGGCGGAATACGCGGAATGTGGAACCAAAAAATTTACTTCTTGAAATCTATTACGAAGTATTCCAACAATTCGCTCTGTTGCGTCAGGCCGTCCGCCCGGACTGTGCAAAAGCACATCAACAGATTTACAATCGTTGCCAACAGAATTAATAAGGTCTGTAAATCCGTCCACATCAGGCAAGTCAATTTGATTTGGCATTCCGGGCGGGCCACCGTCCAAAAACTTTGTCGCGTAAATTAAAAGCGGACGGCCGCGCAATGTTTCAATTTCTTTGTAGCACGCTTTCCGAAGTTCAAATAAATCCTTTCCGGTTATACCTTGACCTGATTGAAGCAGAGGCGATATAGTCATTCCAGTCCTGTGCGGTCTTAAATTTTTTGCGCTGTTGTTGAGTAGGCTCCATAACGATTGATTTCAAAATTAAGCGTGGAGCCTGTGTCGGATTTGAAAATTGCTCTTTTACCAGACGCAAACTCCGCGCGCTCGATAATATCGGCGGTTTTTTTATAGGTGTTGTATGTCTTGAACGCGGCAGCATTTTGATCTAAAACGCGCTTTGACGCAACTTTACTGACCATACCTTTTTGACTTATTTTTTTAATCATAGGTAATTGTTTATACTCCTAGGATACCAATTTTACTACAAAAAAGCAATCTTGCTTATTTGACGCTAAAATCATTTGTTCTACTTCTTTTTGCGTGCCTATTATTTTATTTTCCAGATTTAGTTCGGTTATCTTGTTTGCATAACATTTGGCAGTTCTTTGCGGTCGTTTTCCCGCCCTCATACCAGGGCTTTATATGGTCAGCCTCCATTTCTTCTATTTCAAAATGTTCTTTGCATTTTTTGCAAATACCTTTTTGCCTCTCATACGCTTCTCGCTTCATCTTGTCGGTGAAAGCGCGGATGTTCAAGAATTTTTCATTTTTAGTTAAAACATAAGGATAAATTCCGGATTTTTTAGTCACATCTTCATCCTGCATTAATTCCTTTATTTCTTTCTCAATTTTTCTTGAATCTATTTTTTCATTTTTAAATTCGTTATATAAAGGTCCAAACTCCACGCCTCTCATCTCTTTCCGATAATTTGGAAAAGCTACTCTCGCCCAACTGATGACATTCTGAAAATAAAGCCATAATTCGTTAGCATTCGGCTCGCGCTGATGCTTAGACATATAATCTTCTATCTTGTCGCCGCTTATCCACCTGATTACGGTTTCTAAATATTCCTGCCGTATTGCTGCGCCTTTTAAATAATCGCTTGCTATGCCATAAGCGGGACATCCTGATTTGCTAAAATATCTTTTTGCGTCAGTTAGCCAAGTTCCGGTATAAATAGCGTTTCTCAATTCCTGATCTGTCAGCTTTTCTCCCGCTATATTTATAATTTTAAACCAGTCCAATTTTTCTTTGTCGTTTCCCTCGCAAAAATAAATCATCAATTTGTAATTTAAAATTTGCTCTTTATCCGTGTCCGTAAGATTGTGAAAATATAAATTATTTAAAGAAAATTTCCCATCTATATATTCGCAAAAACTTATGGTTCTCTGCTGTCCGTCCATCACCTCAAAAGTTCCGTCTTCGCTTTTTACCCAATACATCACATTCAAAGGAAAACTCTTTTTAACGGTTTCAATTACGGCATTTCTTTTGTCGTCTTTATAAATAAATTCGCGCTGGTATTTCGGACGGATATTCAATTTCCCGCCATAACCGACCACGCCTTCTTCGTCGCTGTTTTTATACCCGTCCGCGACTTCTTTAATTGTGATTTCTTTAAGTTCGATTTTCATAAAATTATTTTTTATTATTTTTACCGTCTAATAATTTTTTAACACTTTTACTTTTATTCATTCCTAAAAAATTTCCTTCGCTCACTACTCTTTTGCCAGTTTTACTTTCTAATTCTTTTCTTGCATTCTTGGCAACACGCCCGCCTTTTATAGCTGGCGTTTTGTTTTCTTCCAGACCTTTTGCTTTCATTGTTTCCGCGATTTGCCGAGTAGAAAGTTCGGCGAGAGCTGTAAAAATTAATTCCGCATCAGACATATGATCGCGTAAATTTTGTGTTTTTAATTTTTTTAAACTTTTATGCTCTTTCACAGACAAATCGCTCCATTCCTGATGAATAATATTAGTCAAGATCGCGTATTCGTCTTTTTCTTTGACTTCGCTGTTCTTCCAATAATCCGTCAATTTATTCCTGATTTCCTGCCCCATCATTCTTTGCTGTATCCATTTTTGGCTTCGACCCATTCTTTGCCAATAATTTCTTGATCTATTCAGCGCTTTTTCCGGATCATTTATTTCTTCTATTCTTTCATAGCCAACTTTGGCAAGCCATAATTTTATCGGCTCGGCTTTCGGGCTTGGCACAGACTGAACTAATCGTAAAATTATTTCTACATCTGCCGCGTCAGTTAAATAAAATTTTCCATCTGCCGCTTCAAATTTCAGTTGGTGACAATTTGACACCGACTCGTTTCCTTCTTTTTTAAGCCTTTCTTTGAGCTTATTCCAGTATTTTCTGGCAGTTTGATAATCAGCTTGTTGAATTAACACCCGAATAATATCCACTACCGAAAAATACCATTTTTCTTCCTTTTCACTCCACAAGCGCCTCACTGGCTTGTTTTCAAAAATTACAATCGCTTTGTTGTTTGTTTTTTTGTTTGCCATAATTTTGTTTATTATAGTATGCTGGAATTTCCAGCATGCTGATTTTTATTTTGAACAACTAAATAATCTTTAGCGGTTGGTTTTTAAAATACCAATTATTTAAATTATCTGAAAATTCCGGATAGCTGTTTTTGCCCCGCCGTCTTCGGTGTTGTAGATTATAATTTGATTGTTTTTATTTTGGCTGGTCATGAAATTATTTTAACGACTTTTGCCATATTTTTTACCTCACCATATTGGTGATACTATCCTACTACAAAAAAATATACCCATTAACTAAAAAACTTTTTAAAACTATCTTCTAGTAATTTTATTTTTGCTTTAGAATTTCCGATGCCTTGATATCTTTTGTTTTCGTAATTCCAATATACAACAGCACTCACATTACTACCTGTTTGGTCAAAAAGACCCCGATGTAGTTTTGACAAACCAGCGTATTCTCCCCCTCTTTTAAAACTATGGTATGCGCCCCAAAACAAAGCAGTAATATCATGTTCATACACAAGCTGGCTATTCAGTAATAGTACTCTTGGAAAATCTAATTCCTTTTTGATGTTTTTAAATTTTTTACTCGCATTTCTTAAATATCCATCAAATACGCCTTTTAATTCTGGGCGAGGATCAAATGGTTCAAATAGAGTTGTTCCACTTAGTCCAGCGGACTTTTTAGCATGGATTACTTTCTTCATGTATTTATTTCTCGCTTCATTCGTTAAAAGTGTATGTGTTTTTATCTCAACAAAAACATGGACACCGTCTTTCAAACATAAGTAATCTGGGCATTTATCGGCAGGATCCTTAAGAACCTCTTTTCTTTTACTAAAATCGCTCTCAAGTTTACTATAAATAATCTTATTTTGATCACAAAATTTTTCAAAACCCATTTCCGTATCAATACCCTTTTGTTGTCGCCATTTCTTCTCCATAAAATTATTTTTCAACTTTCTTATTTTTAATAATTATTCTCATATACGGAATGACTGCTTTCCCATTTTTGTTATAATAACCTAAAACGGGGTGATCTTCTTTAATCGAACCTGTTCCACCGGTCATGTAATAATCATCAACAAATTTTTTCTTTAAACCTTTTGGCGTAAGTTCTCTATACAAGTTGCCCTGACCTTGCCCAATTATTTCAAATTGATCCGGATTATATTTATCCATAAAAGTAATCGGCACGCCCATAAATCCTTTATAATCAATTGGGATGTCTTTTGTCACATCAACATTTATAGCATTATAATTGTCATATTTTGGATATTCGTTTTCGTGTCCTTTATATGTTTTATATAAAACTAAATCTTCATGACGCTCTTTGTAGTCCAAATTTGTAAACCAACGAACTCCCTTAACTCTAATATATTTCTTGCCGTTTTCGTCAATTCTGCTGCTAGCCGCAGTTAGCGGATAATCATCGGGAACTCCAAATTCTCTGTCTCCGCTGTGAATGCTATGCCCGAGCCAAATTTTATTTTCTTTGATAAGTTTAAAAATTTCTTTATAGGTTATGGCGTTTAAATTGCCGATAATTACAAACTTTTTATCATACTCAACTAATTGCGCCGCGTATTCGCGGAACAAAGAAAACGGCGGATTGGTAACCACAATGTCGGCTTGTTTTAAAAGTTCAACACACTCAGGACTTCTAAAATCGCCGTCGCCTTTTAGATGCTTAATGCCGATTTCTTCGGGATTGGGAAT